>Ga0209737_10000460_pt1 | contig 33530 bp, 36 predicted proteins | sample TergutCu122P3_FD_187284 | JGI IMG/M metagenome (GOLD analysis project Ga0209737, IMG submission 187284) | Cubitermes ugandensis P3 segment gut microbial communities from Kakamega Forest, Kenya - Cu122 P3 (SPAdes) (version 2) | ecosystem: Host-associated > Arthropoda: Insects > Digestive system...
CCCTGCTTTGGCGCTTGCGGGCGTTGGAGCTGATACTTCGGCGGAGGGAAGAGTGCTTGCTTTTACTGCGAATCAATTCCTCGGATTGCGCGAGGCGGAAACCGTTGCTGCGACGGCTGGAACGGGTGCGCCGGCAGATTCAAAACCTGGAAAAAATGCCAAGGTTGGAAATCTCTACGTCATCATCCCATTTAATGCTCAGGTAGCCGGCACGTTTAAGGCCATGAATGCGTTCGCCAACTCGGCGGCCGGAAAGCTATTGGCGCAAAATAAAGAGGCCATTCCAATTATATACCAACCGGAATCGATAAGGTTTCAATCGTATCAAATGATCCCGGAGGAATCGCTTAAATTCTTTAAGGGCGGAAAGGACTTTTCGGCGACGTGGTTTAATGGTAGGCTTCAAAAAATTTCCGACGATAAAGCTTTTTCAAATCTCCTTACGACGTCCGGACTAACCGCCGCGAATTTGGTTTTTCATTACCCGGACACCCTCGCCGGCGCGATGAAGGATTTTTTACGGATATTTCAAAAAGCCCAGTGCCTGCAGTACAACGTTGGTCACCCGGACCTCTCGAAGTCCGGCTCATTATTTCAGATCGCGTCGCAAATTTCGGCGGACATTCAAAAGAAAACGGATAAGAACGCGAAACCGGATCCAAAACAAATAGAAAAATACTACGGCGAAAAACAGAAAAATGACCAGCGCAATCTTAATATGCTTAAGCACGCGGCATTTATGGTCACCGAGGCGAAGGTAAATAGGGAGCAATATAAAGCCAAAAATATCTCCGCCAAAACCAGGGACTCTCAATTTAAAAATATCCTGGCGGAATTTTATAAAGGACTCGGGATGGACAAGGACGTCGCCGCCGCAAAAAATAAGCTCGAGGACGGTGGATTCGGCTTGGCGACCGGACTAGCAACATCGATAAAAAATGCGATGAGTAAAGCCGCGAAAAATAATAAGGATAAGGATAAAAAACAGGACGACGCCCTCGACGGGGAAATGAAGCAAATCATCGCCCACGCAAAATTTCCGGAATTATTGAAGGCGATCGACTCGATCGATTGCTTCGATACGCAGGCGGACGGCGAAAAATAATTACGCAGCGTCCTCCCTGGGCTCGTAGGTTTTTTCCACCCTCACGTTTTCCGGCCTAAGGTGCTCCGGCACGTCGCGCCAATCCACCCTCGCCAGCGCGCTCTGCGACATTCTTTTGAGGTACTCGACCTCGACCCTTGGCATCGATGGGTTTCTCTTTATGGCGGCCTCGAACCTTTGGTGATCGAGGAAATGCGCGTCCGTGGTTTTCTTTTTCTTTCTCTTTAAGAACATTTTTTATGTCCCCCTTATTTGGAGATTAACTCGATGAAGCGAAGCAACTCGTCCGGCTCCCCGGACATCGCCGTCTCGGTTCCGCAGTCCAATACGGCCGGAACGCTTAAAATGCCCGCCGCCTGGAGCCGCGCCCGGACCTCGTCCGACGATCTGGGCGAAAAAATATACACGATCGCGTTCGCTAGCTCCGGCATCTTAAGAAAAACCTCGCACCGCGGGCACGTCTGCGACTTTATCACCACCGGGCCCTTTCGGGTATTTACAAATTCCTGGTCGGTCAATACTTTCATGCATATAAATTAACGGCTCACTCGCTTATACGATTTCACCAAGGAGCTAAATAAGCATGAAACGCGTCTTTGAAAAAACCATTAGGGAAGCACTTACCGACGAGGATAAACAAATCGGGTCGATCGACATCGATATAGCCGTCGACTCCGACGACAAGGAAGCATGGAGGGAATTTTGCTCCATCATGGACGACTATGGCCTCGAGGAAACCATCATCGAGAAAAATGGTCCCGCGGGCGGATGGCCATTCGTAAACATCAAGGGCCCAAGGTGCTCGATTCACTCGTGGTGCTCCGATCACTACGCCAACGACGAGGAAGAGCTCGCCTTCGTAATGAAAAATTTCCAAACCGAATAATCCAAAATTGAAACCGGTCGCCCGTGGCTAATTACCAATGGCTATCGGCGACGATCTCGGCGCCCCGGCTCCCGGCGGCGCTCAAAATACAAATCCACTTGCCTCGGTTTTAGGCGGCTCGCAATCGGCGGACGTCGCGGCGATCAATCAAAACGTCGATGGCATCCACGAGCTGGAAAAGGAAGCCTCGAAGTTATTCTCGTCGATGAACGAGAGCCTGCAGGGACTTTATGACGAGCTCGTTAAAATCGTCCCGGGATTAGAAAAATCTCTTGGCGACGATAGCGCCGAAAAGGCGGCAAAAATTGCCGGAAAATCCTCGAATAAAAAACAACCGAAACAAGCCGATCTTCAAAAATTGCCGGATGCTCACGGCATGCCTCCGCTTTTTATCGGCACGTTTCTCTCGCAAACCGGCGATCCAAAGTCCTCGTGGCTCGCGAAGATTCACGATATCCTTAAACCGATGGGCGATCGCACGGCCGAAATCGCCGAATCGATGGTTGGCGGAGGCGGATTGGCCGCCGCGATGCCAGATCTTTTGAAAGAAGACGATGAAAAAAAAGATAAGGATGATAAGAAAGATAAGGACGGTAAAGATCCAAAAAAAGGAATAAAGGGAGCCATCGAGGGGCTAATAGGTTCATCGAAGAGTTTACTCGTTTTAGCCGGCACACTCGTTTTATTCGCCGGCGCGGCCGCGCTGTTCGCCGTATTAAATTGGCCAAAGGCGCTCATCGGCCTCGCCATGTTCGGTGTGTTCATCGCGGGCGCGATACTGCTTACGAAATTTATAAACAAGGACGCGCAACAATCTCTGGCGCAATTCGGCACGTACATTAGGGACTTGGCTTTGGCGTTTATACTCTTTGGGGTGGCGATGCTCGTGGCTTCGCTCGTCGTGCCGTTGGTTATGTCGGCGTGGCTCGGCGTGCTCGTCATCATGGGATTTTTCTTCATATTTTCATTGCTCGGGGCGCTGGTAAGTAGGGTCGCCGGTAAGGGCCTGAAGGATTTTATGAAGGGCTCGATCATGATGACCATCGCGTTCCTTGTATTTGCGCTCGGCCTTATCGTTATTGGAAAAATTGTATGGCCACTGATCAACGACCCAGCCGTCATGCGTGGAATAGGCCAGATATTTCTATTATTCGTGCTGTTTGTATTGCTTGGCATCCTTGCCAGTTTCGCCGGCGGTGGATTGCTAAAATTTGCCCTTGCCTCCATTCTCCTGATTATTTCGATGGTCATATTCGCGATCGGCTTGGTAATTATACATAAAATCATATCGCCGCTTATAGATGACCCAGCATTTTGGAAAACGATAGGGCTTATATTGGGTTTATTTTTATTTTTCGTGGTGCTTGGAATCGTATTGGTGGTAACCGGGGCAATACTTGGACTGGTAATTTTCGCCGTGGCCGCGATATTATTGGCGCTTGGTTTAATTCTTTTCGCCTTTGCGCTTAATTATTTCGTTAAAAACGTCACCCCGGCATTGATCCAACAAGCGATAAGTTTATTGCCGTTCATAGGTTTTTTATTCCTAGGGCTTATGATCGTTGGCCTTATCGCCGCTCTCGCTCTCGTACCGATAGTCTTTTTATTGCTGGCGTCCGTGTTGTTTTTATTGTTTGCGCTCTTCTTTGGACTTGGTTTATTATTATTTAATTGGCTGGTAACGCCGGAAAGAATAATTCTCGCCCTCCTTACCTTACCTTTCGTTGGGTTATTTTTCGCCGGGTTGTTGATTGTCGGCCTTGTTGCCGCGCTTGCCTTAATCCCGCTCGTCTTTTTATTGCTGGCGTCGTTACTTTTTCTATTATTCGCGCTTTTCTTCGGGCTGGGTTTGTTATTATTTAATTTATTCGTAACACCGGAACGAATTATACAAGCGTTATTGGTTCTACCGATGGTGGGTTTATTTTTCTTGGCCATGATTGTGGTGGGATTGGCCGCCGCGCTCGCATTGGTGCCGATCGTTTTCTTACTCGTCGCCTCGATCTTAATGTTCGTTTCATTTCTTTTCTTCGGCCTTGGATTGATTATTTTAACCGAGATGGTTACGACGGAACGCATGGAAATGGGACTCGGCCTTTTACCAAAAATGGCTTTATTTTTCCTTGCCGCGTCCCTCGCCGGATTAGCCTCGGTCCTCGCCATTCCCGGATTGGCTTTTCTCGTCGTCGCCTCGGTCTTAATGATGGTCGCATTCGTTGCCCTATGGGCCGCGATGGCCGCGCTGGATGAAATTTCTAAATACGATACATCGAAGCTTCGCGATACCGTCGAAAAAATAAATAAACTAATCGAGGAAGTTAAAAAAATAAAAGTCGGTCCGATCGTGATGCTGCGCTTTGCCATGCTCGCGGCGGCGATGCTCGCGGTAAGGAGCATCTTCGAGGACACGCGTAAAACGTTTGAAAATATCGAAAAAATTAAAGAGGTAATGGATAAGGTCGATGTCTCGCTCATCATGGTACCGGTCGAAAAGCTGATCAAAACGGTGGCCGACGCCGCGCAAAAAATGAAGGGCGCGTCGCTCGAGGCGGCGGTGGCTTTTTCGATTATGCTTAAATCCGTTACCGATGCAATCGATAGCATCGTCAATACAATGCTAAAGTTAAAGGATATCGATAAAAAATTGATAGAGGCCGCGCAGGCAAATCTTAAAATAGTTCTCAATGAATTTTTCGGCGTTGGGGATAACCCAAGCCCGTACTCGATTTTAAAGGTGTTTGAGGGAGTCAAGGGAATAAATAAAAGTCAGCTTAGATTGGCCGAGGCCCTTGTGCCGCTAACCGAGGCGATTAAAAATATCACCGACACCATTCTTGCAATTAAAGATATAAAACCGGAAGTTGTGCAGGAAGCCATAGTTAGCCTTAGGGTTATAACCAATTTCATCGGCGAGCTAATACCTTTCACCGAGCAATTCAAGAAGGGCTTTTTCGCGGGCGACTCGGCAAAACAGGCGGAAATAGCCGCGACCACCATCGAGGCCATGATCCCGATGATCGAGAATATAAAGGCACTTAGCGAAAAAATTGCCGACGTGAAAAATATAGATACCGGCATAAGCAATCTTCGCTCGATCGTGGTGCTGGTGGATCAGCTTAGGACGTTCTCCGGTAAATTTACCGATGGTGGATTTTTTTCAAGGAGCTCCGAGGATCAAATTAAAACCGCGGCATCGTCGGTACTTGCTTTCAGGCCGTTGCTTAATAATCTTGAAATCATTAGTAATCAAATTTCCAATGTACAAAATATAGATCGCGGCATAGAAAATCTTAAGACCGTGGTTAATTTAATCGACGATCTTATGCAATTCTCCGGTAAGTTTAAGACTGGCGGCTGGGGAACGAAAAGTACCGAGGAGGAAATTCAAACGGCGAATAAGACGCTTAATGCGTTCATGCCGATGCTCAATAATATCAAGAGTCTAAGCAGCGCGATTATAATGGTCGATAATGCCGACAATGGAATCGCCAATCTTAGAACGGTGGTCGAGTTGGTCGATGACCTTCGTGATTTTATTCAGAAGTTAAAACCGGACGGTTGGCTTGCTAGAGGCCTTGAATCGGATATAAAGACGGTTACTTCATCGCTCTCGGCATTTATCCCACTATTAAAAACCCTAGGTAAAATTGAGGAAATGTCCGGCGAGTTCGCCGGCATCAAGACGAATATAGAGATCAACGTGCTGCAGCCGCTGCTTAAGCTCGACGAGGGCATCTCGAAGATGAGGCAGCTTTCTAATGCGGTGCACGATCTCAATACTCAATTGAAGAAATTGGTGACCGAAAACAAGGACGCGATGAAGCAACTCGGCGATCTAAATAAAGGAAACGGTGCCGGATTTAAAATCAATCTTCCGATACTTAAATCCTCTGGGCAAACGACCACGGGAGCCAATAAGGTGGACGATCCGCTCGAGGCGATCGCCAAGGACGTTGGATTGATCAGGGAAAAAGTCGCGGGCGGCGGCCCGTCGTGGACGGGGGTAGGTAGATAAATGGCTGTAATACAATTCGGTCCTAGAGTCAATAAAGCTAATGATTCAAAACATTCAACGCTTGCATCCATAGAAGATATAACGAACGATAAATCCGGTAAAGTAACGAGTGGTTCGCTGCAACTTTATAGATCGGATAATAGATCGAATAGAGATAAATTCCGAACTCAAATGCCGAATACGAATCCAGCATGGGAGGCAATGCAAAATGTCGGTAGTGGATACGATGAGCGTGGTCATGTATATCAATATTTAAATCCATATAAAACTGCCGATCTCATTATTGGTAGTTCCGGAAGCGATAGTCTTAGCAGTGATAATTGGGGAAATTGGAGAATTTGGGGTGGAAAACAAATAGTTCCAAATAATGTGGTTTTATTGATAGAGGACCCAAAAATTGAATTTACAATTATACATGAATTAGCTCCGGCCTTCGAAGGATTGGCCGATAAGGGATTTTTAAAAAATGTTCAGGGAGCTTTAGAGGTCGCTAGATTGGCAACGTCATTGGCCGCGGGCCAAGATCAAAAATTTTCCGCCGGTGGGAAATTTAAATCAAGATACGCTAAAATTCCAATGTGGAAGGATACCTCGGCCTTACAGGTCACTTCTCCCTTAACCTTTAAATTTAATTTTGGACAATATGGGCTTTTCTCTGGCGAATGGGAAGTGGTGCGACCAATTTTAACGCTCGCGTCTCATTTTTCATTAAGGCAAAGCCCGGAGCACGCGAATTATTTTATTGGGCCAGCACCTACATTGACGGTATATTTAATGTATTTATTTGCCGAGGCCCCAAAAGCCATTGGAAATATCGGTGAGAAACTGGGAGCTGGATTAAAAGAAGCTGCCAAAGCTGGAGGAGAGGGCGGATTTTCCGCGGCGGCAAATTCCGTCGTTGGTATGTTAACCGATATTGAGGCCTCGATTTATCAAGCAATGGATTCAGCTCTTGGTCAAGCATCCGGATTACAACCGTCCTCACGACCAACCCCAAGCCCTTTACAGACAATATCGATTCGATTAGGTAGGTTAACGCTCGGGTCTTTAATTCCAAAAAATATCAAGTGGAGTTTTGACTTCAAAAATGTTGATGAATATGGGTTTCCAATGAGCGGCGAATTTTCAATAGGGGAGATCGAAATGATTTACTACCCATTAGCTGGCCTTTACAATAACGTCTTTAATGGATAAGGAAAATTATGATAACATTGCATACTAGGTACGATCATTATAAACCGGCGCTTACCGTCGACGAGGAAACCCGCGATCAATACCCGGATCCATTAAGCGTTGATTTTAGCGCCGGAAAATTGACGAAGGTCCCAACGCCGCATCGAGTCACGAGCGCCGATCTTGATAAATTTTGGTTTTATTTTTATAGTAAATATCATAGGGTCGATTTGGATGATCTATTGCTGCACATCAACGGTATACCCTACGCCGGCATGCTGGAACCCGGAAGCGTGTTGTACGAGGTCGTTCCGGAGGATTTGACCGGCTGGCTATTGCTTCAGCCGAGATCGGATTAGCTTACCAGGAAAAACTTTTCCGCCACGACGTCCTCCTCCCTCGAGAAGATTATATCGTACGGCTTTAACGGATCGAAATCGTTGGCGACCGGCTGGGCATAAGCCTCGATCGTCACGAGCTGATTGATCGTCTTTCTAATCTCGGCGGCGATGACGCTTAGGTTCATCTCGTACGGGAACATATCGTACAATTCCCTTCGCAGATCGAGATTGACTATCCTGAACAGCGGGGCGATGAAATAACCCATCGCGTGCTTCGGCGACCTTGGGTCGTCGTAGTTCTCGTAGAAGAAAATTTTTGTGTAATTCCAATATTGCCCGTTTTTGCGATAGCACTCCGAGCCCGACGTGAAATCGGAAAATCCAAGGGACATCCTCTCCGGCGTTGGGACCTGCTCCGCGAGGAATTTTTTATTGTATCCTTGATCATCCACGTACAGCGGCCGAATTTCCCTTGGGTCGGAGGTGAATTGCTTCATCCTCGACGCGAACGCGTCGGTGACGACGTTGCGTATAAAATTGAATTGCGCAGTTCTTACCTGTCGATTGATGAAGAGGTCGTCCTTCTCGTCGAAGAAGTCGAGCTGCGGAAATCCGGGTAACACGAGTGTCCACTCCTTTATCGGCACCAATCGATTTTTGTCGACGTTCTCGTCCTCGGCGTCCATAAGCTCCGGCGGGTTGGTCGTGTGCACTCGATTGTCGAAGAGGAAAAAGGTCGAGTCCTGCGTCGGATCCTGTAAAAATTTGGCGTCCACCCGAATCAGGTACGGCCCGTTGTATCGGAAATTTCTAAACCCGGATTTCGTCGGGTCCTTGGAGAATACCCTGTCGAAATTGAATTTAAAGGCAAGCAGCGCCCGCGGATCCATAAGGAATTCTCGACCCGGTCGATCCGTAAGGATGGTCGGCGCCATGTCTACGCTCGCCCTCGCCTCGAAGAAAAGCTCGACGTATTTGGCGTACGGCAATTCCTTCGTCGCGCCGTTAACGACCGAGTAGTAATACGGTTTATCGAAGTCCTGGACGAAGATGGAGTATTTTTTCAGCACGGCTCGCTTGACGTCCCTCGCCACGTCGTCGTCGGAAACGTTGGACGACGTGCCGATCACGACGTTCGGCCTTACCCTAATGTAATTGGGCTCCACGTACTCGAAGCTATCGTTCGGCGAGTATTTGTCGTGCATCGACATAATGAGCGGGTTGATGAGCTCGTTCACCGGGTCGTCTATCTTTTCGCCGTTCGCCTTTATCGCCGTGAGCAATAATGCCTTCCTCGCGAAGTTTACCTCGTTCAACACGCCGTTCTCTATCGTCGATCTATATTGGCCCGATTGGCCGCCGAACGACTCGACGCCGAATAGCTGCGATTGAAATACCTTGAGGCGAAGCAGGTTGATCGGCGACGCCCGCATTATTTGGTGGTAGTACGCGTCGCCGGTGGCGATCGCGTAGGATTTTAAATATGATACCGGCGCGTTAACCTTAAAGTCCGCGACGTCCTCTATATCCCTGCCGCCCATTATCGGGACGATGTTTAGGCATTGCAGGTACTCGCTCGGCCTATTCGTCCTTGGATCGACCATGTTGGCGCCGAGCGGGAACGCCATCTGCGTTATTTGGAATTTATCCTCGACGTTGCCCGACTCGCCCTTCGACTCGACGTAGTCGCACGCGATCCTCGCGCCCCTCGGCAATCGAAGCCCGGTAACGCCGTCGCCGAATTTTATAAGGACCATGTTCGACTCGGACATAACCCTCGTCTCGTAAACCTTATCGTACGGCCCGGCGAGCCTAATGTTTTCCACCTCTCGCCAAATTTCGGTAAATTCCGGGCCGACGCCGGGCGGTATAACCCTTACCTTAAAAAATTCCTTGCTAATCGAGTTCGCCGCCGCCTCGACGCCGAGCGACTCTATCGCGAATCCCTCGAACCTATCGCCCTTAGCCTCGCCGAATTCCACGGACATCTTGGTTCCCTGCATAATCGGGACGCGCACGTACTTTATGCCGTTCCACCCGCCCGCGCGGATGAAATCGTTTAGCTTCGACTCGCTCGACTCTATCGACGAGTAAGGTTCCTTGAGCGGCCTCGCGCCCACCGTCTCGGTGCTGAAAAATTCAACGCCGGTTGCGCTCTTAAATATCGTGCCCGCCGGAATTTTATACGCGTCGCTGCACGTCCATGGGACGAGCGCGGCTTGTTCCTGGAACGACGGCGATTCCTTTCTTATAAGGTTATCGAAGTCGGATCTCGCGTCGACGTCGAAAAAAGCCGAGCCAAAGCTCGAGAGCCTTTCGCGGCCGTCGTCGTCGGTATGCGATACGATTATATATCCAATCGCCGACGTTGCGCGCTCCCTTTTTCTGGAGATGGCGTCGGCCTGGTGAGTTAGCGACGTCATATTTCGGGCCGTCTTCCACTTTTTTTCCTGCAGAAGATATTCCATATAGCGAGCGAGCTCGTTGCCGCCCTCGGCGTACGCCGCGAACGTGCTGCCGACGGCACCCTGCTCTATAATTTTAGACCATTCTTCTTTCACCTGCGCGCGCTGGATAAGGCGGTCGAGTATGCTTTTTGTGTCGAAACGCTTCACGAAATTTTCTCCTTATTTGTTAGTTCATATCCTCGATGTATGGTGGGCGTATAGTCGTATCCACTACCTCGATATCCACACGCGGCGCTGGATTCTCTTTTAAGTCATCGATGATATTAAATCCGGCTGCGGGTTTATCGAGATCCGGAAAATTTTCGTCGCGGCCGTCGAGCACCTCCTCAAATGGATCATCCAATCCACCTGGATCCGGAATATCGACTTTATCCTCGGTAACCCCCCACTTTGGTTTTTCTACATCGGCCAAAAAAGTAGTGAATGAAATTCCTATCCAATACCATCTAACTTTTGGGATTTGTTGAATAGCATTAAGGATTAAGATAACTACTTTTTTAATTTCGTCGATTATCCAAATGAGGGTCTCTAAGACAATTCTAAGCATAATAATCATTGGAAACAGTGGATATAATACATCCGTACGATGTTGTAATTCATATATCCATCCAAATATTGTAAAGTCGAAGTATTGGCTTTTTGCGTTATTTAAGTCGGATTCTGGTTCTTTAAAATATGGTGACATTTGACCATACATTGCTGGGAAAAGTCTTTCAATGAGTTTTAATAACTCGGTTCTTGGATCACTTAAAAAATCCGGCATTTTTTCAATCGTACTGGCGATGCTTGATTTCATACTCAACGCCATTCCTTTATACCATTGGGTTCTTTCTGCCCTCGAAACCAGCATGTTTTTATTATCATATCCAAGTCGTAATGCTAATGCACCACTTATTTCATGATGAAAAGTTCGTTCAATTCGATACGATTTATATACCGTTGAATTTCGCATTTGTTGACCGGCTTTTCCCTCGGCGGGTGGTGGCCCAACAAGTTCAGCCCCAGGTGGAATACCAATAAACCATTCAATTAAATTTATTCTCGACTCATAATTTATTAACCTTGAATCGATCGAATGCCATGGGCCCCAGATGGTGGTATTATCGAATAATTTTCCTTCTTTATAATAATAAAAGTCCGACCCAAATTCTTTAAAAGAAAATCTAATTGGTTTTCCTGTAATGATCGATAGAGGTACGGTCGTTGATATTCTTATTAAGTTATTATTATAATTCATTTTTTTTATATCTACATTTTGATCAGCATTCCCAATGGTTTTTCCAAATCCTATCGTTTTAGTTTTATCAAGAATATCCCCAAGATCTCTAAATTCCAAATATGGCCTTACGCGATTTTTATTGGAAATTAAAATTCCATATTTAAAATTAAATTTGATTCTATAAAAATGATTTCCCCATGGATCAAAATTCCATGATGCGCCAGTTGGATCAGCCATCCTCATTAAATATCGACCGGGTCCTTTTTCCAAGGAAACATCGGGTAATCCAACTATTTCACCCCAGTTTTCTGCCGTCATTCCTTCATTTAAAGTTCGATCCCTTGTATGCCAATAACCCTTTGTATTGTCGAGAAGAATATAATAAATCGTATCTATCGGTTGTCTAAAAATCTCATAAAAATTCGTAATAACATCGATCGAAGGACCATGATTTAATGAATTTCCCCTATATGGAAATAAATTTAAATTATTCATATAAAGATCGTACCAATTCACCACGCCGAGCGATCTTATCGATTCACAATTATCGATTCTATACCACGGCGACCATTCAATTGAATAATACGAATCCTCGGCGTCCGGGCTTGCATTATCCGCTAATGAAATAACATAATCAACGCCGGTTCTTCTATATTTATACCGGCTTCGATTTATATATGGTTCAAAATAAAAACAATTTTTGCTGATTGGTTCCCATTCCTGGATATATTCAAAACCATTATAATAACATTCCATAATTCCAAGCAATTGCTCGGTCATTGGACGATGTATTTCGATCGTATATGTTTCTTTCATCCAATCACCGTATGGATCGGGTGGATTTTCAGTATTCATTAAAACCATTTGTGATGGTGGAATATACCCTCCATTATAATAAAAATTATACCGCTTATCGTACATAATCTCAGCCGTTGTTGATTTAATTTCACTCGCAATATTACGTTTTATTTGAAATTCATTCTGAACATGAACGCCGTAGCCCGAGTCCTTTGAGTGCAATGGGTCCACACCGAATCTCGCCGTTTCCGGTAAACCATCGAGCATAATGTCACGTGTATAAATCGTCCATTTTTGATTTGCCGCTTGCGGCGGTATATCAAGATTGTATTCGGAATTTCCATTTCCAGAGGCAAATAAGGCGGCCTTAGAGCCCAATTGAATAACATTTAAATCGCCATATATTACTTCAAACGATCTCATTCCTATGGAATCTACATCGTTTCTTTTCCAATCGGACCATATTCCTTGATTGCATGTACGTATAAATTTATTCCCGCGCGAGCTAGTTAATTCTTGATAAGCATTTAGGATATTATCACTAGTATCGGTCGAAAGAAAAAATAAAGCCTTTGAGCGTGTATAGATACCTAATTTTAAATTTTTATAAGTAGTATCAACTTTGTGTTTTTCCTGTTTAAATTTCATATAGAGCGTGAAAAAATCATTTAAAATTAAAGAAAGATAACGTAATTCATCCAAAAAAGATAAAGCCCAAATTTCGGACCATGTCCATTCTTTACGTATTTGCGACATTGCTTGTCCACCATAAGCAATGGATACGGGGCCATAAACCCAGTCTTTTATTTCATCCAAGTCTGGGCTTTCATTTAATGGATCATAGTATCTTTGTGGTCGTGGTGACCTTATCGTTATATTATTGCATATAAAATTTTCGCTGGTAGCTTTTTCTTCACCGGAGCCATGGTCGTAAGTCGGTGAGGTTATATTATATTGAGAAAAAAGCCCACCGGCAGCATAAAAAGTAAATCCAAAATCCATAGAATTTTGAGTTAATGGCCAAACATAATGAGATTTATTGGTATTATTTAAATTATCTTGGCCGATTGCACCTAGCTCGGATCGCAACGCGTCGTATCTTGGCGCGATGAATGGATTACGATACATTTTTACATATTTTCTTTGATCGATCCCATTGGGAAGTACTGGCCACCAATCTTGTGGTGGAGTGGTAGCTGGCCTTGTAGAAAATGGAACAATCCACTCGGCGTTATTAAAATATGGTGATGTCCAATTCGCCACGGTCGCCAATGGAAAACTTATATCCACGCGTTTCGACCACCATCTTTTATTTCTAAATGTACATCCAATATTTTGTCTTACGGCATTAACACGAAAATTCACTAATTCAGAACTTACGGGAAATGGTTGACCAGAAATTGGGTCGGGAAATAATGTATTTAAAAATTGATCCAAGATTTCCCATTTAACGATTATGGCTGCATTATTTTTTTCATATTTTGAGAAGAGAGTTTCTCCACCAGCATGGCTGTTTTCTATAAATTGTTGTACTTCCCAGTATACGGCATTAAAACAATTATAGGCGCTTGGGACTTTACCGATATATTGTCTTGCTGGGGTTGGGTCCGCATAATTTTTAGTTAGATATGCCGCCGGAATGGTATCGCCGGGATTCCCATACCCCTCAAGGGTAAAATACATCCTATCCATATACGACATAAGATAAGTATATGGCCTATCCACCGGCATTTTATCGTGGGTTTTTTCTGCAGCTGGAATTGCCTGCATTGCCAACCTAGCTTTCTGTCCAACCGGAACATCACTTGTCAGAATACGATGATACCATTTTTTAAAATACCACGGCGACTCCGGATCCATATTTTGGCTGGCATTGGAAATTTGTTTTAATGGATCGGGATTATCAATGAATCCCATTTGAAAAGCCCACTGCTTAAAACTGGTCATCGCTAAAATCCCAATTTATTTTTATAATAAAACGTATCGAAATGCATCATCGTGGCATTCATATTCTTATAGAAAAGGTCAAGGTATTTCATTAGATAAATTTTAAGCTCATCCAAAAAATACTCCGCGGCTTCCCATTCGAGCAAATTTCGTTCCGGGTCCCCGCCATCGTCCGAAAAATACTCATCGTTTGCCTGCGTAATGAATTCAAGCTCCCTCAGATCCGGCAATCCCACGCAATCTTGTGATACTAAGCATAAAAATTTACTTAATGGCGGCTGATTATAGATATTGACGAAATCATCCACATTTCCAGAGCGCATATATCCTACGTGGCGCACGTGCAGCCCAGCGACATCGACGGGCTCGGCGGCGTTTCTATTTACTCCATTGACTTCTACATCTACGGCGATGGTGGTATCCCCCTATAAAAATTAGCTCCCGGGAACCGAACTCACCTCGCGACGGGCCCACTAACTACCAGCATGGAACAAAAACTATTCACCAACGAGCGCACGCTCTTTCAAAAACGAGTCAACGAGCTCGCCGGCGTGGGCACTAGCGTGGATTCGATCGATAGCTTAATACGGGCGCAAATCGGCTGCCGCGGCGACGAGAACGCCAAGAGGCTGGTCGGCCTATACGACGTCCTTGGGCTCGACGGGTTTTTCGACGTCCTGGACGTCACCGAGGGTCAGGTCGTTTATTTTCCAACCATAGCGTCGATCGGCGACGCCATCCAGTCGGCCATCGCGTTTTATCATAAAGTCGTCAAGGAAAAGAAAGCCGCGACCGAGTCGTTCGTGTGCGACGAGGAAACCAACCCGTCGAAGATAGAGAGCGGCGTGGAGGCGCTGTCCGAGATGGTGGAAAAATCCGAGGACAAGGGCTTAGTGGAGCTCGCCGACATCATTCGCCGCCGCGCGGCAAAGAAGCCAACCCCGAAAGACTAATTTCCATGGAATCCGCCCTTTTCGAAACCACCCTGGGGGAGCTGGGATCGGTCACGAGCAACCTCACCGATAAGCACAAGGGCATAAGATTCGAGAACGACTACGACATAAAATTTTCCTCCGCCGCGTACAACCCGGAGCGAAACTATATACAGCTCGACTTCGCCGCCAACGCCACGTTCGGCGGAACGAGCCGCGCCCCGAGGCAAAAGCGAGGCCGCGGGCAATCCGCCAATCAATACACGTTATCGGTAAGGTTTTACGACGTAAAGGGCTTATTGCCGCCGAGCTGGGGCAAGGCCAATCAGCGCGCTCGGGTGAATGCCCTGGAAACCATCATGGATCAGTGCGACGTAAAATTCTATAGCTCCGACGACTCATTTTTTTATCAGGGCGCGTGGGAGCAATTGGATTCGATGGGTCTTAGCATATATCAATTCCCTGGACCGAGGGGGAAGGGTATTTGGAAGGACATACATAGGGGAAGCGGCGGACTTTCCGGCGGCGCGTACCTCACGAAGCACCTATCGCAGCTCATCGACGAGCTCGATGAATTCCTACCGATAATCGCCAAGGCGCTCAAAATCAATGATACCGGCGGGGCGAGCGGCACGACGGACGTCGAGACGCAGGATGTCGAGGTCAACGCCGTCGAGGCGGAACCAACGACCGAGATCGAGCTCGAATCGGAATCAAATGAAGCAGATATCGAAAGCGAAGAAGAAGAAATCGAAGACCCGGACGATAACGACGACGTTCTAGCCGATCAGGAGATGCAGGACACGATTAGAAAATTTCACAAGATGCACGACTCGATTAAGCGTCGGATGCGTCGCCTTTCGCTTCTGGAATCGCGCTGGTTGGCGGGTGCTCAACGTAATGATCGATTCTTTCTTTAATGCGCGCCAGCACCTCGTCGAATACTCGCCCCTCGGTGTCCACTTTTACGTAATCGCATAGCGCGTGCTCGGCGTCGTCGGTAACGGCCCAGAGCTTCATGCTCGCCGCCTCGTTTGGGTGGATGGCGCAGCGCAGGCCCTTATCGAGGGCGTACGATAACACCAGATAATCGAATTTTTTTTGCACCTGCGGGTCCTCGGATTTTAACGCCCGACTTATTTCCCGACCTTTACATACGGCCTCGATCGAGGCAAAAGTAGTTACGTATAATATAACGAATATAATCGTGGCCGGCAGGCCAAGGAAGGAATACACGATCACGCACGCGAGGGCGTGCAGCGCGGCCAATATAACCGGGTTTTTAAGTGGGTTTATCTTCATTGCTTTAGATTAACCGAGGTTTTCGCTTATACGACGTATGAAAATAAACCAAGGAGGCGAGTATGATCGGGGCGATGATAGTTTATTTGGCGGCGGGGTTGATCGTGGCGGGTATGGCGACGCTTTTCAAGCACGCATTCGATAACGAGGTGGCTTGGTGGTTTATAATGATCGTGCCGATTTGGCCGGTTTATTTGATGCTTTATGCCGTGGCGCTCGTATTTGATTGGGACCTTCCAACCTGGGCGATTTAAGGAGAATGGGATGTTTGCGGTTATAGTCGCGTACGGCGGGGCGATAGTCGTTGGAATACTTGGCGCGATGGTGTTTAAGTATTTTTTGCGCAGAGCGGAATTTAAGGGAGAAGTAAAATGACCAAACGGGACGCGATGGATAAACTTATAAAATTGATGGCCCTCAGTAAATCGAGCAACGCCAACGAGGCCGCGCTGGCCATCGATAAGGCGAACCAGCTTCGGGAAAAATTCGACATCAAGGATACCGATTTTATAATCCACGACGAGTTCGAAAGCGCGGCATCCGTGCTACCGATCTGGCAGAAGATGTTCCTCGGCGCGGTCTCCGAATTGTACGGCACCATGGCCGTCGTAAAAAAATCGCGCAATTTACTTGGAAAACATAAAACGCTCATCTCCTTCACGGGCGAGGAGCTCGACGTATTCTTTTGCAAGGAGATGTTCGCGTACCTGTGCGACACAATGACCCGCGCCAAGAAGGTCGCGTGGTACTCAAAGGACCCGGCGAAGCAGGTGCGCGGCAAGCAAGCCGTAAATAACTTCGCGATAGCGTTCGCCTCGGAAATCTGCTCGCGGCTCAGCGCGATGGGCGATAAAGCCTCCTGGGCGCCGGCGCGGTCGAGCAAGAAAGCCGCCGCGAAAAAATACCTCGTGGAAATTACCGGCCGCGAGCTGGCCACCAGCCGAGCAAGGGCCGTTGTCCGCGGCAGCGCGGGTCTCAGCCAGGGTAAGGAAGCCGGGGCGTCCGTTAATCTCGGCAAGCAAATGAACGGCGGAGAGGAATTGCTGAGGCTGTCGTGCTAATAATCGATAAAAATAGGGACTTTTACGACCACGTGTGCCACGCCTTCGGCGGGATCGATAAATCGATCGTGCTCGATAGGCGCGGCTCGGTTAAAATTTCGTCGAGTCAGTTGATCGAGCGAATGGTCGACCGATACGGTCGCGGGTGGATAACGAGAAAAATGCAATTTGCCGACGAGCATTTTCTACTCGAGGTCGGTTTCACGCAGTGGTTGCTCGTCGCCCACGATATTCGGGCGAAGCAAATTAAGGTTGGCGGCTTCGCGACGAACGATATGGAATTCACCGGAAAATTCGAGGTGGAGAGGCGATTCGACGAGAGCGTAAACCTCGCCGGCGTCCCGATCTCGATACGCCTCGACCTAAGGCGGCATCGAAATTATTATAAATTCAGCCCGTTTCAACCGGAGTACTGGGACGTGCGCTCGACGCGCGACTTTGATTTTAGTAGGGAACAGGGGCGCCAGAGGATCGTTTCCCCGATCCTGATGGAATGCGGGCTCGCCAAGGTGCTCGATCCGATTGAGGTGTACAAAGCATTGCTGAATTATATTACCGCTACGCGCGCGGATAAAGCGGTCGATATCGGCACAACGGACCTTGAAAAAGCGAACAATCATGGGTTTGATGAATTAAGCTTTCGTCACCCGACGAAATTATAAGGAGAACGATATGCCCATTTCAAGCACATTATCGAGCTGGTTGCAATTCGCGTCGCTCGGTGCAATAAGTCAAGTCGACTACTCAAAACCCTATAAGGAAACGATTAGGCCGTTAAAACCCGGCGATCGGGTTCGCGTCGGCGCGGTCGACTTCGAGGTCCTGCGAGAATGCAAGTACATCGACCGTAGGTCGGTCCAGCGCATACTTACGATGGACGGCAATACGTCGCTCCTATTTTACAGCAAGGAGGGGCGTGAGTTCGAGGCGAATGGGGAATTATCCGATCAATATTTTAAGAGGGTCGAATGAAAAGAACGCGCGAGGAACTGGCCGACTTTGACAAATGCCTCGAGATTTTTTATCGATGGCGCAACGATCCGTCCGAGGAAAATTTTCGAGCGGCGGTCTCGTTCGTGTCCGATAAATCAAGGCCGAAAAATAGATTCGGCGAGCCGGCCCACGAGCGACTCGGCGACGTAACGTTTCACAGGGACCAAATGACGAGGGAATGGATGGGATTTAAAACCCGCGAGGAATATACAAATTGGTTGCGCCCTACAATCCGGCCTCGCGAAGCAGCGACGTCAGCGTAACGAAGCCGCGGGTGTCTTTTGGGATTAAGCACCTAGCGAGGTCGTCGCTCGTGGCGTGAAAGTATTTGTCGAAATAATCCGCGAGAAACAAATTTAATTCCTCGACGGACAACTCCGCCCGATCGATCAATTTTACCAGCAGCGTGGCGTTTTGAAGGTCCGGTCTATCGTACGATACGCCGACCCTCTTAAAGCCTATCATGCCGAGTATCCATTTAATCGCGCCCTCGTCGCGGCGCTCAGGGAATGGGAATAAATCCATAAATACCTTATCGAGCGCCTTTCCGTTTCTCTCCGCGAATTTCGACATCACGGCCTCGGCGGTTTTATACAACCTCTCGCAAACGCTCATTCGATTCGCCGTGTCGTCGGTGATAAGGTATTCCAAAAATCCGGAATTCGACGCCCTTAAATACGCCACCACCACGCACCCAATTTCGAGGCCGCGGCGCTTTAGGAGTAAAATTTGCTTATCCACGCCCTGAATCCCGCCGCCGCGCAGGCACTCGGTCAGGTATTCCAGGCTCTCGCGCGAGTCCGCGGAGAAGGCCCCGAACACGCGCCGGTACATTTTTTCCAGCTCGCCCAGGGTGGGCTTGGCGATTATCGCCTCGCGAAAAAGTTCTCGTTCAATGTGCATCACTAATAAGCAGCGCGAGCCGGCGTTAATCTTTTTATAAACCAGAAAGGGGTACAACGAATATGACCGAAGGTGAAATACTGCAGGAAGGGGCGAGGCTGCTCGCCGAGAAAAAACAGGCGCAAAAGCATTTCAACGCCGCCGCGGCCGATTTTTCAAAGGAGTCGGGCGTCGACAAGTCGGTGCTTAAGCGCATAGCCGACGTGGAGCTCCATAGGGGCGTGGGCTGGGAGGGCGACGACCCGCTCTCGAAAACCGAGGAAAAGGTCGCGCACCCGGATAAGCTATCGTCCGCCTTTAAAAGGGTGCTCGACGTCGTCGAGGACTACGTCCACGCCGGGTTATCCGAGCGATTGAAGATTTACACTGACGCGCTCGCGGCCCGAGGGATCGATTTAACCTGGTCGCTCGAGGATGCGCAGGTCGACGGCGCGTGGGACGCCGTGTCCAATATGCTCGGATTTAAGAAGGTCGCCGTCGAGGCGTCCGACGAGATTCGCGAGGTGCTCGGCGCCGAGGCCGAGGAAAATAATTTCTGCCCGGCGAATAAAATCGTCGAGATAGTTGGTTTATATGATAAGCGCGAAAACGGCAAGGAAATCGCGGACGCCGTGCAGGATAAATTATTATTTTGCACGCTTTACGAAACGGCGTTGAATAAGGTTCACGACGGCGGCGAGGCCAATGAGGCGTGACCAAAAACTAATCGGCGTTTTTGCGTCGGGCGGGCACGACAGCCTTTACCTAATGGCGAAGAATCTCGAATTTGGTCACGCGATACTACCGATCCACGTGACCACGAACGTCAACGCCGATCAAAAAACCGCCGAGAGCATCGCCGTGGAGAGCCAGGTTGAGGCGCTGAAGCGTAAATATCCCGATCAGGTGGAAATGCTTTTTATAAAACAAATGAATGACTGGGAGGGCATGGATTGCGGCATCGACATGCCGCCGATGTTCGTGCTGGCGGCGCTATGGTCGGATCACATCCTCAAAACCCGGCACGGAAAAGAGCTCGACGAAATACAGCTCGCGTATATACTCGGGGACCACGCGATCTCGTACCTCGACGATATGCACGCGCTGTGGAACGCGCTCGGGCAATTTTGGTCGACCTCGGAGTATTCGATCAATCCGTCGCGGAAGATTAGCAAGCTGTCGTTTCCGATGACCCGCGTCATTAAGGACGAGGTGATTTATCACCTAAGGGAACGATACCCGGACATCGCCGATCACGCGTGGACGTGCGAGAGTCCTGGACATTTGATCTCCGGCATACCGAGCGATTGGCCGTTCGGCGACCTCGTCCCGTGCGGCGAATGCCCATCGTGCCGCTCGCTTAAAAAAATAAGCATAGCCGACCCGATTCCGGCCTGGGTACGCGAACACTGGGGGCGACAAAGGGAATTCAAGAGCTCGGCCAAGCTTACCCTGAGTAAAATTCGTAAATCCAAGCGAAGGGGTTAATCTCCCGCCATGCCTTACGAGCTCGATCCAAGGTACGACGCCGACCTTGGCGTTTCGATATGTCAAGAACTCGGCGTCGACCTCAAAAGAAAAATTTCCGGCAGGGTAATGACCTCGCATGGCGACCACGGCCACAAAACGGCGTGCCTCTCCATCAATCTCGACTCCAACTACGCGAGGTGCTTTAGTTGCGGCTTCTCGCGCTCGCTTACCGGTTGGTACTGGGACGAGTTCGGTCGATCGGCGTACGCCGACTTCGATAGGGGCTCGCTCGACGGCGGAGCGAATCCTTTTAGGTCGAGGGAACCGGAGCCGCCGAATTTCGACGACCCACCGGAGGTCGGCTTCGCGTTCGACGGAACCGTCGCGCCGGCAAAGAGCCATCCATTAAGCAGGGCGTACCTAAAATCGAGGGGAATTCCCGACGCCGTCGCGGACGAGGCGAGGATGCAGTTTTGCATAAAGGGATTCACGTACCTTAGAAACGACCCGCAGAAAAAAATATACTTCACCGAGAGGCTCATCGTACCGATATACGAGAAAAGCAAGCTCATCTCCATAGAGGGCCGCGACGTAAAGGGCGAGGCGGCGTGGTCGCGGCAACTTCGCGAGGCTGGTAAAAATCCGAACGATTACGAGTACAAAAAAGTATTGTTCCCGAGGGGTTCTAGCGTCGACACCCTCTGGAGGTTGGAGAGGCTGAATAGGAACGAAACGCTGTACGTTACCGAGGGCATCCTGGACGCGGCGTCGCTGATGACGTGCGAGGGGACGAAAAATGCCACGGCCATTTTTCACGCCATCCCGACCGAGAGGCAATTATACCTATTAAAATCATTTTCCGACGTCGTATTCGTGCCCGACTTGGATACCGCCGGGTTCAATACGCTAAGGGCGCTGAAGAGGGGTGGGCCGGTCGGGACGAGGATATTATTCATACCCGACGGCGTGAAGGACGCGTCGGACGTTCAGCAGGGAAAAGCGGCGAGGTTTAAGTCCATATCGGAATTGGTGAATATGGGTTGGCTCGAGAAGGCGGAGCCATTATCGAGGTTGGATGTGGACGAGATCGAGCGAGTGTTACTCCTCGCCCCTATCGACGTCTCCTAGGACTACGCCCATCTTGCGCCTTCTTCGCACGTGGTACGCCACGTCGGCGAAAAAGTCATCTATGCGTCGGTTCATAAGGTCCTCGGTAACGTTGTCGTCCGGATCGTTAAGGTCCTCGGAAATCAATCCATCGATAAGGTCGCGCCCCGACTCGCCGAATTCGCTTAAAAATTCCTGCGGGCCGTATCGATACTCGTTCAGAATCCTCCACGCCGGCTTTATCCAATCGGCGTCGAATTCCGACTCGACGTTTTCGTAGTCCGCCTCGAATGCAATCATGTTCATACCCATCTAGTTCGGCGCGACTAAATAAATGAAGGACCAAGGAGCTAAATAAAATGAATCTATACGATAAAATATACCGGGATTTTATGCACGGGGAGCTTAGCAAGGAGCACGCCGTCGCGAAATTATGCGAGCGCTGCTACGGATTCGAGGAATTCGACGCCAAGGAATTGGTCGAGGAATGGGCCGCCGAGGCCGATGATAGAGGATATACGCTAAAGGAAAACGACGAGCAAGCCGATCCCAATAGCTTCGAGGACTACGAGCAGGGACAAGCCCTCGGCGAGATGGTCACGGCCGCCCCGATTGCGGATAAAGCGCCCGAAAAAGTAAGAAAAGTAATTACCCGATTGCCTGAAACGCTTGAGGAAAGGATCGCGATGCGCAAGGCGAGAAACGCGAAAATCAAGGAAAACCTCGAGTATCACGAGCAGGAATGGACGAACGATATAAAGAAGGACGAGCCGAGCGCGTACGAGGAATGGCGCGGGGAAATCGTCGAGGACAATAAGGAGCTCCGCAAGGAGCAGGACGAGGCCGACTTCGAGAGGGAGGCCGGCAATAAAACGCACGCGGTAAATAAGGACATCTCCTGGACGCTGAATAGGCAGGAGGATGAATTTCTGAATTGGTTTTATAACGACAAGGAAGAGGCGGAGGAAGCCGACGATCCGGCAAGGGACTTCGACGACGTCGACCTGGATGACTTCGAGGATATAATCGATGAGTAGGCTTTTCGAGGCCGCGCTCAGGGAAATTGGTTTTGGAACCGGTCATCTATCCACGCCGAAATTCGCCGCGGACCTAGCCGCCCACGAGGGGGCGAGGGACGAGGATGCATCCCTTAAATGGGCGGAAAGAATTTACGGCGAATTAAAAACGAAAAAACCAAGGGATAAAATTCTATATACGCTAATGCAATATAAAAAAGGTTTTAAGCAAGCCGTGCGCGATTTAGAAATGCTTGGAATAACTAAAACCGATATAGCCGACGCATGGACGGCCTTCAGCTCCAAGGAGCAGGCGCGGCGCGATAAGGAAATGTTCGGTTAGAGTTGTCGAGCATCCAGCCCGGTTATACGCAATAAGCACAACGATTCATAATTTAACTCGTCGATCGGTAAAACCCTACCGCATAAAATTCTATACCACCAATACCAATGCATCTCCAGCGAGATATGCGAGCCGTCGATCGGGGATCTATACTCGTCCATTCGCCTATGCACGGTGCGCCTAAGGCACACCACGTTCTCGGCGTTATACAGTAAGTCCGGCCTCGACGCCGCGGAGAACACGTGCGCCGGATCGACGCCGCGCTCGTTGTCGCCGACGTATAATTTCGCCTCCAGCGGCGAAAGACATTTGAGCAATCTGCAGGCGCGGCCGTCCCTGCGCAGGACGAATTCCCTGACTCGCGCCCACTCCGCGTCGTCGTTGCTCCTTCGCTTAATGCTCATTCCAGCGTAAACCTTCCGTCGTCCACCGAGTAAATTTTGGCGTCCTGACACATATCGCTAAGCAAAAATCTAATCTCAGGTTTATGCGAGATAAGGAACATTTGCGAGAACGCGTTGGACGAGAAGATGTACTCGTACAGCGTTTTGGAGCTTTCCTCGTCCGCGTGGCCGTCGACCTCGTCCATGAAGCAAATCGGCAAACCATATAACAAGCAAAGCGAGTACCTGAAGGCAACGGATAACAGGGACCTTTCGAAGCCGCTGCTCATTCGACCGTCGAGCCACCTATTCGTCGAGTCCTTGGATAGGCCGTAATTTTTTGTATATAGGAATTTTACGCCGTGAGCGGATTGCTCGAGCCTAACGTGATAATTATTGAATACCGAGTGGATGACTTCGTTCATGGTGTGCTGAAGGTCGTCGCAAGTTTTAACGACGAGCCAATTGATGAAGTGCTTGGATACGACGTTGATCGCTTCCTCCCTGATATTTATTTGTACCGACGTTTCCTCGATGCGCTTATCCAGCGCCGAGTTCTCGGCGCTTAGCGTCGCTATCGCCTCGTTCTCGTGGGCTCGTATTTGCTCGTTGTTGAGGACGGCGGCGTCGTTCAGCGTGAGCTTTTCCCTAAGGCGCGCGAGTTCGTTCTTTTCCTCCGTCCTATCCTCTATAATTATGGACGCGACCTCGGCGTTTTTGATCGTTAGTTCCTCGTTTAGCGAAGCCACGTCGTGCTCCAGATCCGCTAGAATTTTTGACTTCGCGTCCAGGTTGGATTGCAATAGTTTGAGTTTTTCGGGATCGACGAATACGGGCTCGAGCGATTTTATATCCTTCCCGAGCATTAGTTTTTTCACCGAATTTTCCCTGATCGCCGCCTCGTTCTCGATGATATTCTTGGCGACGCCCGACGATTGCACCGCGAGCAACGACGCGACGAGGTCCAAATTCTTGGATATCGCCTCGGTATCGTCGGTTTTGAATTTTTCCACGAGAATTTTTTTCGCGTGCTGCTCCGATGGTTGACCGCAGTGCGGGCATATTTTTTCCTCTATCGATTGCGACCACCTTTTGAATTCACGCCTTTGTTCCCTATTCGCCTCCAGCTCGGCGTCGACCTTGGAGCGACCCTCGTACACGAGTTTTTTTTCCGCGTCCAGCTCGCCGCCCTCTCGCTCCAGCTCCGCCAATTGTTTTTTCAGCTCTATTTGTTTTTTCTCATTGTCCTCGTTGAGCGAAATTTTTTCTCGCTCCTCGCGGATGGTCGCCTCGGTGGTGGCGATAAATCTCAGCGCGGCGTCCCTATTTCCGGCGAGCGCGGTCAACGATTGCGAGAGGCGAATAATTTCCGATTGCAATTCGTCTCGCTTTTTTCTATCCGCGCGACCCTCGTCTATAAGCTCCTCCAGTTCCCGTGTCCTGAGGTGTATGCGCTGCACGTCCCTAATGGAAAGTTCCTGCGCCAATCTCCCGAGCCTATCATTGGACGTTTTAATCAGGGCGTCGTTGGTTTCCTTCTTCGCCTGAAACGCCGTTTTATTGCCGTTGAGCGAGTCGAGCTCGGCCCTCATTTTATTCAGCTTATCCTCGAACGAAAAATTGAATAATCGCTGCATATATTCCGACCTGCGCGCCGGCGAAAGAGCGACGACGTCGCTGTCGGGCCCCTGCATCATCGCGAGAATGTCGAAGTAATACACCACGTCGAGCGTATCTATAAATTCCGTGGCCTCGTTGTTCGTGTACGTTTTTCCGGCGTGCGTTATGGTGCGGGTGAACGGCGTGTGATTTTTATGAAAGAGCTCGACCTTAAATGAAATCGGCTCGCCGCGAATCTCCGCCTCCATCTCCACGGACCCGCTTTGCCGCCCTTGTCGTATGTACTCGAGGTACGTGCCCGAGCGTTTTTTCCCGGTCCAGCACAGGACCATGGCGTCGAGCACCGCGGACTTCCCTTGCCCGGATCGTCCCCAAAGCATCACGATCGGCGAATCCTCGAAGTCGAAATCGGCCGATTCCACGGCCATGAAGTCGCGTAATTTTATGCTATTGATTTTAATCATATTTCGCTTCGTACCCTATCGTTACGCTAATGTTTATCGGGTCGTCCGCGTTCCGCCCAACGACCATTTGATCGAAGCTTACCAGCGATGGATTGGTGAATATAATTTTTCCGCGATTCGTTTCGACGATTAGTTTTCGCGGCCAGAGCTTATCCCTGAGGCGCGAGAGCCATCGCTTGAACCTCAGCGCAAGGCATCGACCATATAAGCCATTTTTTATAATGGCGACGTTTATTTTACTTGGGTGGTATTTTATTATCATACCGATTAAGATTAACGCCTGCGATACCAGCGATGGAACCTGTTCATCGCCGCCAACCGTACGTCGTCGTTCGTCAATGACTCGAGCGTTTCCAGCGTGAATGGTTTATCGATCGCCCTACAAATTTCCTCGGCGTCCCAAAAGCCATGCGGGTAAAAACCGAATTTTTGCCTCATATCGTGAAGCGAGCCGCCGGTTTTTCCGCACGTGTTAATGGCCGATTGCGCCTCCGACCAAAGATCGGAAACTAACGCCTCGACGCCGCGGGCCTCGTAGCGCGCGAGCCCGTCGGATGGAAAATTCCAAACGTTGCTCACCTCGCGCAGCGTCGCGCCGACGAAGTCCTCGTCTCGATCGACGGCTTCCTTTAACTTTAATGCATTGGCTCGGCGCATGGTTCTATTCGCCAGCGCGCGGGCGTACTTATTGCCGTTCCCGCAGCACGTTGAATAGATTCGTTTCCTGAACGATCTGGACATACAATACCTCCTTGAGTATCTAATATGTCATATCGTTCCTCCTTCGCTCAATATACATGCGCATCGACGCCGTGCCGGGCATGCTGGTAGTTGTCGTGCGAAAGTCCAAAAGGGCTTTCGCGCTATATAAAAAATTCAAATCCAATCCCCTCGTAAGGTGCTCGTGCTCCGCCGTTCGAAAAGGCATTTACGTGGTCGACGACGTTTTCGAGGACGTCGCCATCCTGCAGTTAAAAAATGGTGCACGCGTTCTCGTCGCGCCGCTCGACGACATCGAGCCGGCCGTTGAAATTTAGTCGTCCCCTTCCTTCACCTCGTCCTCGGAAATTTCGTCGTCTATCGACTCGGTAAGGCCGATCTCGTCCGCGACGTCGCGTATCGCCCTGTCGATTTCCTCGGCGTCCTCGGGCTCGGCGTTGTTCGCGTCGAGCTCGGTCTTCTTAGCTAGGAATTCATTGACTTGTACCTTCATCTCGCCGTACTCGGTTGGGTGGGCGTTCAACCATTCCTGCAATTTCGCCCTTCCCTGTATCGACTTAAAGCCGTATTTTTCCGACGTGAAGTACGACCCCTTAAGGTCGACGATCCCGAATTTGATGAGAAAGTCGATGTATTCCTCGTCGCTATCGAAGCCGCCCTTGTAGTATAGTTTTATTTCCGCGGTGCGGAACGGAATACCGACTTTGCTCTTGTAGTTGCGCACGCGCATATTGATGCCGAGCGTTTCCTCCTTCGACTCTATCGTGTCGATCTTGGTTACGCGCCCGCGCCAGCTCGCGTAGAATGGCAGCGCCTGCCCGCCGGTTACCTTCGGCAGCCTCGCCTGCGGGTTCATATTATCCCTCTCCTGCGAAATAACGAAATAGGTCGTGTCGTTATTGGCGCAAACGATGTTGAGCTTTCTAAGCGAGTCGGCCATCGCCTTCGCGCCGGCGCCGAAATTGGCTTTGCCGGCCGGGTCGATCATCTGAACCCGCGTGGGCGCGGCGGCCTCGGAGTCGAGCACGACCGCGGCTATCGAGCCGGTTTGTATCATCGGGATGGCGTTATCCACGAACGTCTCGATGTCATCGGGCTGCATAAAGATAAGTTTGTCGTCGTCGATGATGAGCCCATTTTGCTCGGCATACTCGGTGACGAACGATCGCTCGAAGTCGACGAATATCACGACGTCCTGGTCCTTGCGACCCGTGAGCGACGGTAATTTTCTTTGCAGCTGACCGCACAGGTAGTTAACGAGCGACGTCTTGCCGCCGCTGTACGGACCGAATATATGGTACGTCCTCGCGATGGTAAACGCGCCGCCGAAGATGTAATTTAACTGCGGCGAATCGAGCACGATCCGCTTTAATTTACCGGCTTCGCGCGCGTCCCGAATAAGTCGAGGTACTTTCTTTGTCGTGGCGTCCACGAGCTTTTTGAGGTCTTTATTCATGGGCCTTAGATTAACGCGGGAAAAATAACTGCGGCATCTCCCTTTTTGGGGCGACGTACTCGAGCTTGGCTTCCTCCGGATTCGCCGGGCCGAAAAGGTCGAAATCGCTGGGTAATTCCTCTACTATTGGATCGGGCTCCGGCACGCTAAAGTGAAAATCCTCGAGCGGTAGCTCTAGCGTCGGTGGTTTTTCCACGGGCTTTGGCTTGGGCTTTGGTTTTTGAACCGGCGCCCTCGTCGATGGCATGGATTTTTTTGGCATCGTTGGTCCCGCGTCCCAGGCGCGCCACCTATCGTAAAGTTTTGGGATGATGGTGCATAGCAATATTAGGAACGAAAGGGAGCCGAGTAAAACGGCCATGTAGTGCTCTAGGGTCATCGTTAAATAAATCATCCAATTTACGGTACGGAGGCGGGGAGGGACCTTGCGATCCAACCTCCCCGCTTTAGTCTCTCGACCCCGTCGGGCTCATTCAAGCGAGAGCCCGAGACGCTTTAACGACCCAATTGGCGTTGCCTTCTCGTCGACGGACCCGGCGGGGGTCATTCGATAAAAACTAAACGCATTACTTACTTTCGCCCACGAGGCGACGCCGCATTGGCCGTGGATCGTTATCGGTCGATCGCGGTGTCGTTCCTCGAATAGATTGCCGCCGCAACCTTTATCTACCGAATGCCCACGATGCCCGATGGCTATCCATCGCTTTAATTTAGTCGAATTAAAAAGGAACGAGCCTCGGCAAAATACCGAGGCTCGTCGCGGGTCAACTCCGATTATTGATGAGTGCACCCTTTGCATTGAGACCAATGCGAAAGTCTGATATTATTGTAATCGCAGGAAACGACGCACGGCAGCGTCCTAAGATTGTACGGGCCGACCGTCAAATCGATCGGGTACCTCTCGTCTATCGCCACGAACGTCGAGAACATAAATAAACCGTCGACGTACACGGCAACCTCGTACTCGCCTATTTCAAGTGAGAACGTTCCAAACTCCGCCTTCTTCACCACGTCGCCAATAAAGGACGGCGAGAAGAAAATTTCAACGCCGGCCGAGCCGGTAAAAGCTTGCGTTCCCTCGGACCTCGTCGCCACGCAGTTATACCCGGTCAAATAGCTTATTTGAACCTGTATCTGGATCCATCCCTCGGGGCTGGCGTAGCCCGGTTGATTTCCCTGATTTCCGGAGGAGACGTAATTTCGTACTATAAGCCTCCCGTCAACGGCATCCTCGTTGGTCGTTCCCCTAAAGTCCGTTATCGCGTGCGGGTTATCGAAGCCGACCGCCCCGCCCTTCGCGCCGCTAAATGGGTTGCCGAATGAGTCGAACGCGTCGAACTCGAGGTGCCATACCCCGTCGACCTTGATTAGATTAAATTCTATTCCGAGCGGCGTATTATGCGCGTTCGGCTGAACGAGCTGGTATCTTCCCTCGATCGCCGGAATCCATGGGTGATTATTTATCCACGAGTACTCGGTTCCGGGAAGGGTCGAGCCAAAACCATTTTTTGACGAAATGACTTTGGTGAGGGCGTGGGACTCCGCGAGCCAAGTTTCAAGCAGCTCGGCGCCGATGGTTATTTCGCCGAACGTTTTCTCCGGGCATACGCAATCGCCGTGATTCACGCAGGTAAAGCAGCAATCCCTAAGATCCGGGCATCCGTCCCTATAAAACGGGCAATCCTTTTTTTCCGTTCCGCAGCACGGGCATGGATCGGGGTCGACGCCTGGTCTATACGTTACCCCAACCGGGTGATTGAGCTGCACGTTATTGCCGCTCGGCACGCCGTTGTTATTGCTGAAATGAATCCATTCGTTTCCGCCGCATTTTGGGCACACAAAGGCCTCGCTGGTGAGGAGCCATACATGGGTTTTTCCCTCGTCCAATACTTTGACGAGCGGAAGGGTCGAGCCCTTAATATAACCCGGTACGACCACGGCGCCATTGCCGCCCTGCGCGTTGCAGTGGAATCCAACTGATTTGTCGACCTGAGTGCCCACTGCACTCCTGGCCAACCCGTCTCCGTCCATGATCGGGCCGGTACAGCCGATCACGAGGCAGAGAAGCAGGGCGATTATCCCCGCGGTTAGAAGTTTTCTCATGACTTCCCCCTATATTTTTCCCCTTTAACGAATCTACGATCCATAGGGTTTTCGCTTCGAGCTAACGAGTTCACGGTATAAAGTTGTCCATATATTTATTTAGTATGAAGATTAACGTCCGCGCGTCTAATGCTGCAGCGTGTCGAAGTCGTTTACAACCGCCTCTATCTTGGTCAGCGCGGCCTTGGTGTCCGCAGCCAGCGTGGCGCCGGCCTCCGAGCCGCGGGTGATGGTCATCATATCGCGGGCGATGTCCGACATACCGGAGGAAACGGTTCTTACTTGGCTTTGCAGCTTCTCGATTTCGTCGAGCATCACCTTATTGCCGACCTTCATCTCGGCCGATCCGGTTTTTACCTGAAACGTAATGTCGTTCATTCGCCTTAGCGCCTCGAGTATTTGCTCTGCGCCGAGTTTTTGTTCCCTCATCGCCCCGCCGACTTCCGAAACGAGCGCCTTGGTTCCCTCTATTTTTTCGCTTACCGCGCCGAACGCCGACGACGACGCGTCGGTGCTTTTAACTATCGCGTCGATGGCCGAGCTTAATTGCTTTAGCTCGGCGCTAATTTTTTTCGATTCCCTGGCCGACGTCTCGGCCAATTTTCTAATCTCGTCCGCCACCACGGAAAAACCACGGCCGGCATTCCCGGCGTGCGCGGCCTCGATGGCGGCGTTCATCGCCAATAAATTCGTTTGCGCAGCGATATTCGCTATCATCTTATTCGCGTCCTGTAGGGCCATCGATTGCTCGCGCACTTTTTGAACCTGATCGGCGTTTACTTTTTGAGCGGCGATCCCATCGGCGACGACGGCGCCGACGCTCTCAAAATAATTCGACATTTTTTCGGTGGCGTTTCCGATCGACGCCATATTGCCGACCATCTCCTCGATCGACGAGGAGGCTTGGCTGACGCTTACCGACTGCGTGGTGATCGAGCCATCCAACGACTCGATGTTATGTGCAATTTCGTGCACCACCGCGGAGGCCTGCTCCACGCCCTTCATCTGCTGCTCGGCCCCGTCGTTAACGTTTTTAACCGACGCCGAAATTTTTTCAATCGCCGAGCTCATCGATTTAACGTTGGTGTCCAATCTACCGCTGGACCTAGATAAATCGGCTTGGTCTTTCTTAATTTCAACCACGCCGTCGAACACGCTTTCGCAGAATACATTCATCATACCGGCGATCGAGCCCAGCTCATCGATCGACGTAACGTGAATTCTTTTCGTCAGGTCTTTTTTGCCGGAGGCTAATCCCTCCAGGTGCGAGAGAATGGATCGATATAGGATGGTCGTATTTTTCTTAAGCGTGATGGCCAGCGTCGTAATGATCGAGAAGAACGCGGCCAATATCATCAATGGAAATCCCCACGCTATATCGGCCGCGGCGACCAGCTCGGTTTGAACCATCGAGAGCATGGCGACCGTGAACGCGAACGTTCCGGATACGAGCGCGATGACGAGAGGGATAATGCAGGCCTTTAATCCCTGCCTATCCTCCCTAAGGTCGAGCGGGTATTTTACGATGCGATGCGATAATAAAACCCTCGACACGAGGCCGTCGTTCGCCACGTACACGAACGTGCCGACGACCATTCCGACCGAGAGGCTGGCGCAATATAATAATGGTTTCATCTCGGCCGAGACGCCGATTTTATTTCCAAAAAGAAAAATTCCGATTAACAGTAATACCGCCTGAACCAAAATCACGAGAGCGATGGATTTTATCGGTACGCCGCCCAATTTTTTAAGAAGACCCTTGGTATCCTCGTCCGCCGATGTAAATAAATATCTTTGAGCCCCGAATAGCGCCGCGTTTTTCCAAGCCAGCGCCATCATTATCGCGATATAAATTAAGCCGAATGGCGCAAAGCGAAGCAACGAAAGGCCGAGCGACGAGCCGCTCGTATTGAACGCGAATATAACAAGAAAATTCCCAATCGCCGTCGCCGCCGAGGCGCCGAGGGCAGTAAGGAGGTATTTGTGGGCGTACTTCATATCAGCTAGCTTATTTTATCTCGCAGGGCGACGTCGTGGTTTTACATCGCCCATTCGCCTTGAACGGGCACGGCGCCACAAGGACTTTTTTGCAGTCGTCCCTAAATACGTCGCCTATTATCGTGTCGTCCTGAAATTCGATCTCGCACGATTGCTTTATCTTACCCCCGGGGGTTATAACTATCCCTATCCTTGGGTTGTGAATGTGATAATAACCCGGCTGCCCAAGCTTATGCGACAATCTCCCGGCCGGGTAGAGGTGATTCACCATCGTGGGAATTTTATGGCGATTGGTCGGATTCGCCAGCTGGTCCATCATCATTTCCGGCAGTGCATCCATGCTTGTTTGTGGGACGCGCTTGTACATAATTTTTTTATGCGGGTGATCGACGAGCCAATCGGCTATCGTCTCGACGCATTTAATCGGCACGTGCTTTTGGTGCCACTCGTCCGTGCTAATGCAATACACGTCTATCGGGCATTCCTCGATAAAAAATTTCAATAATTTTTTATCGCCGCCCCAAAGCCCATTCGTAACGATGCAGGTTCGCCTCCCTATTTTTCGTACCTTCTCGGCGATATCCTTGCACGTTTCCGGGAAGCACGTCGGCTCACCCCCTTGCAGCGAGAAGTTTACGTCGAAATTCTTAAAGTCACCAATGACCTTATCGTAAACCTTGCTTGGAATAACGGCGTCGCCCCACGGCCCGGAATTGGCGAAGCAGCAATCGCACTGGACGTTGCATTTATTCGTGACGTTGATGATGATCATTCTTTGCCTAAAGCAATGACCCATTAACCAATCGTCGGTTTCGTAGTCTATCCTCATACGTATTTTCCGCTGCACGGTTGATCGCATACCCGACCAAAAACGCCCGGGCATTTTTTTTGAAGGAGCTCGTAGCAATCGTCCCTCATGGCGTTGCCGATCGTCGCCGTATAATTTTCCCAGTCGCAAACGGTATTAACGCGACCATCCCAGTACACGCTAATCCCTTCTTTAATCGTTTGCGGCCTTGGACCCTTCGCCAAATTAACCCCGCGCCCGGCGTTCATAAGCGGCAATTCCTGCATGTATATTTTCCCTTGATATTTTGTGTCGAGCCTCGGCGCCGGTTTAAGGTCGTCGACCACGGCCACGAGCCAAATTTTCGTCGGGTGATTTTCCAGGGCATCGAGGATGTTGTATATATTTTTTAACGGAATATGTCTCTGGTGGTACGCGTCGCACGATAGGCCAATATAGTCAAGGCCGATCGATAATACGCCGTCGATTTTATCCGGCGTTCCCCACCATCCATTCGTCGCCATACCGACCCTCGCGCCGCGGGCGTGCGCCTCGTTGATAATGTCCCTCACAACGTCCGGAAATAGCGAGGCCTCGCCGCCCTGCAATCCGTATAAAATATCGCCGCGCTCCTCGGGTTTTATTTTTCTCGCGACGTCGTCCATTACCTTAATGTACATCGCGCGAGGCATTACGTTATTGGATTTTTTATTCCCGTTCTCTATGCAGTGATCGCACTCTATGTTGCATTTGTCGGTGACCTTGAACATCACGTGCCAAAACCTTTCCATATTCATGGTTTTGGTTAGGGCCATGTGGTGAAACTGGGTCATCCACATTATTTTTTTCCGATCGTAACGTTGCCCATCTGGGCCGATGCATCGCCCGCGCACGAGCCGCCGATCGACACGTTGCCCATCTGCGTTGACGCGTACCCGCCG
>Ga0209737_10000461_pt1 | contig 33495 bp, 29 predicted proteins | sample TergutCu122P3_FD_187284 | JGI IMG/M metagenome (GOLD analysis project Ga0209737, IMG submission 187284) | Cubitermes ugandensis P3 segment gut microbial communities from Kakamega Forest, Kenya - Cu122 P3 (SPAdes) (version 2) | ecosystem: Host-associated > Arthropoda: Insects > Digestive system...
CACCCTAACCCTCCCCCGCAAGCGGAGGAGGGAATCGGTCTCTTTCTCCCTGCAAGCGGGGTAGAGAATCAGACTCCTTCCCCCGCTTGCGGGGGAAGGCTGGGATGGGGGCGAACACCCCACTACCAGCCAGCAACCATCTCCGCCGCCGCGCGGTAATGCTTCTGCTCTTCCTCGCTCCTGTCGAGGTGTTTGAACAGATTGGCCAGCGCCAGATGGGTTTCGACTTCCGGCTGCCATCTCAACGAAAGCTCGAAGTACTCGACGGCCTTGCCCCATAACTGCAATTCCGCGCACAGTCTGCCGAGCGAGAAGAGCAACCCGGGGTCCTCCCTGTGATCGAGCAGCCAGTTTTCGCCCTTGCTCAGGCACGCGCCGACATCGCCGCAAAAACCATAGAGGCGGGCAAGCGCAGTATCCCATTCGGCATCGAGCAGGCGCTCAAGGGTACGGCGCACGACGTATCCCTTGCCTGCACGCGCGAAAAGCGGCACGGCTTCCTGCAGCAGTTGGCGGTTTTCACGTTCATCGGCAGGAATGTTTTTCCACATCTCGGTCAGCGCATCGCCTTCATCATTGCTGTCAGTGTCGGCGCACGCGCGCAGGCGTTCGATATGGACGCGGCACAGCAAAGGCCGCGCCTGCTCTTCGGTCAGCGCCTTGTGCTTGCGTAGCGAACGAATCAGGCGCAGGGACTCATCCCATTGCCACAGCGCCATCGACACCCGCAACGACAAACGCAGGGCAGCGATGTGGCGGCGCCCTTCCGGCTGCAAGGTATCGAGCTTCCTGGCGGCTGTCTCGTAATCACGCGAAACGACGGCCAGTTCGGCTTCCATCATCAGCCGTGCCGTTTGAACGCCTTCGTCATCCAGCCGCTCGATCCACTCACGGTAACGGACATCGTCACACAGCGCATGCGCAGCCCGCGCCGCCAGAAGAATCGCCACCGCCGGATGATCGCTGGCTTCATAGGCTTTTTCCGCGAATTTCAACGCCTTGGCGTAGCGCCCTTCATGCAGGGTCAGCACGGCTTCACGCAGGAAGCGATCTGCCCGCTGCCGCCGACGGCGTTCGCGCCACTGGCCGACGACCTCGGGCAGCGCCAGGGTACCGCGCAGCAGACGGACAAGCAGATAAGCCGCCCCGAAGGTTGCCAACAGCAACACCACGAAGAATTTGACCGACATCTGCAAACGCCACTGCTGCGGAACCACGAACTGCACATAGCCCCAATCCTGGCTGATGAGCATGGACAGCCCCACCGCCAGGGCAAAAATGGTGATGAGCCAGATCAGGACACGCATCGCCCAGCCCTCAGGGTTGCGCCGGCACAGGCGCGGCTTCCGGGGTTGCGGAGGCGGGCGGGAGCGCCGGGGAATGTTCCCCGCCGCGCGTCCGGAGGCGACCCAAGGCAGCGGTGCTTTCGATCAATTCATTGCGTATGACCCCAACCGGCATGGTTTCGAGCGCGCGCAGTTCCTTGACCACTTCCTCCACGTCCCCGTTGCGCATATCGAAAAAGCGTTCGATCGAATTGCGCGCCCGTTCGAGATCGGCAACATAGGAGCGCCCATCGCGCGCGAGCATGGCAAGACGCGCAGTGAGCAGGCGCATTTTCACGTTTTCGCGCAAGTAGGCGCTCTGCTCCGGCGCAAGCAGCATGGGACCGTTCTCTGTATCGAGTCGCTCGAATTTCACCAGTGAGCGCAACTCCATCCAGACATCCGCCGCCAGACTGCGAATGAAATGGGCAACCCCTTCCTCTTCCGTCTTTTCCACGGGTTTGACCGACGCTCTTTCAGCGGAGACTTCGCCGTAATAGGCCAGCGGAAGCTTGTCGATCTTTTCGAGCGCATCCTTGAGACGCTCCGCCGTGCGCGGCATATCGAACGTATCCTGGCGGCTCAACTTTTCGATGTCCGCCTTGAGCGCCTGCCGCAGGGCCGTAAATTGCCCGTGGTCATTCCGTTCCAGACGCTGCTGCGCCTCCCGGAGCACGATCAGCGCCATTTCGATATTGCCCGCATACTGCAACTGCTGCCCGGCAAACTCCACCGCCTGCTGAACCTCGGCGACGATGCGATCTTCCTGAGAACGGGAGAATTGCTGGTAGAGCGCCTCCAGCGCCATGGCATGGCCTTCGCTCTTGCTGATCTGACCTTCGAGCGCGCCGATTTTGGCCAGAATGTTATTCAGACTCTCCTGTTCCTGTCGCACGCGTTCGCGCGACTCGCCAAGGGCCTGATCGCTTTCTCGCAGGCGTTCTGCAACTTCCTTGCGCAGATTCACGCTCTGGGTACGCCACTCATAAGCCTGCCACAAGGCAAACCCGGCAACGCCGAGCGATATCAGCGCGAGAAGCAGCGCCCAACCCGACGCGCCACTTCTGCCCGCTCGCTTCGCCGGAACCGGCTGCACTTCGGGCAACGGGGATACGGGCGTGGAAACCGTGGACTCACCCTCCGGGGGCACGGGCGACGGCTCAAGGGAAGCCTGCTCAATCGTGCTCTCGGATGCGGGTAAGCTGTCGTCGTGTGAAGAGGTAGGCGAGTTCATAGCAGAAGAGTTTAACCAAAGAATGCAATGAGCGCGCGTAACAATGCGTCATCTCCGGCTCCAGCGGCAATAGTCTGCTCCAAGCCATGCTGATGGCAGCGTGCGGCAATACGCGGATGCGATACAAAAACCGGAATGCCCGACAGCCGGGCAAGCCCCTCAAAACCAACGATCCGGGCCAGATGATCAACCCCTTCGCCCGTGGTGATCGAAAGGGCATCGAGTCGCCCATGCGCGGCCAGTTCCAGCAGCGACGCCGGATCGGCTGCCGGGCAGCGCCTGTGATAGCAGGACAGGTGTTCGATGCGCGCACCACGCGCCACGAGGGTTTCGCCAAGCAGTTCGCGGCCAGCGTCGCCTCGCACGATCAGCACCGCGCGGCCACGCACGGCTTCAGGCGCAAACTCGGGCAGCGCCAGCACTGCTTCGCTGTCGAACCCTTCCTTTGGCGCAATCACCTCGGTAAAGCCATGCGCATCGAGTGCGCGGGCGCTGCCCTGCCCGACCGCCGCCACACGCAACCCTGTCGGCCACGACCGTATCTGCCGCAATCCGGCCAAACCATGTTCGACCGCGTTGGGACTGACGAAAAATGCGAAATCGAACGTATCGAGCCGCGCTGCGACGGGCGCAAATACGGCGGGATCAGTGATGGGAACGATTTCCAGCAACGGAAAACGGAACGCTTTGCCGCCCGCTTCCTCGATGGCGCGACACAAGCCTTCGGCCTGCGCCACCGGGCGGGTGACGGCAATCGTCCGTCCTTTGAACCCGCCGCCCATCGCCCTGCGTCCTCAGCCCAGTTCGGCCAGAATCTCTCTGGCCCCCTGGGCGAGCAGATCATCGGCCAGCGCCCGGCCAAGCGACTCGGCCTCCTGCGGCGCGCCCTCACGTTCCCCGCGCACGACGCGGCTGCCATCGGGCAGGGCGACGAAGCCGCGCAGAACCACACGACCCGCGCGCATCTCGCCATACACGCCAAGCGGCGTTTCGCAACTGCCTGCCAGGGCGCGGGAGAACGCACGCTCGGCGGTGACACAGGCGGTCGTGTCGGCATCGGCCAATACTTGCAGGCAAGCAACGATATCGGTGCGTGTCGCCAGGCACTCAATGCCCAGCGCCCCCTGCCCGGCTGACGGCAGGGACACTTCTGCGGGCAACACGGCGCGGATGCGCGACTCCAGCCCCAGGCGACGCAATCCGGCGGCGGCGAGAACGATAGCGTCGAACCGGCCTTCGTCGAGTTTGCGCAGGCGGGTATCGAGATTGCCCCGCAGGCTGGTAACGGCAAGAAACGGATACTGGGCGTGAATCTGCGATTCGCGTCGCAACGACGAAGTGCCGACCACCGTACCCGGCGGCATGTCATCGAGCGAAGCATAGCGCGAGGACACGAACGCATCGAACGGCGTTTCACGCGCCGTAATGCAGGCCAGCGTGAATTCCTCTCCCATGACCATCGGCACGTCCTTCATCGAATGCACCGCGATATCCGCGCGCCCTTCGAGCAGCGCCGCTTCCAGCTCCTTGACGAACAGCCCCTTGCCGCCCACCTTGGCCAGCGGCCGATCCAGTATCTGATCGCCGCGCGTAGTCATGCCCAGCAACTCGATCTGGCAATCCGGATAGGCTGCTTCGAGCCGCGCCTTGATATGTTCGGCCTGCCACATCGCCAACCGGCTCTCGCGGGTAGCAATCACGATACGTTCGGGCGCGCAGCCGCCCTTGGGGGAAGAGGGAGAAACAGTCACGGTGGGACTCTTGTGATGGTTATGGGGGAATGGCGGGGATTTTATGGCATGTTGCGGCGTTTTCGGGAACTATCCGCTCAATGAACAAAGACGCGCTTGCCAACGAGTTGGCGCGGATTCGCCCTTTCGAGGCCGTCCTGGCGTGAACTGCTTTCTCTCGCGTGCGTCAACCGCATTGCGCGGAGAACGCAAAGACTGGAGGCGGGAACCGCCTCCAGTCTTTGCCGCGATTCCCTTACGCTTATGAATGTGAATGTGCGGCAATGTCCTTCTTCAATAGGTAACTCACCAAAAGGACTACCCCCAACATACCGGCGCAGATGATATAAGCGGTAGTAAATTCACCGGTCTTATCATAAATAAAGTCGGTCATCAGAGGCGCCACAACGCCGGAAAGTCCCCACGCAAGAAACAAAACGCCATAGTTTGCGCCGTAGTTTTTAAGCCCGTATTGATCTACTATCAGGGCGGGAAACACGCTCAAAAGCGTTCCGTAACAGAAGCCAATCAATACAATGCCAATGGCCAGAGTTGGTATGCTTTGATAATAGACGAATCCAATCATGTTCAGCAGTTGCAAGACAGTCACAACAAACAAGGCATTGACCCTGCCGATCTTGTCGGACATCAAACCACCGAGCACCCGGCCAAAGGTGTTCGTAACTGCCAGAAACGATACCAACATTGCCAGAATGGACTTATCGGTAATATGCAACTGTACGCTGGCGATTTTTGTAATATTACCGATCACCATCAGGCCAATGGATGCCGACAACAGGTACATGATAAACATCAGATAGAAACGCTGTGTTCCAAGCATCTCCTTCGTCGAGAAATCAACGTACACGTGGCTTTTGGCAGCGGACTCTTTTAATTTCGCGGGCGCTACCGGCGTATAACCTTCCGGTGGATTGTTGATGAACTGGGCAATAGACGTGGCGACAACAAAGATGCCCGCACCCAAAAATATCAGCGTTTTTTCAATGCCGAAATTGTTGAGCAATGCGGTTGATAGCGGCGCCAAATAGAGGGCTGCAAGACCAAACCCGCCCACAATCACGCCACTGACAATGCCTTTTCTGCTGGGATGAAACCATTTCAGCGCTGGCGGGGAAACGCAGCCGTACCCCATGCCAATGCCTGAACCCGCAATCACGCCAAAACAGATGGCGACGCCCATGGGGTTGTTGCCGACCACTCCCGCCAGGATGAGACCCAGGCCCGCCAAAGCGCCTCCCGCCGTCACCACCCATCTGGGCCCTATTTTGTCTTGAATCTTGCCGCCGATCAGCAGACTTACCGCAAAGCACACGATTGCGAGCGTGTACGGAAACCCCGCTTGTGCGCTTGTCCATCCCCAGCCACCCTCCTCTATGGGGGCCGTCATGCTCTTTTTCAATACGCTCCAGGCATAAAGAACGCCTACGGCCAAGTTGAAAAGTACGCCCGCGAGCAGTATAAAATTGGCCTTTCTTTGTTTTTCATGGTCTTGCATGGAGAATCCCTCCTTTTGTAGACCCTTAAAAAATCCGTCCTCCGCGCCCTGCTTGTATCCTTGGGCGCCCCATGATCTGCGCCATGTAAAACGAGAACTGAATTTGCCCGATAACAGAAAATTCTGTGATCTTTTTCATGATAGTGAGCATCGCAAGCGGAAACAACCATACTGGAAGTATTGATAATCCGTGGCTTGCGCCGTGTCACTTCCCAATACAAAACCGACCGAAAATCTCCCCAAGCAGATCGTCCGGGGTAAATTCGCCGGTAATCTGTGAAAGAGCGTTTTGCGCGAGGCGCAGGTTTTCGGCAAAGAGTTCGAGCGCGGGGGCGGGGGTTTCGAGTTCGGTGCGGGCGAGGGCAAGGTGCTTTGTGCTGGCGTCGATCGCCTGCAAGTGACGCTCACGGGCGACGAACGTGTCCTCCGCATCCTGCCAGCCCGCAATCTCCAGCAACGTCGACTCCAGCAGTTCCAGCCCCTGCCCGGTCCTGGCGGACAGGGAAATGACCACGCCTTCCACGCCGCCGATGCCCTGCAAGTGCTTTTCCGGCGCTTCACAGGCAAGGTCGATCTTGTTCCGCACGACGACACGGGGCAGTTCTTCGGGAAGTTTTTCCAGAATGGCGCGATCGTCCGGGGTCAGGCCCGTGCGCGCGTCGACCAGGAACAGCGCGAGGTCGGCTTCGGATATGGCTTTCCAGGTGCGGGCGATGCCGATTTTTTCGACTTCATCCCCGGTTTCGCGCAAGCCCGCGGTGTCGATGATGTGCAGCGGGATGCCGTGGATTTGAATCGAGGATTTGAGCGCGTCGCGCGTCGTGCCGGGAATGGGGGTGACGATGGCCAGATCGTCGCCGGAGATGAGATTGAGCAGCGAAGATTTGCCGACGTTGGGCTGACCGACGAGGACGACTGAAAGACCGGCCTGTAACAGCTTGCCCCGCTTCGCTTGTGCCTGGACTTCCCGCAGGCGCTCGTCGATCCGAATGACGCGGTTGAAGGCATCGGCCTGCCGGAGAAAATCGATTTCTTCTTCGGGAAAATCGAGCGTGGCTTCGACGAGCATGCGCAGGTCGGTGAGCTCTTCCACCAGCGCATGCACGGCGCGGGAGAATTCGCCCGTCAGCGAACGCGCGGCGCTTTTGACGGCGGCGGCGGTGGATGCGTCGATGAGGTCGGCAACGGCTTCGGCCTGGGCGAGATCGAGTTTGCCGTTCAAGAAGGCGCGGCGGGTGAATTCGCCCGGTTCGGCCAGCCGCGCGCCGAGTTCGAGGCAGCGGGCAAGCAGCAGGTTCATGACGACCGGGCCGCCGTGGCCGTGCAACTCCAGCACATCTTCGCCGGTAAAGGAGGCAGGGGCGGGGAAATAGAGCGCCAGACCGCTGTCGATGAGGCTGCCGTCGCCCGCCTTGAAGTCGGCGCGTCCGGCGCGGCGCGCCGCAGGCGTCTTGCCGATGAGTTCGGCAGCGAAGGTGGACAGATCGCTGCCGGAAACACGGATGATGCCGACGCCGCCGCGCCCGGTCGGCGTGGCAATGGCGGCGATGGTGGCAGGTACGGTGGGGGAATTCATCATGGAGTCATTCCGGTCTGTTTTGCCAGCCGGCTTGCCGTCAGGCGCACGAATTTTCCCTGTTTCCGGCTCACCACGATGGAGGTTTTGGTCTGAATGGCAATGCGCTGCGCCATCTCCGCCGCCCGTTGCAAGGCAGCGTGGGAACCGCGCAAGTCCGCGTCGTTTGAGGCAGCAAGATCATTGTACGTCTTGGGCCGCCAAGCGGGCGCATGGGTATGCTTCGTGAGCCGGTATTGCCATGCCATCGACGACCAGTGTTTTTTGATGAGGCGTGTCGGATTTTCTCCAAATTCCAGAAAACACGGCTGTTCCATGGAATTGTTATACATCGCCCAGGCATCGACGCTTTTCCGGTAGTAGCGATCGAAATTGTGCAGGCCCGCCGCGTAATGCCTGCGAATGATGTCTTCAGGAATGCCGTGCCCGCCCTGTCGTACCCGCTCGCCCACGCGGGCAACGGCAATATCGGCGTCAGCCAGACTCAGGAAATACAGATAGACTCGGTAGCCCATCTTTTGCCACTTCCAGATGAGCGGTCTGTAACCCAGGCCGGACAGCGTCGTCTCGAATGCAAAGGATTCGCCACGCCGGGCGCAGGCGTGGATTTCTTCCAGCATCAGCCGACTCGCGCGAACGAGCACCGCTCCGGGCGCAAAGGGAGACAATCCGGCAGCAATCAGGTCGGCATTGATGAAGCGCATACAGCCTGCTTCTTCAGGAAGAAATGAGCGCGCAAAAACGGTTTTTCCCGCGCCGTGAGGGCCGGCGATGATGATGATCTTTTTTGACATTCCGGTTCTGTCCGGGCCGAGCCGGAAAATTATTGCATCAATCATTTCATGAGCGCCCCTCAACGGCAGGCGCGCAGGACGGATTATGTCACATACATCGACTATGTGCGCCGTTCCAGCAGCAGACCGGATTCGAGATGATCGGTATAGGGGAACTGATCGAACACGGCCGCCGCCACGACGCGATGGGTGGAAGTGAGCGCGCCGACGTTCTCATGCAGGGTGAGCGGATTGCACGAAATGTAGAGCACACGGTCAAAACCTCGCGCCAGTTCCAGTGTCGGCGCATCCAGCCCGGCTCTGGGCGGATCGACGAAAAGGGTCGAGAAGCGATAGGTATCGAGATCGATATCCTGCTCCTGGAGCCGCCGGAAGAGGCGCTCGCGAGCCAGCGCGGCACTGATTTCATTGCTCGCCATCCGTACCAGCGCAACGTTACCCGCGCCGTTGGCTTCCAGAGCCCAACGTGCGGCGGCAACCGAGGTTTTGCTCAGTTCGGTGGCAAGCGCCTTGCCGAAGAGCGAAGCCAGCGCCACGGTGAAATTGCCGTTTCCGCAATAAAGCTCCAGCAGATCGCCGCCCTGCCCCGCAGCCTGCGCACGCGCCCAGCCGAGCATGGCGCGATTGACTTCACCGTTGGGTTGCGTGAAACCGCCTTCGATCTGGCGGGTACGCAGCCGCATACCATCGACTTCGATTTCTTCTTCGAGCCAGTCGCGCCCGATCACGATTTTTTGCCCCCGGCTGCGCCCGACCAGTTGCACGCCAAGATCGGCGGCAAGCGCGCGCGCAGCAGCTTCCCATTCGGAGTCGAGCCGCCGGTGATAGATGAGGCTCACCAGTACTTCGCCCTTCAGGGTGGCAAGAAATTCAACCTGGAAAATGCGCCGCCGCAGGGCTTCCTCCGCCTGCAAGCGCGCCCGCAGCTTCGGCATCAGGGCGCGGATAGCATCGGCAGCAGGCGGAAAGTCTTCCACCGGCACGGCCCGGCGCGGGTCGACGGGATCGAACATTGCGTAATCGGGTCGTCCGTCCGTATGCCAGATGCGAAACTCCGCCCGCTGCCGGTAGCCGAGCGGTTGCGAAGCAAACACCTGCGGCGCGGGGATGCCAATATCGGCAAACGCGCGACAAAAACGCTCCACCTTGTCGGCGAGCAGAGTTGAATAGCGAGCGGGGTCGATGCGGGAAAGTGGCAAGGAAGTTGATCCCGTTTACGCCCTGCTACGGGCGCACCTGCAACAGATAGGCGACGCGCAATTCATTGGCGCGCGTATTCGGATCGAGGAACTTCCATCCGGGACGAGAAACATCGTACTCGGAACTACTGGCCAGCACATCGAACAGCAGCCCCTTCTCCAGAATCCTCTCATGCCCCTCGCCGGTGACGAACAGTATCGTCGGCTTCTCCCGAACCGCGAGTTCATCGAGCGTCAGCGTCTTCACGCGCCGCCTGACGGCAACATCGAAACTCGCAGCCCAACCGCCGCCGTCGAGATAATGAATGCTCTCTTCCTTGTCGAGTTGGCGCTCCACCACCACATTGCCAAGCACCGTTCCTGCCTGGTATTCGAGCAGTCTGGGATAAAGGTTGACGTTGATCAGAAACCAGAACACCACCGACACGCCAACCGAAACGATGATCAGCCTGGAACCGCCCACCCGGCGCGGAATGGCCCAGACTCCAAGCACGAACAGCGCCACTGCCAGCACGCCGACCAGCCAGTCCCGCAAGGGAAACATCCAGCCGTTGAAAACGAGCGCCGCATTCAGCAGCAGCGCAAGCACCACATACTGCACCCGCCACAACCTGCGCAGGATCACCGGATGCCTGAGCCGCGCGGGAAGCCAGCCCGCGAGCAGAAGGGCAAAAAAGGGCAGCAGCACGCTGACGTAATACATCAGACTGAACCGCGCCACCGACAGGAGGATAAACGAAAATGCGATGACCCCAAGCGTCACCGCATAGCCCTGCGCGTGGGGCCAGTAGCGGTCATTCGTGAGCCGATACGCGCCGGTGGCCAGCGACCACAGCGCAATGATCGACCAGGGCAGAAAAGCCCACAGGTAGGTGTAGTAATAGAAAAAGCGATCCCTGTCTCCGCTGGCGGGCTGAACCGAGTGTTCGGCGCTTTGCAGCCACTGAACGAACTTCATCAGCCCATCCATGCCGAATTGCGCGTGGTAGGCGTAGAGCACCGGCGAGGCAAACAGCAGCACGGACAGCGGCAGCACCAGCCAGAACGGATCGAAAATCCGCCGCCATTCGAGCCGGTAGATGAGATAGAGAAACACGGCAAGCAGCGGCAACACCACGCCGATCAGCCCTTTGGCTGCCAGACCCAGCGCCAGACCGGCCCCGGCCACGACCAGATGCGCCCGGGCCGAAAGCTTGTGTTCGTCGGTAACGAACATGAACAACTGTCGTGTTGCAAAAACGACGGACCCAATGAGCAGGGCATCCATGCTCGCATCGTTATTGACGAACAGGAACGCGAACGCGCTCGCCAGAATCACGCCCGCCAGCCGACCGACCGTCTCGTTGTACAACAGCGCGCCAAGATGAATCGTGGAATAGACGGCCAGCACGGAAAAGAGCAGAGCCGGCAGCTTGTAGGCCACTACGCTGACGCCGAAAATTTCAAACGAAAGCGCGGCCAGCCAGAGCAGCAGAGGCGGTCCGCCGTGGTAATCCTGACTCTGGAAGATGAATTGCGCCCACTTGCCTTCTTCATGGATGGCAAGCGCGATATCGGCATATCTGGCAGACGCCCCATCCAGCGGAGGCACGATCGCGCCGGCCAGATAGGCCAGCAGCAGCATCAGATAACAGGCCAGCGCGGCGCGGGAGCTGAAAACCTGCACGAGTCAGCCTCCGTAATAAGCGCGATACCAGGCAACGAAGCGCCCCACTCCGTCGCGCACACTGGTCGCAGGTTTGAAATCCGTCCAGGCTTCGAGTTCCGAAACATCGGCAAACGTGGCGGGAACGTCGCCGTCCTGGATCGGCAAAAAGTTCTTGCGCGCCTTGCGCCCCAACGCCGCCTCGATCGCCTCGATGAAATCCATCAACTCGACCGGATCGTGATTGCCGATATTGAACACCCGGTATGGCGCGCGGCTGCGCCCCGGATCGGGGCAAAGGGGGTCGAACGCCGCATCCGGTTCGGCCTTGCGGTCGAGGACCCGGATCACCCCTTCCACGACGTCGTCGATATAGGTGAAATCGCGTCTCATCCTGCCGTGGTTGAACACATCGATGGATTGATTCTCCAGAACCGCCCTGACAAAAAGAAAGTGCGCCATATCGGGCCGTCCCCACGGCCCATAGACAGTGAAGAATCTCAGCCCCGTGGTCGGCAATCCGTACAAATGGCTATAAGTATGCGCCATCAGCTCGTTGGCTTTCTTGGTCGCCGCATAAAGGCTCACCGGGTGATCGACGCTGTCGTGCTCTGAAAACGGCATTTTCGCATTGCCGCCGTAGACGCTTGAACTGGAAGCATAGACTAGATGCGCCACGCCATTGTGGCGGCAACCTTCGAGCACGTTCATGAACCCAACCAGATTGCTGTCGACATAGGCGTGCGGATTTTTCAGCGAATAGCGCACCCCGGCCTGGGCGGCCAGATGCACCACGCGATCGAACCGCTCTTCCGCGAACAGGCGCGCCATTGCTTCGCGGTCGGTCACATCCAGTTTCACGAACCGGAAACGCGCCTCGGGCCGCAGCCGTTCCAGGCGGCTTTCCTTCAGCGACGGATCGTAATAGTCGTTCAGGTTGTCGAGTCCGACCACCTCGTCGCCACGCGCGAGCAGCCGTTCGGAAACGTGCATTCCAATGAAACCGGCAGCGCCTGTGACAAGAACCTTCATACGCGAATGAAATGATGGCTATAAGAGAATGTGCCGATTATCGCACGCTCCCGGCGTTCCCGGCTTCTCGTGAACCCGTACCGGATAAACAAGGTATACAGCCAACGCGAGATTTGCTCTACTAGTTCCTTTCGTAGGCAGAAACCTTATACTTCCCTTCCCGTTGCCTTTGCGCCACAACACGATGCCGCTGTTCCAGCGCCTGCTGCTGCTTCCATACAATCTGCTCTGGCTACCTGCGCTGCCCGCCGTGCTGCTCAGGCTGCTCCGCCGTGCGTACAGGCAGCCCGTATATCTGCGCCACCTCAAGGAGCGGTTCGGCGGTTACTCCACGCGAACGCCGGGGCCGGTGATCTGGGTGCATGCGGTTTCACTGGGCGAGACGCGCGCCGCCGAGCCGCTCGTGCGCGCCCTGCTCGAACGCTGGCCCGAACACACCGTCGTGCTCACCCACATGACGCCGACCGGGCGCGCAGCCTCGAAAGAACTCTTCGCCGGAAACAACCGGGTGCTGCGGGCCTATCTGCCTTACGACTTCGGGCCGTTCATTACGCGCTTTCTGCGCCATTTCCGCCCGACGTTCGGCATCATCATGGAAACCGAACTCTGGCCGATGCTGCTGACCGCCTGTCGGCAGCGTGGCGTTCCGGTTGTGCTCGCCAATGCCCGCCTGTCGGAACGTTCGGCGCAACGTTACGCACGCTGGCCAGCGCTCACCCGTTTCATCCTCGACGCGCTGATGTCCATTGGCGCACAAAGCGCCGCCGATGCCGCGCGCCTGACGGCATTGGGCGCGCACCGGGTCAGCATCACCGGCAACATCAAATTCGATGTCGAGGTGCCACCCGGACTGCTTACCCTTGGCGCAGACTTCCGCGCCCGCCGTGGCGCGCGCCCGACGATCTTTGCCGCCAGCACGCGTGAAGGCGAAGAAGAAGCGATTCTCGATGCTTTCATCCGCGCCTTGCCCGGAAACCCGGAAACCCTGCTCATCCTCTCGCCGCGTCATCCGCAGCGTTTCGACAAGGTCGAAGCGCTCATCCGCGCGCGCGGGCTGACCGTGGCACGGCGCACCCAGGTTCCGCCCAGCCCTTCCCTGATCGACACCCAGGTCTGGCTCGGCGACACGATGGGCGAGATGTTCGCCTACTACACGGCGGCGGATATCGCCCTGATCGGCGGAAGCTGGCTCCCCTACGGCGGACAGAATCCCATAGAAGCCTGCATCGTGGGCACGCCCATCCTGCTCGGGCCGCACACATTCAACTTCCAGCGCATCGCGATCGAAGCCATCGAAGTCGGCGCCGCCCGACGCTACGACGATATCGAAACGGCCATGCGCACCGCTTTCGCGCTGCTGGAAGACCCTGCCGCACGCGCAACAATGTCCGAAGCCGGACGCGCATTCGCAGCCACCAACCGAGGCGCGACCGCGCGCACCATCGCCCTGCTCGAAGAACTTGGACTGCAAGGCTCACCCCTTCCCTGACCGGCTCCGAAATACGCCGCAAGACCGCCAAGCTCCTCGCCATGTGACTTCGGTCACGGTCAGCAAGCGCGTAATCTCTACAATGGTTCCTGTCTCCAACCCGATGCCCGAGGTAGACCATGGATTACGCTTCCCCACGAGATCGTCGCCTGGATCGCCGCATTCCCATCGGGTGTTCCGCCCATATCCGCCCGGACGAAGGCGATGAAATCATGGCCGAGTGCATCGAATTGAGTGTGAGCGGGATGACCCTGCGCGCCCGCTACGTTCCTGCCGAGGGCGAAGTCATCGAGGTCGTGATTCCGCCCCCCACATGCGACAAAGTGAATCGCCCCCCGCTGGTGACCCGCCTGCGCGTCACCCGATGCCACGCGCTGACCGGAGGGCAATACGAAATAGGCGGCTCCACCGTCCGCATCGTCGGTTGAAATGACTTCTTCCGCGCCAAAGGCGCACTGACTCTATCGCCTCCCTCTTGAGGGAGGTGGCCCACGCGGATGCGTGGGTCGGAGGGAGTTGCAGCGGTTCGGCTACTACACTATTCGATGATTGCGCGCGTTCAAGCGCTGCTACTCCCTCCGTCACCCGGCTACGCCGGGCGACACCTCCCTCGGGAGGGAGGCTTTACCTCGCGCGCCGTAACCACCGGATCGCCAAGGGCGTCACGATCGCGATTGCAACAAACGTAATGAATCCCCAGTTTGCAATCGACAGGCCGAGGAACGTCCAGTCGACGGCGCTGCAATCACCCTCACCCCGGAAAAGCTTGGGCAGAAGCTCGGTCAGGGGAAAGTTTTCCAACATATATTCAAGGCCGGGGCCACACCCCGTCGTCTGCGGCGGATAGAACTGCAACCAGCTTTGCCGGGCCGCGACTCCCCCTCCGGCCAGGGCCGCGAGCGTCACCAGCGTCCCGTAGATCCATGCGCCCCGATTGTGAAGCGCGCCAATCAGTGCGATGAGACCGACCCCCAGCAGCGCATAACGCTGCATGATGCACATCGGGCAGGGATCGATTCCTTTGACCATTTGCAGATAAAAAACCCCGAAGCAAAACTCGCCGACGCCCAGCGCGAACAAGGCGAAGAAATACAAACGCAGAGGCAGCAACGGCATAAAAAAAACCTCCCTTCAAAAAACTGCTATCAGAATTCCCGCGCGCCGTAATGGCGAAAGCGTTCCAGCGCCTCCGCCATTTCCTCTTTGGACAACAACACCGGCGGACCCGGCTGGCAAGCGCGCCAGTACTGTTCGCACAACGTTTCCAGTTCGATGGCCTGGGCCAGCGCATGCGCAAGGTCGCGCCCGTAGGTCACCATCCCATGATTGGCAAGCAGACAGGCGCTCCGCCCTGCCAGCGCAGCCAGCACGCTCCGCGAGAGCGCCTCCGTGCCGAACGTCGCATAGGGCGCGCAACGCACACTGTCGCCGCCAAAGAGCGCAATCATGTAATGAAACGGCGGAACATCCACGCGCTGACAGGCCAGCGCCGTGGCAAACGGCGAATGGGCATGGATGACTGCTCCCGCCTCGGGGACGCTCGCGTAAATGTCACGGTGAATCCGCCATTCCGAAGAAGGCGCAAGCCCCCCGGCGCTGGCGCCATCCATCCCCATCCACACCATGTCTGCGGCAGAACATCGCTCCGGCAGCAAGCCACTCGGCGTAATCAAAAACCCGCCGTCACAACGCACGCTTGCGTTGCCCGAAGTACCGACGTTCAGCCGATGCGCCTTCAAGGAACGCGCCACCGCCAGCAATTCACCGCTCAACGCGCTATCGCGCCCGCCCTCGTTCATATCCGGACACCCTGCAAAAAATCGGCCAAATCCTCGACTCCGATCACGCCGCGCTCGGTGATGAAACCCGAAACGAGCGCCGCCGGAGTGATATCGAAAGCGGGATTGACGGCACGCGCATCCTTTTGAGCCAGTCTCAATCGCCTGGGGCAGCCTTCCTCGTTCAACCCGTCGATGAAGAACACCTCTTCCGCCGCGCGCTCCTCTACCGGAATCGACTCCCCGCAGGCCGTTCCGGGATCAAAAGTCGACATCGGGGCCGCCACATAAAACGGAACCCCCGCCGCATGCGCGGCCAGCGCCTTCAGGTACGTCCCCACCTTGTTTGCGGTATCGCCATTGGCCGCAATCCGGTCTGCGCCGACGATCACCGCGTCGACTTCGCCGCGCATGAGCAGCAATCCGGCGGCGTTGTCGGCCATCAGCGTATGTTTGATACCGGCGGCGGCAAGCTCCCAAGCCGTCAACAACCCCTGATTGCGCGGGCGTGTTTCGGAAACGAAAACCTCCACCTCCAGCCCCTCGACACAAGCCGAATAGACCGGCGCAAGCGCCGTCCCCATCCCCGCCGTAGCCAGCCAACCCGCATTGCAATGAGTCATTACCCTCAAAGCCCTTCCTTCACGCTCCTGCAACGAGCGAAGCAACTCCAGCCCATGCGCGCCGATGGCCGCGCACATCGCGGCATCCGCAGCAAAGATGGCTTCGGCCTCGGCCCATGCCGCCTCGCGCCGCGCGGTGGAGGGAAGCGGCCTCAGACACGCATCCATGTGATCGAGCGCCCACATGAGGTTCACCGCGGTCGGTCGTGTCGTCCGCAACACGCCCAGCGCACGATCGAGCGCGCCATCCCCCCCCTCTCCCGCCGCCAACGCCACGGCGACGCCAAAGGCTGCCGCGCAGCCAATCAGCGGCGCGCCGCGCACCCGCATCGCGGAAATGGCCTCGGCAACGTCTTCGAGCGTGGCAAGCCGACGCTCCACAACACGCCAGGGCAAGCGGGTCTGGTCAAGAATGATCAGGCAATCGCCGTCGCGCCGCAGCGTGGCAAAAGGTTGAGTAAACATAGGCAAACCGGCAACAGGGTATAGTCAAGGCTGCGATTCTAAGCTTCCCGGCGAATCTTTATGCTTGTTATGATTCGCTGCCATGCAATTCACAGTCTTTCGGCACCAAAACTCCGGAGAGAGAACAGAACCTATGAGTATTTACGCTCTGGACGGGCAGAAACCCCAGATTGCCGAAGGCGCCTGGATTGCCCACAACGCAACGGTCATCGGCGATGTACGCATCGGCCGAGACGTGAGCATCTGGTACAACGTGGTCATTCGCGGCGACAACGAGCCGATTGAGATCGGCGATGGAACCAACATCCAGGATGGCTCCATCCTCCACAACGATGTGGGCGTGCCGTTGACGATCGGCAAAAACGTCACCGTCGGTCACATGGCCATGTTGCACGGCTGCGCCATCGGCGATGGCTGCCTGATCGGCATGAATGCCGTCGTGCTCAACAACGCCGTCATTGGCGAGGATTGCCTCATCGCCGCAAAGGCATTGATTCCCGAGGGCAAAACCATTCCGGATCGCTCGCTGGTCGTCGGCTCGCCGGGGCGGGTGCTACGCACGCTCACCGATGAAGAGGTCATGCGCCTGCGCGGCAATGCCAGCCATTATGTCGATAACGCCCGCCGCTTCCGGGCCGGACTTCATGAACTGCACGCCACGACCGCCGAATCCAATGCCGATCCCGATGTCTAGTATTGCCCAGCGCTGGACGCGCCTCGTCCTGTCGATGCTGGCCTGTGTCCTCGTCAGCGCGTGTTCCATTGCGCCGACGTCACACACCTACCGCGACATGCTGGACGACGACGAGAAATATTCTCCGTTCGCCAGCTATTTCGTTCTCGAAGACCCGGCCTACCGCAAGGAAATCGTCGTGGAGGCGCTCGCCCTGCTCGGCACGGAATACAAATGGGGCGGCAGCCACCCCAGGGAAGGGCTGGATTGCAGCGGCCTGGTGACCTACGTGGTGGAACGGGTCAGCAAACGCGCCCTGCCGCATCACACGGCAACCATCGCCCTGATGACGCGCCCGATCAAACGCAATGAACTCGCTCCGGGCGATCTCGTTTATTTCAACACGATGAAACGCCGTCATTCCCACATGGGCATCTACATCGGCGACAGCCGTTTCGTCCACGCCCCCGCGCCCGGTCAAAAAGTGCGCATCGACTCACTCAAGACCCGTTACTACACCGAGCAGCTCGACGGCCTGCGTACTTTTGCGCCCAAAACCGGGCCATAAATCAGTCTGCCGTAGAAATCCGAATCGATTGAATGACACATCGGCAGCAGCACGATTTTTTCGCGCACGCGAAAAAATCGTGCTGAACTGACCCCCAAAAATTGGACACCAATCCAGTTCAGGGGATAACCTTTTTTCGACAGGCAGCATTTTTACCCATCATCCCCCCACATAAACTACATCATTTTACGTAAAATGATGTAGATACCAAGGTGATGAGGGAGTTTGCCTTGAAAATTTTTGACTACGATGATTCGCCGAAAACCCTGCTCACACCGGACGTTGTGGCGATGCTCACCAGCATCCACGAGCACAAGGGCAAACAGGCGTTATTTATTGAAGCCCATGCTGATGCGCTATCGACGCTGGTGGAGATCGCAAAAATCCAGAGCACCGGCGCTTCCAACCGCATCGAAGGCATCAACACAACCGACAAGCGGCTGGAGGAGTTGGTACGAAAGAAATCCGCGCCACGCAATCGTACAGAACAGGAGATCGCTGGCTATCGTGACGTTCTCGCCACGGTTCATGAAAGCTATGACTACATTCACCCGCGCCCAAACGTCATCCTGCAACTGCACCAGCAGCTTTACTCATTCTCGAAAAGCTCTATTGCCGGCTCCTACAAAAATGCCGACAACTATATTTCTGAAAAAGACTCGGCAGGAAAAGAATCAATACGCTTCCAACCTGTTCCCGCGTACCTGACCGCGACGGCGATGGAGAGTCTTTGCTCGTCCTTTATCAAGAGCCTAAAAAAGAACGAATACGATCCTCTTTTACTTATTCCGATATTCATTCTGGATTTTCTTTGCATCCATCCGTTCAACGATGGCAATGGCCGCATGAGCCGCCTGTTGACTCTCCTTCTGCTCTATCGCGCGGGTTACATCGTCGGCAAATACATCAGCCTCGAAAAGCTGATTGAAAACAGCAAAGATACCTACTACGAGGCGTTGCAGGACAGTTCAGTACTTTGGCACGACAATCGCAGCGATTATCTGCCCTTCGTCCGGTACAGCCTCGGTATCCTGCAAAAAGCCTACAGCGAATTTGAGGACAGGGTTCAACTCCTGCATTATCGCGGCCTGTCCAAGCCTGACCGCATCAAGGCAGTCATTGACCGCAAGCTCGGAAAAATTTCAAAAAAAGAAATCCAGGAAGCCTGCCCGGACATCAGCAAGGTGACTGTGGAGCGCACCCTGGCCGCGCTGGTGAAAGCCGGATATCTGGTCAAGATCGGCGGCGGCCGGACGACAGCGTACAGCAAGGCACAAACAGACTGATCCTTGATCGACAATCCGGCTTGACCGTCAGCGCTTCACAACAAATTTATGTTGTGCAGCTACAACAATACTGAATAAGCTGTTGATTTTATTTTAAATAATGGCGGAGAGGGTGGGATTCGAACCCACGGTAGGCTTGCACCTACGCCTGATTTCGAGTCAGGTACATTCGACCACTCTGCCACCTCTCCGCTCGAAGCGCGAAATTATAGGCAACCCGCCAAAAAAAGATAGTCGGTGTGCGATTTTCCTGTGGCGACCCACGTCACACAAAGGGGAAACTTCTCCGTGGCTACCTGCCGCATCGCTTCCTGCCGCACCTGCCTCGCATGCGTATTTGTTGTCGTCCGGCATGCGTACAATCCGCAAGGCAGGCATAATCGACCCCATCACCTCACCCGGATACTCGCTTGCGCCTTTCCCATACTCTCTTCGCCAGCTTCGCTACGCTCCTGATTGCATCCATGGTCATGGCTGTTATCAGCCCCTCCCGTTCGCGCATCGATAATTTTCGTGAACTGGGCGAACTACGGGTGGCAACGCGTGTCGATGCACTCTCTTACCGTGCGGATGAGCGGGGAACTTACGCGGGTTTCGAGCACGATTTGCTGGTCGCGCTCGGGCAGCATCTGGGCGTGCCGGTGCGGTTCGTGCCTTATCCGGATACGGCGCATGCGCTCGAAGCCGTCGTCAATGGTCAGGCACATCTGGCGGCCGCCGGACTGACTCCCGACCGCCACATGCCTCTGGCCTGGACGGCAGGGTTGCGCGAGATCGATTTCGTACTGGTCGGTCGCGCCAGCCGCCGTGGCGCCCTGCGCGACCGCGATCTGCCCGGACGGGTCGTTACGGTGCGGCAGGGCACGAAACTCGCCGGGTTGATGGAAACGCTCAAGCAACACATCCCCGGGTTGGAAGTCGTTCATCCCCCTCCGCATACCGACGATCAGGATCTGCTCATGCAGGTGGCGACCGGGCGGATCGACCTTCTGGCAACCGATCAGGTGAATTACGCGCTCGCCAAGCGTTTGGCGCCCTCGCTGGCCGTCGTCTATGACCTGCCATTCAAGAGCACGGTATCCTGGGCAATGTCGCTACAGGCCGATGGCGGACTGACAGGCGAGATCAATGATTTTCTCAACGAGTCGGCCGGAAATGGTTTGCTCGCCAATACTGCAGACCGCTATTTCGGCCACATCCGCCGCCTCGATCGTTACGACTTCGCGGTTTTTCTCAAGCGTATCGAGAGCCGCCTGCCACGCTATATTCCCTTTTTCCGCGAGGCCGAGAAGCGAACCGGCATCGACTGGCGTTATCTGGCATCGGTTTCTTACCAGGAGTCGCACTGGGATCCGGAAGCGACCTCCTATACCGGCGTGCGCGGTTTGATGATGCTGACCGTCGATACCGCCAACCGGCTCGGCGTCGAAGATCGGCTCGACCCCAAACAGGCCATCCTCGGGGGGGCGCGTTATCTCTCCATGTTGCAGGCAAAGCTTCCGAAAGAGGTTGTCTACCCCGACCGCCTGTGGATGACGACTGCCGCCTACAACATCGGCCCAGGGGGACTCAACAACGCACGGGCGCTGGCTCGCCTGCTCGGCAAGAACGATACTTCATGGGTGGATTTGAAATCCGTGCTGCCCCTGCTGTCGCAGCCCCAGTACGCCACCCAGTTCAAGACCGGGCCGGTGCGCGGCGGCGAGGCGCTGATCATGGCGGAAAATGTTCGCAATTTTTACGACATTCTCCGGTACTCCTACCCGATCGAGCGCCCCCAACTGGCAGAATCCGGAGCGGAAGCACAATCCTCCATCGGCTTTCAGAGCAACGCCCAGGAAGTGATGGGCGTGCGCCTGTCGCAGCCTGCTCCGTAAAACGCCTCGCCTCAAATCTCCGGAGTCATCACTTCCATTCCGCCCATGTAGGGCCGCAGGACCTCGGGCACGACGACGGAGCCATCGGCGCGCTGGAAGTTTTCGAGCACCGCCACCAGCGTGCGCCCGACCGCCAGCCCCGAACCATTGAGCGTATGCACAAGCTCGTTTTTGCCCTGGGCGTTACGAAAACGCGTCTGCATGCGACGGGACTGGAAGGCTTCGCAGTTGGAGCAACTGGATATCTCGCGGTAGGTGTTCTGTGCGGGCAGCCAGACTTCGAGGTCATAGGTTTTTGCGGCGGAAAAGCCCATGTCGCCCGTACAGAGCACGATGACGCGATACGGCAGACCGAGCTTCTGCAGGATGGCTTCGGCATGGCCGACCATTTCTTCGAGGGCGGCGGCGCTCTGTTCCGGGTGGACGATCTGCACCATTTCAACCTTGTCGAACTGGTGCTGACGGATCATGCCGCGTACATCCCGCCCGCCGCCGCCGGCCTCGGAACGAAAACACGGGCTATGCGCGGTAAGCTTGAGCGGCAAGGCATCGATGGGCAGAATCTGTTCGCGCACGCTGTTGGTGAGCGATATTTCCGCTGTGGAGATCAGGTATTGCTCACGCGCTTCCTCGTCACCTCCACGGGAAACCCAGAACATGTCGTTTTTGAACTTGGGCAACTGGCCCGTGCCTTCGAGCGCTTCCCGGTTGACGATGTAAGGGGTGTAGCACTCGGTGTAGCCATGCTCGCGGGTGTGCGTATCCAGCATGAACTGGGCAAGCGCCCGATGCAGCCGCGCAATCTGCCCGCGCATGAAACTGAAACGCGAACCGGAAAGTTTTGCAGCCGTGTCGAAATCCAGCCCCAGCGCCGCGCCGACGTCGACGTGATCGCGCACCTCGAAATCGAATACCGGCGGCGCGCCCCAGCGGCGGATTTCAACGTTCGCCGCCTCGTCCGGCCCCACCGGCACGCTGTCCTGCGGCAGATTGGGCAAAACGGCGAGAAAGGCATTCATCCGTTCGAGCACTGTCGGCAAAACCTGCTCACAGCGGTTGAGTTCGTCGCCAAGGCGTCCGACTTCGGCCAGTACCTCTGAGGCATCTTCGCCCTTGCCTTTCAATATGCCGATCTGCTTGGAGAGGCTGTTGCGGCGCGCCTGAAGTTCCTGGGTTCGGGTCTGGAGAGCCTTGCGCTCTTCCTCAAGAGCAAGAAAAGCGGCAGTGTCCAACTGGAGGCCACGGGTGGAAAGACGAGCCGCCACGGCATCAAGCTGGCTGCGCAGCATCTGAATGTCAAGCATGGAAATACATCCTGTATAAGTTGAATTATGAAAAATGGGCTACTCGTGTGACTAAAAGCACGGCTAAAATCACTATTGCCAATGTACTATAATTGACAGCATGCAGAGGCACTGCTCAATCGCACATGACATATTGATGTCAATTATAGTAGCCAGGAGGTGAATAAGGTTCTTCGTGACTTTTTACCTTGCTTCCACGCCAATTTGGCATAGTCTTATATAACAAGGCCTCATCACTAGAAGAGGCCATTTGCTTCTTGAGGTATGAGGAAGGGGGGGTTCCAAAATGTTATCCATGCGCGATTGCCTTGATTATTGCGACCTCACAGAGGATGAAGTTGCCTTGATTGCCGAGTTTGAAGGAATCCCCGATGTCATGGCAGGCCAAGTGCTTTGTGGCTTGGTGCAAACAGACGAGGGCGTGCAGTTGCTGGCGCGCTGGCTCCAGGAATTGATCGAATACGCCGATGCCGCCGGAATGCCGGACAAGGCAGCGCGCGCCCGGGCGGAGTTCACCCGTTTTTCCATTTCGCATAATCTGACGCACTGAAGCAGTTCTCTCGCCGGGCACCGTGACCCGGCTCGTTCCATCCACGCAGATCCCGATGGAGCGCCTCATGTCAGGGCGCTCCATCGTTGTTTTTGTCCGCAATATCTTCGCGCCCCTTCCCCGCTCTTTTCGCCGCAGCGTCGAGGCGGCGCAGATGGGCGAGTTTTTCGGCGATTTTTGCTTCCATGCCGTAGGGCGTCGGCCGATACCAGCCGGGCGACTCCACGCCGTCCGGCAGATATCGCTCTCCGGCGGCGTAGGCTTGCGGTTCGTCGTGCGCATAGCGGTAGCCGTGGCTATAGCCAAGCTCCTTCATCAATCGGGTCGGCGCGTTGCGCAGGTGCAGCGGCACGGGCAGCGAACCGCTCTGTTTGATGAACCGCTGCACTGCCCCATAGGCCATGTAGACCGCGTTCGATTTGGCGGCACAGGCCATGAACACGACAGCCTCGGCCAGCGCCAGTTCGCCTTCGGGCGAACCCAGGCGTTCATAGGTGGCACAGGCATTGAGCGCAATCTCCAGCGCACGCGGATCGGCCAGCCCGATGTCTTCGGTGGCCATCCGCACGATTCGCCGTCCAAGGTAGAGCGGGTCGGCGCCACCATCGAGCATCCGGCACATCCAATACAGCGCCGCGTCCGGGTCGGAACCGCGCACCGATTTGTGAAGGGCGGAAATCTGGTCGTAAAACGCTTCGCCCCCCTTGTCGAAGCGGCGCAGGTCGCGCGAAAGCGTTTGTTCGACGAAACGCGCCGTCACCGCGCTTTCCCCGGCGGTCGCGGCGGCAATCTGCACCTGCTCGATGAGGTTCATCAAGCGGCGGGCGTCCCCGTCGGCAAAGCCGATCATGCGCTCGCGCGCGTCGTCCTCGAACGCCAGTTCCGGGCAGGCAAAGCGGCGGGTTCGCTCAAAAAGTTCCGTCAGCGCTTCACGGTCGAGCGCCTCGAGCACATAGGTAGCCGCTCTCGACAGCAGGGCCGCGTTGACTTCGAACGAGGGGTTTTCCGTCGTCGCGCCGATGAAGGTGACGAGCCCCTGCTCCACGTAGGGCAGGAAAGCATCCTGTTGGGCCTTGTTGAAGCGGTGCACCTCGTCGACGAAAAGAATGGTGTGCCGCCCCAGTCTGCGGACGGATTCGGCATGCGCCACCGCTTCACGGATTTCCTTGACGCCGGAGAACACCGCCGACAGGGCGATGAAATCCGCATCGAACCCTTTGGCCATCAGTCGGGCCAACGTGGTTTTGCCGACTCCCGGCGGCCCCCAGAGGATCATCGAGTGCGGCTTGCCCGACTCGAACGCAAGCCGCAGCGGCTTGCCCGGCCCGAGAAGATGCGTCTGCCCGGCGACCTCATCGAGCGAAGCCGGGCGCATGCGCTCGGCCAGGGGAACCGACATCGTCTCACGGGACGAATGACCGGCATCAGGCTTTTGAGCAGTGGGCTTCTTCCCCTGCGCGGCGGGATCGATCGTTCCGAAAAGATCGAGATCGACGTTCATCTCGGCGGCGTGAGATCGCCGAGGACATCCACCCCGGCGGGCGGTTCAAAGTGGAAATGGCCCGGAGCAAACGAAGGGTTGAGGCGCAGGTTGGAAAACTCGATCACCGTACTCTGCCCGAAGTTGTCGAGCAACGTCAGGCGTTGCAGACGTTTCCCGTCGAACCCGAAACGAAAGGACTGGATGCCGCTGCTGGTAACCCCCTCTTCACCTGCCATCTGACGCGGACGGGCTTCGACCCAGGCGAGTTTTTCACCGCCGCCCATCCCTTCGCCCGCCGTGGTTTCGGTCAGAATGAAATCACGCTCGAGTTCTCCCTGCCCGAACAGAATGCCCGCCGGCGTCGCGCCAAGGGCGTCTCCGAGCGGACGGACCATCACCTGCCGGAGATCACGATCCCATGACCACAACTGCTTGCCGTCGGCCACCAGAAGTTGCGGGTACGGCAGATCGTATTCCCAGCGGAACTTGCCGGGACGGGCAAAGGAAAACTTGCCGGAAGCCTGCTGTGGCGGCTGCCCTGCCCTCCCGTTGACGATTTGCCGGAACTCGCCTTCCGCCCCCCGGGTCGAAGTGATGAACTGGCGCAGGCTCTCCACCGCGCTGGCCGCCATTGCGCCCCCCGGCAACAGGAAAGCGATGAATATGGCGATACCGAATGCGGCGCGAAGACCTTTCATGTCGTTCATTCCTCTGAGATTGGCGGAGCCAGCACTTCACGGTTGCCGCTGGCGCCCATTGGCGAGACGACCCCATTGCGCTCCATTTGTTCGATGAGCCGCGCTGCGCGGTTGTAGCCGATGCGCAAATGGCGCTGCACCAGCGAAATCGATGGCCTGCGCGTCTTGATGACGATATTGACCGCCTTGTCGTACAACTCGTCGGACTCGCCATTGCCCCCCCCGCCTTCGCTATCGAAGCCGAAATCGTCCTCCTCCGAGGCGGGCGTGAGGATGCCTTCCACGTAATCGGGCTGTCCGGTTTTCTTCAGATATTCGACGACCTTGTGAACTTCTCCATCGGCAACGAACGCGCCGTGCATCCGCACCGGCAGCCCCGTACCCGGCGCGAGGTAGAGCATGTCACCCATGCCGAGCAGGGTTTCGGCGCCCATCTGATCGAGGATGGTGCGCGAGTCGATCTTGCTCGACACCTGGAAAGAAATCCGGGTCGGCACGTTGGCCTTGATCAGTCCGGTGATGACATCGACCGACGGGCGCTGCGTGGCGAGAATCAAATGAATCCCGGCGGCGCGCGCTTTCTGCGCCAGACGGGCAATCAGTTCCTCCACCTTCTTGCCCACCACCATCATCAGATCGGCCAGTTCATCGACCACCACCACGATGTACGGCATGGGCTCGATCCGTTCCGGTTCCTCCGGAGTGATCGAGAACGGATTGGTGAGCGGCTCGCCCGCCTTGCGCGCATCGAGCACGGCCTTGTTGAACCCGGCCAGATTGCGCACGCCGACCGCCGCCATGAGCCGGTAGCGCCTGTCCATTTCGCCCACGCACCAGTTGAGCGCGTTGGCCGCGTGTTTCATGTCCGTCACCACCGGGGCCAGCAGGTGCGGAATGCCCTCGTAGATCGACAGTTCCAGCATCTTCGGGTCGACCATGATCAGGCGAACCTGTTCCGGCGTGCTCTTGTAGAGCAGGGACAGAATCATGGCGTTGATCCCCACCGACTTGCCGGAACCGGTCGTCCCCGCCACCAGCAGGTGCGGCATTTTGGCGAGATCGGCCACCATCGGCTGCCCGCTGATGTCCTTGCCCAGCGCCACAGTCAGGGTTGCGGCCATGTCGTTGTAGGCTTTCGAGCCAAGAATTTCCGACAGACGCACCACCTGACGGCGGGCGTTGGGCAATTCAAGCGCCATGCACGACTTGCCGGGCACGGTCTCAACCACCCGGATCGACACCAGCGAAAGCGCGCGCGCCAGGTCCTTGGCGAGATTGACCACCTGCGCGCCCTTGACGCCGACCGCCGGTTCAACCTCGTAGCGGGTGATGACCGGCCCCGGATAGGCAGCCGATACCTTGACCTCGATCCCGAAGTCGGCAAGCTTTGTTTCGATCAGACGGGAGGTGAATTCGAGCGTCTCGATCGAAGGCATCTCTCCGCTGTTCGACGCCGCATCGAGCAGATTCAGCGAAGGCAGGGCATCACTTCCGCCGGAAAAGAGCGCGTGCTGGCGTTCCTTGTCGGCGCGGGACGAACGCGGCGCTTCCACCACGCCCGGCTCGATGCGCAACGGCGAGGACAAGGCTTGCTCGCTTTTTTTCTTGCGGCGGATCTGCACCGTTTCTTCACGCTGAACGGCAAGCCTGTGCCCCTTCAGCCTGTCGTGACAAGCCTGTACAAATGCAAATATGCCCAGGGCGATCCGTTCCAGCATCCCGCCGATACCTTCGGCGATGGACAACCAGGAAATCCCGGTAAAGAGCGACAAACCGGCTGCCAGCAACGTCACCAGCAACAAGGTGCTGCCGACGTGGCCGAAATTCTGCTGCATCAGCTTCCCTAACTCAAAACCGAGTATTCCACCGTCTTTATCCGGCAGATTGAAAGTCAGATCGGCAAGACCCAAGACGCGCAGACTTTCCAGCGCGCTGCTGGTCAGCAGCACGACGATAAAACCGAACAGGATGACGAAAAACGACCGGCGGTCGAGCGTCAGGCGGTTACGCAGACGCAGAAACCCCCACACCTGCGTATACCCGAGAAAAACCACCCACCACCAGGCTGAAATCCCGTGCAGGGAGAGAAGCAAACTAGCAAGCCAGGCACCAAAACGCCCTCCAGGATTATTTATGCTCGCCGTCGAAGAATCGTAATACCAAGCCAGATCACCCCTGTCGTAGCCGAACAGGATCAGACCGATATAGAGCGACATGACCCCCAGCACCAGCCAACGCGCTTCCTGCAGCAGCAGGGAAATTCTTTCTGGCAAGGGGGAGGACGAAGAACGGGAAGGCATCGAATACTCGGCGAAATGAAGTGTTGGATTATAGCGTCTCGCCCCTGTCTCCCGAACCCATCGAAACGACACACGCCAGCCCGGCTTTCACCGCTGTCAGCGGCGAAAGCCGGGCTGGGAGATCGTACTGCGTGTCAGGCGTTGCTACCCAGACGCTCGTGCAGGATGATGCCGTGGGGCGTCTCCTCGATCAGCCCCTGCTGGCCGAGATCCTTCATCACCCGGCTGACCATCTCGCGCGACGCGCCGATCATGCGGGCGATGTCCTGCTTGGAAATCTTGTGCGCCACCACGGTTTCGCCGTTGACGTCCTCGGCCATCTCCAGCAAGAGGCGGGCCACGCGGCCATAGACATCCATCAGGGCGAGGCTTTCGATCTTGCGGTCGGCATCGCGCAGGCGTTCCGCAAGATTGCACATGATGCGCCAGGCAACCTCGAAATGATCCTGCATCAGCTGCCGGAAAGACTGCTTCGTCACCGTCACCAGATCGGAAGCCACCACAGGCACCACCGAGGCGGAACGCGGCTGGTCGCCGAACATCCCCATCTCGCCAAAAATCTGCCCCTGGCCCAGAATGGAAAGGATGACTTCGCGCCCGTCCTCGTCGCTTACCACGACCTTGAGGCTGCCGGTCAGCACAAAATAGACATAATCGGTACGCTCGCCTGCGCGTACCACCGATTGCCCACGCGGAAAATGCCGCATCATCGCTACCTGGGCAATTGAACTCAGCACTTCGTCGGACAATCCGGCAAACAGGGGGAAAGTCTTCAACGCAGTGGTCGAAACGAGAGCAGGCCGATTCATAGGAAAGTGGGTCACATGGAAAGGTTGCAATACATCCACCCCTTGCGTGCGCATGCACCCTTGCGCGGAGAGGATTCCCATATACCGTGAAACCAGAACATCCGGCATGCACGGCCCAACGAAAAGCACTTTTGTGAGGTGAGTATAACCGTATCTTGCCCCGATGGCATTCTCTTTATGCCAAGCTCGGACCTCAGATTCTACAAGTTATACTTGCCGAAACTAGTGACACTGTTCATGGTGGCACTGTTCAATTTTTCTTGTTTCCCGCTTTCACTCTGACGCCCATGACCATCGAACATACCCGCCTCCTCATCCTCGGTTCCGGCCCTGCCGGTTATACCGCCGCCGTCTATGCGGCCCGCGCCAATCTGGCTCCCCTGCTCGTCACGGGGCTTGCCCAGGGCGGTCAACTGATGACCACGACCGAAGTCGACAACTGGCCCGGCGATGCCGACGGCGTACTGGGGCCGGATCTGATGGCGCGCTTCCAGAAACATGCCGAACGCTTCAACACCCGGATCGTGTTCGACCATATCCATACTGCGGACCTGACTGAGCGCCCATTCCGTCTGACCGGCGACTCCGGCCAATACACCTGTGATGCCCTCATCATCGCCACGGGGGCCACGGCCCGTTACCTCGGGCTACCTTCCGAAGAGAAATTTTCCGGGCGCGGCGTATCGGCCTGCGCCACCTGCGACGGTTTTTTCTACCGCAACCAGGATGTTGCCGTGATCGGCGGCGGCAGCACTGCCGTGGAAGAAGCGCTCTACCTTGCCAACATCGCGCGCAAGGTCACGCTCGTGCATCGCCGCCAGGCATTCCGCGCCGAAAGGATCATGGTCGACAAACTGATGGAAAAAGTTGCCGCCGGGAAAATAGAACTGGCGCTCGACCATGTGCTCGATGAAGTGCTCGGGGACAACTCCGGCGTCACCGGCATGCGCATCCGCAACGTAACAGACGGCGGGACGCGCGAAGTGGCCGTGCATGGCGTATTCATCGCCATCGGCCATCAACCCAACACCGACATTTTCGCCGGACAACTCGATATGGACGGCGGCTACATCATCACCCGCGGCGGTCATCAGGGCGACGCCACCCAGACCAGCATTCCGGGCGTCTTCGCCGCCGGCGATGTGCAGGACCCCACCTACAAACAGGCCATCACCAGCGCCGCAAGCGGCTGTCAGGCTGCGCTCGATGCCGAGCGTTATCTCGACGGGTTGGCGGGGTAGTGTGGTTTCGATTTAGTTGCGTACTTTCTCGCACCGTTGCCCCCACCCTAACCCTCCCCCGCGAGCGGGGGAGGGAATCAGACTCCTTCCCCCGCTTGCGGGGGGCGAGAACAGGGTTTCGCAGAGCACTGCTCTGCGCTGTCCGAGCGGGCTGGCTATGCAAAGCCAGCCCTGGACAGGCTGGGATGGGGGGATGGCGGCTGTTCCGAATCGACCATCCGAATGGCTGGCTGACTCATGTTCGTCACCCCTTCAACTGCGCCTGCGTCAAACCGTAACCAAGCCAGGTCAGGAGTACCGAGCCGACAACATGCAGCAGCATATGCGCCGCCATCCAGCCCCATTGACCGCGTTGGGCAAGGTGAAAAGCTTCCGCCGAATAGGTTGAAAAAGTCGTCAACCCGCCGAGCAGCCCCGTGATGATGCCCAGCCGCAACGCGGGCGAGAAGCCGGGCCAGTGTTGCAGCACAGCCAGCATCACGCCAATCAGGAAAGCGCCGATCAGGTTGGCCGCCAGGGTGCCCAACGGCAGCGCGAGGCATAACGGGTTGAACCGCTCTCCAAGCGCCCATCGCAGCCACGCGCCGCAAGCCGCACCCAGACCGATAGACGCAAATATCGCCGCGTTCATGCGTCCACAGCCGGCAACTCACGGGTGAGATTGACGCGCGTTGGCAGCGCCACCCTGGCACCGTGACGGGTAATGATGTCGGCAATCTTCAACAGAATCTCCTGCTTGACCCGCTGAAATTCAGCGCCCGCCGTCACGTTGCTGAGCGCTCGCACCACGATGTCGAGCGAAAAATCGCCGAACTTGTCGAAACTGACGACCAAAGGCTGATCCTGGTCGATTTCCGGACACAGGCGCATCATGAACTGAATCTCCGTGACGATGCCCTCGATCTTGTCGATGTCGATGTAGCGCAGACCGATGGTTTCATTGATGCGGCGGTGGCTCATCCGCGACGGGTTTTCGACCGTGATGGTCGAAAATATTGAATTGGGCACATACAGAGGCCGCTTGTCGAAAGTGCGGATGCGGGTCTGCCGCCAGCCGATCTCTTCAACCGTGCCTTCGATCTGCTTGTCCGGCGAACGTATCCAGTCGCCGACGGCAAACGGGCGGTCAAAATAGATCATCAGGCTACCGAAGAAATTGGCCAGCAAGTCCTTGGCGGCAAAACCGATGGCAATCCCGCCAATACCGCCGAAAGCCAGCACCCCTTCCACCGAAAATCCCAGGCTTTGCAGCGCCACCAGAAATGTCGTGATCCAGACCGAAACGCGCAAAAGCTGGCTGATGGCCTCGGCTGTCGTCCGGTCGGCATCCACGCCGCGCGCAATGCGCCGCTGAAGAATCGCCTCTTTCGCGTGAGTGATGAATCCCGTCAGGAACCAGCCCAGACAAGCGATGACCCCGATGACGCGCACAGGATGGATCACCGCGAGAATGTCGACATCCGTTTGCGCCTGCGCCATCCGGCCGACGAACGTGATGCCGATCACCCAGACCAATACGGACAGCGGACGCCTGGCGGAGGCCACCAGCGCCTGCTCCCAGAATGTATCCCCCTTGCGCTCGGCCCTGCCGAACCGGGTCAACACGCCGCGCAACAGAACGTTGAAAAGCACGATGGCAAACACAACCAGCAACGCTTGCAGGGAAAACAGCGTCATGGCATCCCCGCCGGCAAGACTCTCAAGCCAAGTTTCAGACCATTGCATTATTTACGCCTCCAACCGGGCAAGTAGTGATTCAGACGCGCGCATTCTAGGCCGTTCAACGCGTGCTGCCATAAATATGCGCCAATTTCCTTCCGGGATGCGGCATTGTGCGCGGTACTTATAGTAAACGCCCGCTAGACTTTGCCCGGAAATTCCGCCGAAGGCATGCAAAGATTTTCTCGTTCATCATGGAGATTTTCGCATTATGGATAAGCCTGACAACAAAGCCCTGCGCGGCGTCAGCATCCCGGCTTGCCCGGCCATTCTCACCCTGTTGACGACCGAGCTGAAAAATTTACACTGCAACAGCAAAAGAATTGCCGAACTCGTTTGCCAGGACGCAGGACTCTCCGCTGTCGTCATCTGTATGGCCAACTCTCCACACTTCGCCAACGGTCGCCGCATCCCATCCATGGCAGACGCGATCAGGATACTCGGCTTCGATTCCCTGACCAATCTGGTGCGGGAAGCCCTCCTGCACAAATCCATCAACACCAGCAACGTCTCGCTCGACCGTTTCTGGGACAATTCGCGCTATACCGCCATCGCCGGAAAACGGCTGGCTACCATCGTCGGTAAGGTCAATCCGGATGCAGCCTATACCTTTGGACTGTTTCACGATTGCGGCATCCCGCTGCTCACGCACCGTTACCCGGAATACAAGGATGTTCTGCGCAAAGCCAACAGAAATGCAGAACACGTATTCACGGATATCGAAGAAGAAACCCTCGGCACCAGCCATGCCGTCATCGGCTATTTTCTTGCACGCGCCTGGGGTCTGTCGGACGCCATCTCCCAGGGCATTCTCTATCACCACGACTATGCCCAGCTCGAAGACCCGCGAAACATCAACAGCGAAACACATCATCTGATCGCCATCAACGTGCTGGCCGAATACGCCGCCAGCACCCACCTGCGCACGGTGCAGGACGCAGAATGGCCACGGGCGCGTGAAGCCGCCTCCATTTGCCTGGGCTATGCCGCTTCAAATCTGGACGACATCGCCGACGACCTGATCTACCAGTTCGACGAAGCCCAGACCCATCACGAAGAGAAATAGCCTGGAATGGCCCGCGCACGGGCAGGCCATCCCACTCTCTCCGCTTCAGTCCGCGTCGATCTTCGTATCGTGCAGGTTCAGATACGACTCCCTGAAAAGCGCGCTCGTTCGTTCCGCATCCGGGCGAGGTGTGAGCCAACTGACCACCGGCACGATCACCAGACCCGCAAGCATCGCCAGCGCGCCCGCATTGATGGGCGACATCGCGTAGCCCAGCGCCATGTTCCCGCACACCAGCCCCAACGCAAAGATGAAACACGCCCACACGCTTGCCACGGTCGTGCGCTGCCAGTAAAGCCCGTACAGGAAAGGCGCAAGAAACGAACCTGCCAGCGCCCCCCAACTGATCGACATGAGCTGCGCAATGAACGTGATCGGCGAGTTGTACTGGATGAGCGCAATCACCGTCGAAATGAACACGAAAACCACGATGAGCAACCGGATCGCTACGATCTGGCCCTTGGTGTTCATTTCCCGAATGAATTTACCCTTGAGAAAATCCAGCGTCAGCGTGGAGCTCGAGGTCATCACCAGCGCGCTCAAGGTCGACATCGACGCGCTCAACACCAGCACCACCAACAGGCCCATGAGCAGTTCCGGCATATCCTTGAGCATGGTTGGAACGATCGAGTCGAAGACAGGCGCCCCGGTGGCGGTGCGTTCGATACTGTCTGCGACAAGCCGCCCAAACCCGCCCAGAAAATAGCACCCCCCCGCGATCACGACTGCGAACAGGGTTGAAATGATGGCCCCGCGCTTGATCGCATCGGTGCTTTTGATGGCATAGAACTTCTGCACCATCTGCGGCAGCCCCCAGACGCCCAGCGAGGTCAGCACGAACACGCCCGCGAGCGCGAACAGATCCGTTCCGAAGATCGAAACGTAAGCCCCCTGCATGGCCTCCATGCCCGGCGCGTCACTGGGCACCTGCGAGAGAGTCAGCATCGCCTGCGTGAAACCGCCGTGTCCTGCCAGAACAGCTATGATCACGGCAACGATGCCAAACAGCATGACGCAGCCCTGCACCACATCGTTGATCGCGGTTGCCAGATAGCCGCCCATGACCACGTAGACGCAGGTCAGCACCGCCATGACGATGATGCACCATTCGTAAGGCACGCCGAAGGCCATGTCGAAGAGCCTCGACAATCCGTTATAGACGCTCGCCGTATAGGGAATCATGAAGATGAAGATGATGGCGGCGGCGGCAATGCGCAGAGCCGGACTCGAAAAACGCGCGCCGAAGAATTCCGGCATGGTCTGCGAGCGCAGATGATGCGTCATCGCCCGCGTTCGCGCCCCGAGCACATACCAGGCCAGCAGGCTGCCAACGAACGCATTGCCAAGCCCGATCCAGATCACCGACATGCCGTACTTCCAGCCGAACTGTCCGGCAAAGCCGACGAAGACCACCGCCGAAAAATACGTCGTGCCATAAGCGAACGCGGAAAGCCACGGGCCAACCTTGCGTCCTCCGAGTACAAAACCATCTACATCTCGTGCGCTCTTGCGGGC
>Ga0209737_10000462_pt1 | contig 33478 bp, 33 predicted proteins | sample TergutCu122P3_FD_187284 | JGI IMG/M metagenome (GOLD analysis project Ga0209737, IMG submission 187284) | Cubitermes ugandensis P3 segment gut microbial communities from Kakamega Forest, Kenya - Cu122 P3 (SPAdes) (version 2) | ecosystem: Host-associated > Arthropoda: Insects > Digestive system...
TGAAGGAGACTTTGCAGCCTTCAGAGACCCATCAGTGACAACTAACCAAACAGTAACAGTAATACCCTCTAAAAGTGCTCTGATAGGACTGTTAGGTGCTCTGCTTGGTGTTAAACGATCAAATACGTTTGATACTCTATACACTGAAGACTATCTTAATCTTCTAAAGAAAACCGCTATAGGCATTCAAGTTCGAAGCGAAGTAGCCAAATACACTTTTTTTACAAACCACCGCTCACTTAAAGAGGCTAAAACTAAACCTTACAAAACTGAATTGCTCATAAATCCTAAATACACAATTTATGTAAAGTCAACTGACGAAATAAACCACACTCTACTAAACAGGTTGAAAGATAACAGTTTTAGTTTTTCGCCAATGCTTGGACATGCATACTGCCCAGCAAGAATTCCACGCTTTAAAGAAATTTCTGATGTTAAAGAAGTAGATCCTGAAGACTTGTGTGTTTCAACTGTTATTTTAGACGAAGTTATAGAGTCAAAGAGTAAAAATTCTGGGGCAAATTTTGATTCGGTTCCTGATTTTCCAGTTAAGGTACTAGTTGAGCGGCATCTGCATCATTACATGGCTAATGGTTTATTGCAACGGGCCGTATTGCGTCATTATATTCCTATTCCTGAAAACGGTAAAAGTTCTGTTTTAATGATTGAAGACTACGAGTTTGCCTTGTCGTTGGTTAAATTTTATTCTATAGAAAATTCAGACAAAGCTTTATGTCTTTTTTAAACTGGAGAGTTAGTAGATGACAAAATATTCTGAGCGGTTCTTGTCGCGTCCTAAGGATTCTTCAGATGAAAATTCAGGATTGATTGAGCATTCTTTAAAGACAGCGTATAGTGCTAGAGAGTTAGCGGCAAGTTTGGGTTTTGGTGATACAGCGTTTTATGCGGGTTTGCTTCATGATTTTGGGAAACTTAACCCCTATTATCAGCATCTTTTTTCAAAAGAGAATCCACATGGTTATATTAGGGCGCATGCGATTTTTTCTGCCTTAGCTGCTAATCGTTTGCTTAAAATTTCAACTTTATCAAAACACGCTCAGAAACAGATACTTTTTGCAGTGGCTGGCCACCACTCAAGACTTACTCAATTTTATAAAAGTTTAGACTTCATTAATCCAAATAAATCTGGACGTAATAATAAACAAATTTTTGAAAATAGTTTTAATGGAGCTTATGCGAATTTACAAAAATTCAGTGAGATTGTAAAAGATCTTGATGGCTTCAAAGATTTGGCTTGGCACAGGTTAGACAAATTTATAAACATACCTAACAGTGAAATGGATTTTGTTGCTGGCGATGATTTTGTTTTGGATTTTTTGGATTTTTCTTCAGTGTTTTCGGTGCTTATTCAAGCTGATAGAGGAAGTTTTTTTGATTGGAAACAGCCTGTTTTTGATATTAACTTAAACACAGTTGTGTTGAAAAGGAAAGGGCAAGGGACGCCTTCTCGGTTATCTGAACTTAGGGAGGAGTTTCAAAAGTTTCTTCTTTCTGAAAACAGTTTTCAAGATAAATTAGCAATTCTTAAGGCACCTACGGGTATAGGTAAGACCAAAATTTTTTTAGATATTGTCAATAAGTTTTCGTGTGTTCATCGTTTTGAGAGGGTTTTTTATTTTTCGCCTCTGTTGGCTCTTACAGATGATTTTGAGAGTAAACTTTTTGGTGTAGAACAAGAGGGTTCAGTTCTGAGTCAAACTGATGCTGTGAATGTGTTGGTTTATAATCATGCATTTACTGGTAGTTTGTTTAAAAAGAGGCAGTCAAAGGATTCGGGTATTTTGTTTGATGATGAATCTGAGGATCCAGAATTTTTTAAAACACTTGAACATTTTGAGCGGGAGTCTTTTAACAAGCAATTCATTATTACCACGACACAGCGGTTGTTAATGGTGCTCTACTCAAATACACCGGATGATAAGAGAAAACTGGTTTCTTTTAAGAATTCTTTGTTGATAGTTGATGAAGTTCAAACTATACCTAAAGTTTTGCTTCCCAATTTCATAGCTTTACTCAAAGCGATTGCTGAGAAATATAATTCGCGCATTCTTCTGGTTAGTGCAACTATACCTGCTGAATTACAGATTTTGCCTCAGCTTAAAACTTCTGAGGCGCTTGAAAAAAAATATTTACAAACGACTGTTAAACGCATTGAATATAAGCTGACGTTAGATATTGCTACTGAGGTTGCTAGTCTTAAAGCTGATGATCGTACATTATTTATGTTAAATACTCGACGTAAGGCTTTGGATTTTTTTAATAAATTATGTGATGATAATGTGCTTTACTTGTCTTCGGGTATACGAAAGTGTGATAGAGGTCGTATTATTCAAGAAAGGATCAAAAATAGTGGTGGTAAAGCTGTAACGGTAGTTTCGACGCAGGTTTTAGAGGCTGGTGTGGATGTGAGTTTTAGTCGCATGTATAGAGAAATGGCCCCTTTGGATAATATTGTGCAGGCTATGGGTCGTCTTAGTCGTGAAGGGGAATGTAGTAATCCTTTGCTCACAGTTTTTAGTTACGATAATGACTATAAGCCATACAGTCAGCTTGAGTTCGAAGAGTCAAAAGCGATAATTCCTAACATTACCTCTTCAATTTGCCTTTATGAGGCCTTGTCTGGTTATTATCAGAAAGTTTCAGATGAAAATTTACGTAACAAAAATTTGGTTAAAGATTTAGAAAAGAGAATGCGGAATTTAAATTTTGATGATGTTTGGGATTTTGTTAAAAAGAATGCTTTACCCGCTCAGTTGGGTGATCCACTTCTTGTGCCAGACATTGAGGATTATGGTGAAATTAAACGGCAGTTTTTGTCTTCGGAACCAAATAAGAGCAGGGGAAAGTTATCGCGTTATGCAGAGTATATGGCTCAGTTACCTAGTTCTCTTGGGAAAATTGATGGCTTAAGGGATTTTCTTGATGAAGAGCTGCTTGATGTAGGCGTTTTGTTGCCTAAAAAAGAGTCTCTTTGTTGTGTGTATGATTCCAAAGTGGGGTTGGATAAGTGGGTGAAAAAATAAGTAAACATGAAGTGAGTGTTAAGCCGAAAGAGGCTTTGGTTAAGATTTGTAGAGTTAAACTTAATGTTTCTGATGGTGATTATATTTCGGCTGTTAAGCTTAGGGGTTTTCTTGGGAGTCTTTTTGTTGATGATGTAGAGTTTCATCATCATTCTGAGCGGTCTTATCATTATCCGTTAGTTCAATACAAACGGGTTGATGGTGATTTGTTGATTCTTGGTTTTCAGGATTATGCTCGCGTGCTTATGAATAAACTGTCTGTTGTGGATAGTATTTCGACGAGACGTGGAAGTTTTAGAGTTGATAGTCAAGAGATGAATTTATCAACTTGGCAGGTACGCAATACGTCTTGTTGTTATGATTTTGTGACGCCTTGGCTTCCGTTTAACGAAGTTAATTACTCTGTTTTTAGAGATTGTAGTAACGATAAGCAGAAAAATTTTTTGGAAAAAATATTGGTGGGTAACACATTGAGTTGTCTTAAAGGGTTGGGTATTTTTGTAGATTATCGTATCGAGGCTTATGTGGTGTCTTTTCGTTCTTTTTGTGTTAGTGTTCATGGAAATCCTTTTGAAGCGTTTACTGCACGGTTTTTTTTGAATGTTGATTTGCCTGATTTTATCGGTTTGGGTAAGAGCGTCTCGAAGGGGTTTGGCACTATAAGGCGGGTATCATTATGATTGTTGAAATAAGTGAACATGGTAGCGCGTTAAAGCGGAGTCATGAATGTTTCATAGTTCAGGCACCTAACACTGAAAAAGTAGAAATTCCTGCTGAAAAAATTGACACTATACTAGTAACAGCTAATGCTTTAGTTAGCACTCAAGCTGTTGCTCTTTGTTTGGAGAAAAATATTCAGTTAGTATTGGCTGACTGGGCAGGTAGACCGTTTGGAAGGTTTTGGGCTAGTACTCCCGGTCGGGCAACTGAGCATAGACGTAAACAGTATATTCATCTGAACACTTCTTTAGCGTTTAAAATATCTACAGACATAGTTGCCTGCAAGCTTAGGTCACAAAAAAAGTTTTTGGTAGATCTAAAAAATAACCGAAAAATTCCTAATGAAACATTAAACCACGCCATAAAATCCATAAATAACTCCTTGCAGAATCTAAACCGCCTCAAATATACGCCTTCTTTTAAACAGACACTTTTGGGGATCGAAGGGTTTGCAGCTGCCGAATACTTTTCAGCTTTATCCTCTATTTTGCCTAAAAAGTATGCTTTTAAAGAAAGAAGCAGACAACCTGCACAAGATAAATTTAACGCTGTTCTTAACTATATCTATGGTATTACATATTCAAGTGTTGAAAAAGTTGTTATTCTAAGCGGTTTAGACCCAAATGCTGGATTATATCATGCGGATTCTTATGGTAAACCAACATTAGTTTTTGACTTAATAGAATTGTTTAGAGCTAAAGTTGATCGTATTGCAGTAAAATTGTTTACAAAAAAATATATCAAAAACTCTTGGTTTACATCTTTAGAGGCTGCCCCATTCGGTGTTTTTCTAGATAAAGAAGGCCGACGAGCAGTAATTAACGCTTACAGACAGGATGCCGCTGATACTGTAGAGAAAGAGAGTTGGCTTTACTGCAGAAAAATAATTGACATATTCACAAAAGAAGGTTAAATATTGAAGGCAAACATGTATTATGCTGTTTACGATATTTCTGACAATAAAACAAGGGCACGTACCATTCAAGCATTAAAAAACATAGGTTTTGTTCGTATACAAGAAAGCGTTTTTTGTGGTTCTTTATCTTCTCAACAGAAAAAAGACCTTACAGAAAATCTTAAAAAAATAACAGGAGAAAATGAATCTGTATATCTGATTCTAACATGCCAAAAATGCTTCGGAAAAATTACAATAATCGGTCACGGATTTGACAAAGAATATGTTGCTAATAATCTGGAGAGCATGGTTCTTTGAGCAACTGTCTTAATGTAACAAATGCAGTTGTATACGCGTTTTGTCCACGATTTATTTACTTTGAACTGGTACTTGGTATTGCACAACGAGAAGACAAACGTGGGGCTGTTCAAACTGGACGCGCTTTCCACAACAGACACGCAACTACAAATAAAAACTACAAATTAAAACACTTAAACGGCACCAAACAGACTGAACTTCTCCTGTACTCAAAAAAACATTCCTTCTCAGGAAAAATCGATGAAGCCATAGAAACAGAAAAAGAAATCATATTAATAGAACGCAAATACTCAGACTACACCTTAATAGGTACAACACTGAAAACTCAACTTGGATTACTGGCGATTTTAGCAGAAGAAAACACTGGAAAACAAGTCAAAAAAGCACTTGTAGTTTTTGACAAAACAGAAAGAACAGAAATACTCGTCAATATTACTGAAAAAATCAAACAAAACGCATTAAAGATGCTTCAAAAAATAAATAATACAATAAACACAGGTAAAATGCCCTACTCAAAACATGATGGCCGATGTTTAAACTGCTGCTATAGAAAAATCTGCCCCAAAAATTGAGTTGTACCAATATATTTGTAGGAACTATTAAATTCAAAGATAACAGTCGCATCCTTATAAAGGAACAAATAAACAAACAATAACAATACAAAACTCTGAAAATATCCAGTAAAATGCCATAAAATAACAAATAAACACAAAAAAAGTATCTGTCCAAAAAGGAAATCCAGCAAAACAAGGATTGAAACTAGCCTTTTACGATTGTTACTTTTTTGCAAAGTTTGCACTTGTCCAAAAAGGAAATCCAGCAAAACAAGGATTGAAACAATTAAAAAAATGTATTTTTGAGGGAGCAAAAATACAGTCCAAAAAGGAAATCCAGCAAAACAAGGATTGAAACTATGGATTATATATGCCTCGTAAATATGAAAAAGCTCGTCCAAAAAGGAAATCCAGCAAAACAAGGATTGAAACTTAACTTCCTTTACAAATATATCTTCTTGTATTTTTGCGTCCAAAAAGGAAATCCAGCAAAACAAGGATTGAAACTCCCGAAATGTCTTAGGGATGGTTTTGAAGATGCTTTGGGTCCAAAAAGGAAATCCAGCAAAACAAGGATTGAAACAATTGTATTCTCGGTTAGAATCTAACACTATTACATATGTCCAAAAAGGAAATCCAGCAAAACAAGGATTGAAACTGCCTTGTGCTCCGGCTGAGCCTACGTCTTTTGTGGCGTCCAAAAAGGAAATCCAGCAAAACAAGGATTGAAACCGCTGTTAAATGTACCAGATTCGCTCATTGTGAATTGTCCAAAAAGGAAATCCAGCAAAACAAGGATTGAAACGTAAGGGGTGTTTCATTTTGTTTTTCACTTAACGATTGTCCAAAAAGGAAATCCAGCAAAACAAGGATTGAAACTTACCCTCTACTTGTTTATAGTGTTGACATTGACTCTGGTCCAAAAAGGAAATCCAGCAAAACAAGGATTGAAACCGCCTATAAACTTGCCTGAGTCACCTTTGAAAAAAACGTCCAAAAAGGAAATCCAGCAAAACAAGGATTGAAACATGTTAGCATCCGCATTACCAGTGGATCCAGTTAAATGTCCAAAAAGGAAATCCAGCAAAACAAGGATTGAAACCCAATCGCGTATTTCTTAGTAATCTGCAATCTTACACGTCCAAAAAGGAAATCCAGCAAAACAAGGATTGAAACAATCCAGATGGCACCCGTAATGATGCTGTCGTGGCTGTGGTCCAAAAAGGAAATCCAGCAAAACAAGGATTGAAACATTATCCACAATAACGTTAATCGGAATATTACCACCACAGTCCAAAAAGGAAATCCAGCAAAACAAGGATTGAAACAAGACGGTGTCATTATACAAATTACGATCAGGATCAGCGTCCAAAAAGGAAATCCAGCAAAACAAGGATTGAAACCAGTGATTAAAAATGATGTTTGTACATTTCTGGATTGTCCAAAAAGGAAATCCAGCAAAACAAGGATTGAAACACCATTTTACATGCCTCTTGTGGCTGCTAAGTATGCTTGTCCAAAAAGGAAATCCAGCAAAACAAGGATTGAAACTATATGTTTATTAATTGTTTTTTGACAGGATGAGATGTCCAAAAAGGAAATCCAGCAAAACAAGGATTGAAACTAGAAATCTGCACACACTGTAGTCTGCTGAAAAGAGAAGTCCAAAAAGGAAATCCAGCAAAACAAGGATTGAAACTTTGTCGACTTTGCAGTAGGGGCTTAAGGGATTGGGTCCAAAAAGGAAATCCAGCAAAACAAGGATTGAAACGCTTGTTGCTCAGCAGTCATTGCCGCTGGGGTAACGTCCAAAAAGGAAATCCAGCAAAACAAGGATTGAAACTAGGGGGGCGAAAAGCGCGGGGTCCCTTAGGGGTGCGCCAGTCCAAAAAGGAAATCCAGCAAAACAAGGATTGAAACCATTGTAGTCTTTATATATTGACTTTCCTCAGGGTTAGTCCAAAAAGGAAATCCAGCAAAACAAGGATTGAAACTATATCCGTCGATTGATACGCCCTCATATTCAAGGTTACAGTCCAAAAAGGAAATCCAGCAAAACAAGGATTGAAACCCTGAACCACTGAACCGTATGATACAGTAACAGAGAAGTCCAAAAAGGAAATCCAGCAAAACAAGGATTGAAACGCGCTTTACAGTGAATGCATTCCCCACAATAACCTAGTCCAAAAAGGAAATCCAGCAAAACAAGGATTGAAACTGGGCGGCGATGTTGGTGTTGGTGGTGCTGAATCTTGTCCAAAAAGGAAATCCAGCAAAACAAGGATTGAAACGAGTTCTACAATTGATAGTGAAACATCCATTTCACCGTCCAAAAAGGAAATCCAGCAAAACAAGGATTGAAACGAGCAAGAAGAACATGATTTCATTAAATCTTCTTGGAGTCCAAAAAGGAAATCCAGCAAAACAAGGATTGAAACTGTAGCAGCTCGTCGAGAGGATGGATATGATGTTGATGGTCCAAAAAGGAAATCCAGCAAAACAAGGATTGAAACTCATCCTCGGAAATTGACCTTCTTTGAAAACGGTGTCGTCCAAAAAGGAAATCCAGCAAAACAAGGATTGAAACTTAGCGTGTACACGAGCGTGTACACTAAAGTGAAATAGTCCAAAAAGGAAATCCAGCAAAACAAGGATTGAAACTGCTAAACCCTCTTCATGATAAAAGAAACCGTAATAGTCCAAAAAGGAAATCCAGCAAAACAAGGATTGAAACATGTATTTAACCGTTTTCCTAGCGGATGCTTTGCTGCAGGTCCAAAAAGGAAATCCAGCAAAACAAGGATTGAAACTGACATGAAAAAATATAATGGACATCCAAGTATACCAATCGTCCAAAAAGGAAATCCAGCAAAACAAGGATTGAAACTTATACCCTTGATTTTCTAACTGCATATTGAGACTTTGTCCAAAAAGGAAATCCAGCAAAACAAGGATTGAAACGACTATAAAAGTCAAAAACAAAATATAGGTAATGAAAAGTCCAAAAAGGAAATCCAGCAAAACAAGGATTGAAACCACCTTTTTGTTTTGATAGTGTTTTTGCATCTTTTCTGTCCAAAAAGGAAATCCAGCAAAACAAGGATTGAAACTATATGTGGGTGTGTATATGTGTTTGTTGAAAAATCGTCCAAAAAGGAAATCCAGCAAAACAAGGATTGAAACATTGACTAATTCTGAACAGAACGAAATTGAAATGAAGTCGTCCAAAAAGGAAATCCAGCAAAACAAGGATTGAAACATTGGTGGCGTTGGGCTTTTTCAATTTTTTCTTTAAGTGTCCAAAAAGGAAATCCAGCAAAACAAGGATTGAAACGCTATCACTTGTTGCTTAACGCGGAAGAAACATTTCGTGAGAGTCCAAAAAGGAAATCCAGCAAAACAAGGATTGAAACAGGAAGAATTCGATATTTGAAATAGTAACAGTCTTAATCGTCCAAAAAGGAAATCCAGCAAAACAAGGATTGAAACTCTACCAAGTCCATGGTGTTGCTTATTGAGCAGCAGATTTGTCCAAAAAGGAAATCCAGCAAAACAAGGATTGAAACTAACGATACTGTGTTCAAAGAAGGTCAATTTCCACGTGTCCAAAAAGGAAATCCAGCAAAACAAGGATTGAAACGTGGAGAAATGACTACATATAACCCTGAAGAAAGGTCCAAAAAGGAAATCCAGCAAAACAAGGATTGAAACCGGCAGTAGCGAGAGCGCCAGCAGGAGCGGCAGCAGCAGCCACACCAAGGTCCAAAAAGGAAATCCAGCAAAACAAGGATTGAAACTATAGACTATATATGCCTCGCAAGTATGAAAAAGCTCATGTCCAAAAAGGAAATCCAGCAAAACAAGGATTGAAACTTAATGGGTCCCGTGCTACTGCTGGTTTCGCTTCTGTCCAAAAAGGAAATCCAGCAAAACAAGGATTGAAACCCGCCGACAAGCGCCATACGAGCAATTGTACGATTTGTCCAAAAAGGAAATCCAGCAAAACAAGGATTGAAACAATACTGGAACTGAGTTAAGTGATTATTTAGACTAGTCCAAAAAGGAAATCCAGCAAAACAAGGATTGAAACTGTCATTAATCTTTATCTCCTTTAGTTTTTGTTGATGTCCAAAAAGGAAATCCAGCAAAACAAGGATTGAAACTGAGTTTTGGTGTTGCTGCTCTTCACATTGCACAAAAAGTCCAAAAAGGAAATCCAGCAAAACAAGGATTGAAACAAAATTCTCCAAGCAGAAGTTAAAGGTGTGTCAAGAGAGTCCAAAAAGGAAATCCAGCAAAACAAGGATTGAAACTATCCTGTATATCGCCGCCAATACCTGCGTATTGAGTCCAAAAAGGAAATCCAGCAAAACAAGGATTGAAACTCAACTGTTTGTATGAAAAGACAAATAATTTATGAATCGTCCAAAAAGGAAATCCAGCAAAACAAGGATTGAAACCTAGCAAATCATAACGAAGCACATACATTATGAATGGTCCAAAAAGGAAATCCAGCAAAACAAGGATTGAAACAAATCTCCCTTACCAACTAAATCCGCTTTTTTAGGAAGAGTCCAAAAAGGAAATCCAGCAAAACAAGGATTGAAACTCTTTTACTAGATCGCCATCTACAAAAACCTCGACTGTCCAAAAAGGAAATCCAGCAAAACAAGGATTGAAACTAGTTGACTCGTTTAGTCTTCTGATTTCGCCCCGTGCGGTCCAAAAAGGAAATCCAGCAAAACAAGGATTGAAACTGTGATGGAGACTGTTAAAATCATGGGTGTTACTGAAAGTCCAAAAAGGAAATCCAGCAAAACAAGGATTGAAACCTTATGGCTGTTGGCGGCGCTGCTGTATTTGGCGGGGCGTCCAAAAAGGAAATCCAGCAAAACAAGGATTGAAACTGGTTGGGGGGTGTTACCATCACCCCTTAATTTTCGTGGTCCAAAAAGGAAATCCAGCAAAACAAGGATTGAAACCATTCACCTAAGATGAAGGGTATGTTAACTTGGTAGAGTCCAAAAAGGAAATCCAGCAAAACAAGGATTGAAACCTAAGCAGCGGCCTTGTAATACTCGGCGTATTAGCCATCGTCCAAAAAGGAAATCCAGCAAAACAAGGATTGAAACAGACGCAAATAACATTAATTGGTCTATTACATTCTCGGGGTCCAAAAAGGAAATCCAGCAAAACAAGGATTGAAACCTGTATACTTCAACCATAAGTGCCGCCATCAGCCTGTCCAAAAAGGAAATCCAGCAAAACAAGGATTGAAACTAAGAAAGAATCTTACTGTTGAAGAAGCTTTGTTAGAAGTCCAAAAAGGAAATCCAGCAAAACAAGGATTGAAACACATACAGTGGCTGCGGCGATTTTATGGTTTCGCTGATTGTCCAAAAAGGAAATCCAGCAAAACAAGGATTGAAACACAATAAAAACTTTTTCTAACGGATGACCTTCATATAGTCCAAAAAGGAAATCCAGCAAAACAAGGATTGAAACGCATGAGGAGGGGATAACTAATTAGTCATCCTCTTGTCCAAAAAGGAAATCCAGCAAAACAAGGATTGAAACACGAGAACATTACGTGTTGTAGATTAGTGTGATCTACAAGTCCAAAAAGGAAATCCAGCAAAACAAGGATTGAAACTGCGCTAGAGATGTATTTGAGTGCGTTGTGGCTACCCCAGTCCAAAAAGGAAATCCAGCAAAACAAGGATTGAAACGATATATTACTTATGTTTGCTTTAATTGACATATGTATGTCCAAAAAGGAAATCCAGCAAAACAAGGATTGAAACTATATGTAGAGTTACGAATTATACATGGAGAAATGGTCCAAAAAGGAAATCCAGCAAAACAAGGATTGAAACTATAGCTATCATCATACCATTGCATTCTAAGACCGTTGTCCAAAAAGGAAATCCAGCAAAACAAGGATTGAAACTTAACTTCCACTCTATTTTATTTTGAAACGATTAGAGTCCAAAAAGGAAATCCAGCAAAACAAGGATTGAAACATTTGTTTTCATCTCCCGAAAAAAATATACTCATACGCGCTAGAGTCCAAAAAGGAAATCCAGCAAAACAAGGATTGAAACTTTTTCCTAGTTTGCCTGTTGTTAAGACTTACTTGGTCCAAAAAGGAAATCCAGCAAAACAAGGATTGAAACAATTTTGTGTTGGAAGGCTTCTTGTGACATTTGCTGGTCCAAAAAGGAAATCCAGCAAAACAAGGATTGAAACGGGAAAGAGTAGGCGGTGGATACATTGGAGGAGCGTCCAAAAAGGAAATCCAGCAAAACAAGGATTGAAACGTTAATCGTATGCAAATAAACGACGTAACGATGACTGTCCAAAAAGGAAATCCAGCAAAACAAGGATTGAAACGAGCTACACATAAAAGGTGATAAAAATAAGTATTGGTCCAAAAAGGAAATCCAGCAAAACAAGGATTGAAACATTCATACGTTTAGTTTTAGCATTTCTACCTACTTGTCCAAAAAGGAAATCCAGCAAAACAAGGATTGAAACAAAACTGTATCGTTGTAAAGGTTTCTATCAGGGTCAGGTCCAAAAAGGAAATCCAGCAAAACAAGGATTGAAACGTTAATCGTATGCAAATAAACGACGTAACGATGACTGTCCAAAAAGGAAATCCAGCAAAACAAGGATTGAAACATCGGCAGGCTATTCCTATTGGTATTGGTGAACAGGTCCAAAAAGGAAATCCAGCAAAACAAGGATTGAAACTGATTATTATTGGTGCGGTGGTTGGTGTTGCGGCGTCCAAAAAGGAAATCCAGCAAAACAAGGATTGAAACCTAGGTGACTATGGCTTCCAACCAAGTGGTTGCAACGTCCAAAAAGAAAATTCAGCAAAACAAGGATTGAAATATGAATTAGCGTTTAACATATGCAACTTGATTAATATTTTACTATATATCCGTTGTGTTTGAACCATTCACTAATGTCGTCAAGTGTGATTGCGGCTAACGCTGTTTTGAGTGCTTTTTGTAAATCTTCCCAAGACCTATCTTTCAGCTGCCTTAAAATTGCTTTCACCTTAGACAACATAAACTCAATAGGATTAAAATTCAATGAATAAACAGACAAAAACTAAATATGTGCACCTCGTTCATGAATAGGTTCTAACGCCCCATCAACTTTATGCGCCGACAAATTATCAAGTAGCATTACATTCCCGTATTTAACGTAGGAACTAAAACATACTTTACATACAAAGTAAAAATATTCCCATTCAACGCATCTTTAAACGTTGCCAACTCATTTACCTCTGATAAACGCACTACAGAAGAATGGATGAACGCTCAAATCTGGCGTCAGGAACATAATACTCTATCATAGTATGGTGCTCCCCCCAACCATGCATGAGAGTTAAGGCTAAATTAACGCCATATTCATTAATAAAAACAAGCTGCCCAGCATCAAGATTTTTTGTAGTTCTTGTCAGTTTATGCGTTCTTTGACTACGTCGCCTCGTTTTTGCTGATTTGCATGGAGAGTCTTTTTTTAAACGTTAGTTCAAGTTTTTTAAACACCTTGCTAAGTCCAGATTCTGATATGGGTAAGTTGTATTTTTCAATTAATTCTAAGAGGATGATGTCTGGGTTTTTTCTATTTCAGTTTTGATTTGGGCTGTTTGTGTGTCGTTTAGAGCGGGTTTTCGGTCTCATTTTTTGTAATTGGGCATCCAAGAACCTGTTCTATTATATAGCGCAAGTTTTGTCACAGAACTCTCGCTGAAAAAAAGTCAACGTGCAATATCAACTTCTTTTTCATTATTCTGTTTATGATTGATAATTTTCTCTCTTTCCTCAACTGTAATAGCCTTTGGCATAACAACATAAACACCCAACACATAGTGAAACTTTTTTCGCGTTACTATATTGTGTTGTGTGTGGGGTTGGTTGTTGGTTTGGGAAATATGTTTATATGTTTTGGGGGGGTTTGTAGTGTTGGGTTTTGTTTATGGTTTTGGATGGGTTTGTTGAGTATAGGCGTAGGGAGTTTTGTAGGGATGTGTGTTGTTCTGTTCAGGTGGTTCTTGATGGGTTGGTGGAGGGTTCGGAGGAGTATGAGCGGGTTCGTAAGAGTTGTGGGTTGGGGTGTTTGTTTTCTGCGTATCAGTTTCATCATTGGTTGATTGATAAGGGGTATTTAATTATGCGGCCTGTAAAGTAGTATGTGGTTGCTTTGTTGTTGGGTGTTGTTGTGTTGTAGGGTTTGTTTTTGGTTTGGTTATATATCGTTTTTTTATGTATAATGTTTTTTTGGGGGTTTGTGTTTTTCGTTAAAAATGTCTATTTTTTATGTATTGTTGCTTTGTTGGGGTTGGGTTATTTTAGAGTTGGTGTGTAAACAGTTTAAATAGGCGCTAACTGTAGTGTAGTGTGGAAACTTATTAGCACTATATCCTGTGAAATTCATGAAATGCCCTTACTGTAACTCAGAAAACTCTAAAACCCTTGAAACACGCGATTCCCCAGATAACACTACCCGCAGACGAAAGGAATGTGTTAACTGTGGTAAACGTTTTACAACTTATGAATACGTCGAAACTATAGAGTTAATGGTGCGTAAAAAAGACGGCAAACTTGAACGCTTTGATGTTAATAAAATAATCCGTGGTATACAAAAAGCAAGCGAAAAAAGACCCGTAACCATGGCGCAAATTAACGAGTTAGCAGGACAGATACGCCAAGAACTTATGATGAAGGACACAGGTGAGGTTTCATCACAAGACGTAGGCGATTTAACTATGAAATACCTCAAAAACATGGACCGCATAGTCTATATCCGATTCGCATCTGTTTACAAAAAATTCGAAGACCCCGAAGACTTCGGGCGATTACTTATGGACGTGAAAAAATGAAGTTTGTACTAAAACGTGATAGCAAATTAGAACCCTTTGACCAAGGCCGCATCACAGAGGCTATTTGGAAAGCTGCAAAAGCCGTAGGTGGCACAGATAAAGAACAAGCTAAACAGCTTAGCAATAAGGTAGTTGAGGCTTTAAACAAACAATACGGTGAAGACGGCGTACCCACGGTTGAAGAAGTACAGGATATAGTTGAAAAACAATTAATCGAAAACGGACATGCCTCCACTGCAAAGGCATACATCCTCTACCGCAAGCAACACACTGATATGCGCGAATTAGCCGCATTGTTGAGTTCTGCAGATCTTGTTGACCAATATTTAGAGGTCGAAGACTGGCGAGTAAAAGAAAACAGCAACATGAGTTACTCTCTTCAGGGCTTAAATAATTACCTCTCCTCCACAGTAATCGCCAAATATTGGATAGGACGCATATACCCCGAAAAAATCGCCGCCGCTCACTTTTCAGGAGAGATACACATCCATGATTTAGGTGTCCTTGGACCTTACTGCGTCGGATGGGACATAAGTGATTTACTTACATCTGGTTTTGGAGGTGTAGCAGGAAAAATAGAAAGTAAACCCGCAAAGCATTTTCGCACCGCTTTGGGCCAAATTGTAAACTTTTTTTACACCCTTCAAGGAGAAGCCGCAGGCGCACAAGCCTTTAGCAACTTTGACACTTATTTAGCACCCTTTATCCGATATGACAACTTGAACCAAAAAGACGTAGAACAAGCACTGCAAGAATTTTTCTTTAACATGAATGTCCCCACACGCGTTGGCTTCCAAACCCCATTCACAAACCTTACCCTAGACCTAACTGTACCTGAATTTATGAAAAATGAGGCTATAATATATAATGGAAAAACAACCCAAGACACCTATGGTGATATGACCTCTGAAATGGATATGCTTAACATAGCATTCGCCAAAATTATGGCCAAAGGCGACTCAAAAGGCAGAGTATTTACTTTCCCCATACCAACATATAACATTACAAAAAACTTTCAATGGGACTCACCTGTATCACAGGCCATATTTGAAGTCACAGCTAAATATGGCGTACCCAACTTTAGCAACTTTATAAACAGCGACCTAAACCCTGAGGACGTACGTAGCATGTGCTGCAGACTTCGCATAGACAACCGTGAATTACGCAAACGCGGTGGCGGCTTCTTTGGCGCTAACCCCCTAACAGGCAGCATAGGTGTAGTTACCTTAAACATTCCCAGAATTGGATACCTCTCAAAAAACGAAGACGAATTCTTCGAAAAACTAGACCAGCTTATGGACATAGCAAAGGACAGCTTAGAGCTCAAACGCAAAATACTTGAAGGCTTTACAGAAAAAGGCCTATACCCATACTCCAGACGATACCTGCGCAATGTAAAGGAAAGATATGGCAAATACTGGAAAAACCACTTCTCAACAATTGGCATAGTAGGTATTAATGAGGCTATACTTAACCTCCTTGGACAAGACATAGCCTCTAAAGAAGGCCAAAGTTTTGCCATAAAAACCCTCAACTTTATGCGAAACCGCATAAGCCAATACCAAACAGAAACAGGTGACATATACAATCTTGAAGCCACCCCCGCAGAAGGCACCGCATACCGCCTAGCACGCATAGACCAAAAACGCTATCACAACATAATATTTGCCAACCAAAAACACATACAAAAAACACGCGCCGAACCTTTTTACACAAACTCCTCACAACTCCCAGTAGACTTCGCAGGAGACCTCTTTGAAGCATTAGAGCACCAAAATACCTTACAAACACTATACACCGGAGGAACAAACTTTCACATATTCCTCGGCGAGCGCCTACCCACATGGAAAGCAGCCGCAGAACTTGTCAAAAAAGTCGCCGAAAACACAAACATACCCTACTTTACTCTAACACCTACATTTAGCATCTGCCCAAGCCATGGCTATACCGCAGGAGAGCACAAACACTGCCCAACATGTGGCGCATACAGTGAAGTATACAGCCGAGTCGTCGGTTACCTACGCCCAGTTGACCAATGGAATAATGGTAAACAATCAGAATTTTCCATACGCAAAACCTTTGACAGATCAAACACTATAACAACACCCTAATAACATAGGCGAAAAAAATACATGAAATTTAGTGGAATACAAAAAACAAGCCTCCTCGACTACCCCGACAAAGTTGCCAGCGTACTATTTACCCCAGGATGCAACCTACGTTGTCCATACTGTCATAACTGGAAAATCGCCACTGAACCTCAACCCCCCTTCCTACAAGAAACCACCACATTAGAAATTCTAGATAACCGCAAAAAATACATAAACTCAGTTGTCATCACCGGAGGAGAACCTTGCATGCATAAAGAGTTACCAAATTTTCTCGCTAAACTAAAAGAACACGGTTTTTCTGTAAAATTAGACACCAATGGATTCTATCCTGAAACCCTTAAAGAATGCCTCAACTATACAGACTACATAGCCTTAGACATAAAAACCAGCATAGAAAAATACAAACAATTAGGCGCTCAAAACACCGAAAACTTACAAAAAAGCATAGACATACTAAAAACAAACAAAACCCCATACGAATTCCGCACTACCATAGTTCCCGAACTTGTTACCCTACACGACATAAACAACATAGGCGAATTAACCAAAGACTCTAAAACACACGCCCTACAACAATTCATACCTGAAAACGCCCTAGACAAACACTACCAAACCCTACAATGCTATACACCCGAAACCATATATAAATTCGCAGAAACCTTAAGCAAATATACAGAAAAAATAATAATACGCATCTAACAACAATCATCACTCTCAAAATCACTTAATAGCACAACAACAATTCTCAACAGAAACAAATTATTACCCCTTCCTAAAAAAAAGAAATGAAATAAAATAAAAGGGAAGGAAGATGGTTAAGAGAAGATAGAAAACGAAGACTCTTCGTCGCCGATAGCATTTTGCTTATTAATTTTATCCTTAACCTCTTTTAGCCGGCTCTCAAGTTCTTCTATTTCCTTAACATTTCCTGCCGCTTTCTGAGCATTTACCGCCTCTTCAAGAGCACTTAACCCATAACGATCAAACCCCTTATTTAAGGCAATATCTGCGGCCTTATTGAAAAACTCAGCCGCCTGAGTATACTCTTTCAAGTTTGCACTACATTCGCCCGCTTTGTAATACATCTCAGCTGCACCAAAAAAATTTTGACCTTTATAATAAAGCTCACCACTTTTTGTAAATAACTCGCGGGCTTCAACAGGTTTACCATTTTCCATTAAGGCAATAGCATCTTTATGGATTTTAATAGGATCTTCTTTAACACTCATAAACTGTCACTATACCTAACATGTGGAAACATACATTAGAATTTTCCCCTCAAAAACACACCGCCAAATGAACAATACACTAACAACAAAACAAAACAAACAATAGATAAACAAACAAGCAAATAACGACAACTGTAACAGCCTGATTAAACAACATTTATCAGCACATATGCTACACCAATATATTATGCCACAACCACATGAAGAAACAATGCAAACCCAAAGAGTTACAAAAAAATACAACATATCAACATTTCACATAGCAACCGCAACAATTTTTGCAGCCCTTGTCACCGTAGTCACATGGGCTTCTGCTATCTATATCTCTCCTGTAAGCGGTGGATATCTCAATTTGGGAGAATCAGTCATTTACTCTGCCGCGTTATTACTTGGACCATTTGGAGGGTTAATCGCTGGAGCTGGCGCAACCATAGCTGATATAGCAATAGCCCCCGTATATATTCCAGCAACCTTTATTATAAAAGCGATAGAGGGGTTTCTTGTTGGATATTTACTAAAGACGTTTAATAAAAAAATTAAAAACTTGACCATATGTGCAACAATTGCCATTTTAATTGGAGGCTCTGAAATGATTGCAGGCTATTTTATATATGAAACATTTATGTGGGGATATTCAGTTGCGTTAATAAGTGTGCCCTTTAACATAATTCAAATGTTGGCAGGTTTAATTGTTGCTATACCTGTTATGCATGCTGTATTGCGTGTTTTCCCCCAACTAAAAAACCATCTTTAGCAGAGGATACAATATGAAATTACCACCTGGAAAAATACCTATAGACATATTGCAGAACATTGTTTTCAAAAATCTAGGGGCAAACCGTAAAGAAGTCACACTTGGCCCAACCGCAGGAAGCGATGGGGCAATACTTGAAATTGGCAACAAATCCGTTATTGTCTCCATGGACCCTATTACAGGCGCAGCAGAACGCATAGGCTTTGAAGCCGTAAACATTAATGCTAATGATGTCGCAACCTTTGGAGTTCAACCGGCCTTTCTTTTTTCCTGCATTATGCTCCCTGAAGGCACAGACAGCCAAATAATTGAAACCATAAGCACTCAAATGGATTTAGCTGCTAAAGAACTTGACATTGCCATAGTAGGTGGACATTGCGAAACTACATCCAAATTAACCAGCCCCATTGTAGTCTGCTGCATCATAGGCTTAACTAAAAAAGGAAAATACGTTACTACTACTGGAACAAAAGCTGGTGATAAATTGATCCTCACTAAAAGCGCAGGAATTGAGGGCACAGCCATTTTAGCCACTGACCGTGCAGAACAATTATCAAAAACGCTAAACTCTAAAAAATTACAAACGGCTAAAAACTTTTACAATCAAATTAGCATCGTAAAAGATGCTCTAACAGCTTACCAAACAGGCGGAGTACACGCCATGCATGACCCCACCGAAGGCGGTATTCTTAATGGCATTCATGAAATGGCCGATGCTGCAAAACTTGGTTTGAAAATATTTAAAGACAAAATTATCGTTAAACCTGAAACCCTAGAAATTTGTCAATACTTCCAAATTGACCCTCTACAACTTATAAGCTCAGGTGCTCTGCTCATTGCAGCAGAACCTAAGAAAACCTCTAAAATCATCAAAGCCCTAAAACAACAGAACATCCCTGCAACCATTATAGGTGAATTTAACAGCAACCCTGACAATCGTATCTTTGAATCTAAAAAAGAAAATACCCAAATTCTGCCTCGACCAACAACTGACCAACTTTGGATTGCCCTATCCCACTAATTTATGCCCTGCTTTAAACATTATTTCTTACTGCTTGCAAGCTGGTAAACAGAGTACACCGCATAAAAACCATAAGCTAAAAATAGTTTTGAAACTAATCGTAGATTACCTAACCGTAAAGATTCTGCAACTAAATTTAAACTGCCTTTAAACGTCCATACCGAATCAGGTCTAAAATGAATGCAGAACGGGTTATAGCAGGCAACAACTTTGTAACCTTTTTGAGTTATATGTTCTTTGATGTAGGCATCTTCAAAAACATGTAATTCCTGTGGAATTTGAATATCTTTTACTAGCACTGAGCGTATTAGTGTATCATGTGTGCCTCCGCGTATCTCGAAAATTTTATATGTGATCAATAAAAACAGTTTTAATAATTTAGGGTTCTTTAGTGTTGACCACACTTCAATGCCCCAAACTGCGCCAACATGTGGATTAATGTTTTTTGTAGCTCTTTGAAACCACTCATGGCAAAGAATGACATCGCTGTCTATGAACATGAACCATTCAGTTTGTACTGCCATTATACCTTTTTGGCGAGCTGAAGCACGAGTGCCATGATCAAAAATTATTTCCACATTATTATATTTTTGATTGAATGTTTCTGCTATTGTTAATGTCGTATCAGTTGAATAACCGTCAACGATAATCAATCGGTGGACTGGAACGTTTTGATAGAGTGCAGTTAAACATTTAACTAGTACACGTTCGCTGTTTTTTGTCAACAGAACTACGTCTATTGAGTCCACCATAGTCACTTCCAGTTTAGTGTATATTTTTTGGTAAAGCAAATAACAGTTTGGTTATTTAACGATAACTAAACTTACAGTTTAGTTTTTTTATACCTATATCTGGTTTAGCTGAATATCACATTGTTAGTGCATGTTTAGGCGTTAAGTCTAATGGGTTAACTTTGATAATGGTTTTATAGTTCAAGCGTGATTTAGTGCCAATGTTAATAGGCGGCTGGTGGCCGTTTGGTTATGGGAGTAAGAAAGGCAACAACTATAGCAGCACGTTCACTTGTTAGGGGTAAACCACATCATGTGCAATGGCTCATTACAAGGAAATGTAATTACAAATGTTTGGGTTGTAATGTGTGGAAAGAGCAGGATAGAAGTGAGCTCTCAACAGAGGAGATTAAGCGTGGTATGGATATTCTTAAAGAGGCCGGTGTAGTTGAGCTTGTTCTATCGGGGGGGGATCCGCTGTTAAGAGATGATATTGATGAGATAATTGATTATGCTGTTGAACGGTTTGTTACAACAGTTTATGACAACGGCAGTATGGCAGCAAAAAAAGTTGCTCTTTTAAAGAAAGTGGATTTTGTTGCTCTATCCATTGACAGTTTAGATGAGCAGAAACATGATTTCATAAAAAATGTGCCCGGCTCATGGAGGAGTGCTGTGGAAACAGTTGAAATCTTACAGAGAGAAGGTGTAAACGTAAGTGTGAGTCCTACAATTTCTCAGATGAATATACATGAAATAGTAGATATAACTACCCATTTTACAACTCGTGGCATCCCTGTTTGGTATTGTCTTTACTCATACGATGCAACTAACGATCCTCATCAACTGTTTCGTATTGGCAAACCTAATGATGACTTTATAATAACTGATAAAGAAGCCATGGTTAAGCTCTGCGACACTTTAATGGCCCTGAAGAAAACCAATAAGCGAATTTTAGTAACTGACAAGCTTTTAAAAACATTAAAAAACCTCTTTGCTGAAGAGAAACGAACCTGGAATTGTCAAGCCCTCCAAAGCTTTCTAGTTGTTGATCATCTAGGTCGAGTTGCAGGTTGTCATAATCAACCTTTTCTATGTTCAATCTTTGATTTACCTAAAAATTGGAAAAGCGGAAAATTCAATACCCTGCGGAAACAATACAAAACCTGTAATCAATGTACATATTTATGCTATATATTTTATTCACTTTATGGATCACCCTTAGGACATCTTTCCTTAGCTATGGAACAATGGAAAAACGCATCCCTTCTATTGAAGAAAAATTAAACTTTAAGCAAAATACTCAAAACTATCCTTATCTAACGAGTTTCTTCAATTTATGCTCCTTGCTCAAATTGACTATTGTAGAGCTCTGCGTAAAATCCCCTTTTTGCAAGAAGCTCAGCGTGATTTCCACTTTCTACAATATCACCATCTTTCATAACAAGAATCATATCGGCGTTACGAATAGTTGAGAGTCTGTGTGCAATAACAAAGGATGTTCTACCTCGTGTTAGTTTATCCATTGCCTCCTGTACAATTCTTTCAGTGCGCGTATCCACAGAACTTGTTGCCTCATCTAGTATTAATAATGGCGCGTTTTGAATCATGGCACGGGCAATAGTTACAAGTTGTTTTTGACCTACTGACAAATTCATTTTATCATCCAGCACTGTATCATAACCCTTGGGTAATGTTCGTATGAACTGATGGATGCCAACTGTTTTACAAACAGTAACTACTTCTGTATCAGTAACTCCCTGTTGGCTGTAGACAATATTTTCTTTAATGGTGCCCTCAAAGAGCCAAGTGTCCTGTAACACCATGCAGAACTGTTCATGCACATTTTCCCTTGTAACCTGATGGGTAGGTATGCCATCTATGCAAATCTCGCCATTATCAATTTCATAAAAACGCATTAACAAGTTAACTATAGTTGTTTTTCCCGCACCCGTAGGTCCAACAATGGCTATTTTTTCTCCAGCTTTTATTTTTGCAGAAAAATCATTTATGATGATTTTATTTTTCTCATAGCCAAAATGAACATTCTTAAACTCCACTTCCCCCTTAACGTTCTCCAATTTTTTGAGTTTTTGACTTTCATTCATTAACTCTTCTTCATCTAAAAATTCAAATACCCGCTCACTCGCAGCCGCCGCTATTTGCAATTGTTGCATAGATTGCGCTAACTGTGTTAGAGGCTGTGTAAATAAACGAATGTATATCATAAATGCAACAATAACACCAAAGCTAATTGTGCCATTCATAGCCAATACTGCGCCAACTACACAGACAGCTACATAACCAAAGTTTCCAATAAAATTCATCAAAGGCATCATTAACCCTGACATGAACTGAGACTTCCAGCTGCTCTCATAAAGAGACTCATTTATTTGTTCAAACGTGTTCTTTGTAGCCCTGCCTCCATTGTAAGCTTTAACAACACTATGACCTGAATAGACCTCCTCAATATGACCATTAATGCTTCCCAACCCTTGTTGTTGCGCAACAAAGTGTTTCTGAGACTTTGACATGATAATCATCATTAGCACAAATCCAATAACTGAGGTCCCTATAGCGGTTAATGCCATAATCCAGTTCGTAATAAGCATCATTAACATGGAGCCGACAAATAGAGTAATTGCTCTTACCAATGTATCGAGACTTTGGTTAAGTGTTTGACCTATAGCGTCAATATCATTAGTTACACGACTTATAACGTCCCCATAGCTGGTTTTATCAAAATATTTCAACGGCATTTTATTGATTTTTTGCGAAATATCTGAGCGCATATTTTTAGATATTTTTGCAGCCACAGTTGCCATTATGTAATTTTCTATAAGACCTAAAATAAGTGAACCAGCGTATAAGAAAACAAGCAGCATACCCGTATTTACCACAGCACTCATGTCAATTGCGTTAAGTACAGGAGTGCCATTTACCAAAGCAGGAAGTCCTTTTATGATCTCATCAGTTAGGTCTTTTATTTTATCAGGTCCAATAATGATGAACGCCGCACTCAAAGATGCGAAGATTAGAGCAGTTACGATAGCCGGGAGATACTTTTTACAATATTTTACAAGTTTACCCCAGGTGTTTCTGAAATTTTTTGCCTTTTTGGTAGAACCCATGCCATGTTGACCTCCAATGCCGCCACCTATGAGACCTCTGTTGAGTTGTCTGGACTTATTTTCACTCATGCCAATTCCTCTGCACTTAATTGTGACATTGCAATTTCTTTGTATACCGCGCAATTATGTAGCAACTCTTTATGTGTTCCTTTCCCAACAACCTTACCTTCGTCAAGTACAATAATTTGATCTGCATCCATGATTGTGCCAATTCTTTGTGCAACAATTAGGCTTGTTATTCCAGCCGTTTCTTGCTTTAATTTGCTACGTAAAATGCGGTCTGTTTTATAATCCAGTGCCGAAAACGAGTCGTCAAAAATGTAAATTTCAGGTTTACGGCATACAGCCCGCGCAATAGCCAATCGCTGTTTCTGGCCTCCTGACACATTTGTGCCCCCCTGTGCAATAACTGCCCCATAGCTGCCATCCATTTTTTCAACAAAGTCTGAACCTTGTGCAATCTGTATGGCTTTTTTGACTGCTTCATCATTAAAACCCTCACCCCCTTTATCTCCAAATGCAACATTAGAAGTCACTGTTCCTTTAAATAACACCGCCTTTTGTGGCACATAACCAATTTTATTGTATAACGCTTCCAATTTATACTCCTTCACATTTACCCCATCTAATAGTACTTCCCCCTCTGTGGCATCAAAGAATCGAGGAATAAGGTTAACTAATGTTGATTTACCACTTCCAGTAGAGCCGATAAAGGCAACTGTTTCACCCCGTTTTGCTGTAAAACTCACGTTTTTAAGAATATACTCTGCTGCATCAGGATATTTGAAGCTAACATTGTTAAAGGTAACCTCACCTATGCATTCAGGTTTTCCTGTGGTTTCTTTTCCATCAATAATGGTAGAGTTAGTGTCAAGTACTTCATTGATGCGTTTTGCGGAAACGCTAGCACGAGGCCACATGATAAATATTATCACCAGCATAATAAAGGACATTATTACTTGCATAGCATAAGTTGAAAAGACAACCATGTCAGAGAATATGATTAATTTATCTGCTACTTGTGCGGCCTCAATTAAATATGCTCCTATCCAATAAATTGCAATGGAAAGTACATTCATTATGGCCATAAGGGTGGGTATCATTATTGCCATGGTGCGATTTGTAAACAATTGGGTATCTGTAAGTTCCTTGTTTGCTGTTTCAAATTTATTTTCTTGATAATCTTTGGCATTGTACGCTCGGACAACACGTAGTCCCATGAGATTTTCTCTTGTGACACGGGTTATGTTATCGGTAAGAGTTTGCATTTTCTGAAATTTAGGTATAACAAATATCATAACTATGGCAACCATTATTAATACCATTAAAACAGCTATACCTGTGGCTAATGTCCACTCAAAACCTTTACCGGCGATTTTAGTTATAGCCCATACAGCCATGATTGGTGCTTTGATTACTAATTGTAGAGCCATTACAATGAGTATTTGCACTTGTATAATGTCATTTGTGGACCGCGTGATTAAGCTTGAAATTGAGAAACGATTGATTTCTTCCATTGAGAATGATTCAATCTTATTAAATAGCAGTCTGCGTAGTCGTTGTGAAAAGGATGCGCCAATACGTGCTGCAAAAAATCCGACAATAATTGCTGCTACAAGGCTTCCAAATGTGCATAGAAGCATATAACTGCCCGTAAGCCAAACATCGCTCATTGCACTTCCGGGTGTCTGGACAAGTATTGTGATTTTTGACATATACTCGGGTAGCTTAAGATCAAGCCAAACCTGTGTAATAATGAATGCTAAACTAACGCCTATCATTAGCCATTCTTTTGACGTTAGATATTTGAAGATTTTAAGCATATACAATCAACTGTAAATAACACTATTATTTAGTAAGTGCATTAGATATTTTAGATATAAACATATCGATAACTTGTACCCTCTAAACACAGACTCACTCTTTTATATCGGAAAACACTTCAACCAATTTTCCAGTAATGCGAACATACTCCATAGCATCATGTTCCCCTAACAAGGCAAGCATCCTTGCAGCTGCCTCCACAGCAACACGATGATTCTTTTCTGCTAAAAGAATACCTTCCTGAGTAATACTAACCAAAATTTTTCTACGATCAGTTAAATCAATTTGACGCGTAATCAAACCTTTTTTCTCCAAACTATTCAAAGCCATAGCAACCCTTGCAGTACTAACACCCATTTTATGACCAATCTCACCTGGCAAAACACTCTTACCATGAAGCGCAATATACTGAAGAACAAAACCTTCCCCCTGTACAGCCTCATTAATCGGTTTATTCAATCTCACCCTATGAAGTGCGCACATTTTACTTAAAAACTCAGATGCCAATTCAAAGTAATCCATACTAACCCATTTAAACAATACCTAACACTATTATATAAATCATAGTTAAACCCAACAAAACTAAACACAACAACTCTCACACATCCATGTAATAATTCTTAACCTCTTCAACACAATTAAACCATAGCTTTTAGAAAAAACATGCACTTAAGGGCCGCAGTTTATACTGATTGGCAAGCACATACAGTGTTATCAATAACTCTACAAAGAACCGCAAAAACCTGTTCAGCATTCAAATTATCCGTATCTAAAATAAAATTGAAAGGAACAAAATCTTCTCCCAAATCAAAACCATAAATTTTCTTATAAATCGCTTTTGTTTGTGCCTCTTTTTCCCTAAGAACAGCATAAGCCTGCTCAAAAGACATTTTATCCCGCTCAGCCACTCTTGCCGCACGCTTATCAAAAGAAGCCATCAACCAAATCTTAAAACCATCTTTAAGCAACCACGGCATAGTCCAACTGTCAAGCAACACATCTCCATGCTTTGCATAACCAAGCAGTTTGCTATCTACTTCCTTATCAAACTGAGGATCCTTAACTCGCTGCTCCAAAAAATTTAGACCCTTAGGGCTTTCCCACCATCCCTCACCTGATATCTCATAACCCGCCTCTTTAGCTAACTCTTTAAGAGCATCACCCCCCGAATAACATTTCAACTGGTATCGTTCAGCTATTTTTTTAGAAAGAGTGCTTTTACCCGTACCTGCCATTCCAGAAATACAAAGAATTATGGGCTTACGAGTAATGTGTTGGAGGTTATTGGCAGACATAATGTTAACAACCTCAACTTACGTGTCAGGCATTGTGCCTAAGATACGTGACGCTATCAGCCCAAGGAAGAGCGAGGCAATCATATACCAAATCATGAAATTTGGCATCTCAAACATGCCAAATATAGTGAAACTTGGTGAACCAATGCCCGGTATGACACATACTGGATTTGACCCAAAAATGGGAAATACAATGCGCCATATTGGTAAGTAACAAAAAATTAGAGCCATCTGGATTATTTGTGGTTTCATCATTTGGGTTTGCATAGCATTAATTTGTGTTTGTTTTTTCTTTATTTTTTCAAGCTGTTTTTTGTCATTTGAACGAGCAGCCGCCATGCTTTCTTTTCGAAATTCAGACATTTCTTTCTGCATTGTACGGTATTTGTCCCAACCGATAAGGCGGCCGATAACTACACGATTGGTTGTTTGGATAACAAGGGACATCGAAAAAGCAATAGCCATAATAACGACTGTTGCAACTGGTGCTACCGTAAGCCATTCTGGTGCGGACATATTCATTCCTTGAAATACTTTTATGTATGCGTAACCCTCTTCCTTGTTTATAACTATTTTTACTCCTTTGTATGCAACTCGTAGCATCCGCCTTTGTTTTAAAAGGCATCATCTAAAAATCTGCGTCAATAGATGTGAGCAAATGTTTTATTCAACTGAAAAATAGGTAATTATTAAAAGCTGAAACTACCATATACAAAGCGAAGGATATTAATGGTAGCTGATGACTTACACGCTTTACTGGCAAAGTTTGTAAAAATTAATGCAAATGTCGCTGATATACAGTGGGACAGGCGTATGAGTCCTCGTTTACTGTTTAATCCTTACTCAAAAGAGTATGAAGAGAAAAAGAAAACAGCGCACTATTTTTTGCTTGCAGCCTCTATTCTTGACGATCAAATGGTAGGTTTCTCAGAAAATGCTAGAACCCTGCTTATTAATTTACATAGAGAATTTGGTTCGACACGGCTTTTTGAAATCACTAAACCTCACCTGTTTAATGAAGAAATTATAAAATATGGTTTTTATAATTATCTTGGTCCCCGTAAAGAAGCTATTTCTGAAACTTTGGCGGCCGTAAATATTTTTGTCAAGTTCAAAGCTGAAAGAGATTTAATACGTTACTCGTTAAAGTTTGCTAAGCCTAAAGATTTTGTTGGGGAATTAACTAAAAGCATTGAGCGGATGAGAGGCATTCATAGAGATAAAGCTTGGACATATCTGCGTTGGATGGTGCGTCCAGAACCTGATCTTGAGATTTTTAAACAATACTCCCCAGAAGACTTATTGGTGCCCTTAACAAAAGAGAACGCAAGTGTTGTTATAAGTTTGGGTTTGATAAAATCCACTATACCGTATTTGTGGAAAGATGAAAATGCTGTACTAAATGCACAGATAAAAATCACTGAATACGCAAAACGGATTTTTCCAAGTGATCCCGCAAAAGTAGACTACCCCTTTTTCCTTTTAGGCAGATGGCTTAAACGAAAAAATCTTAATCGAAACACCCTAAAAGAGGCATTACAATTCTTCGAACAAATTCAAAAAGTTACAGGCCAACCTCAAGTGCATTATCAGAAATTAAGCCGATACAAAAGTGGTTGGGAAAAAGAAACCGCGCGGATGCTAATGCGTATGCACATTCCTTATGGGTATGAAACTATTACTTTTCCATTACCAGGCGATCAATACACCCCTGATTTTATTTTAGATAAAGAAATTAATGGCCGAAAGATTGTTCTCGAACCCCATTATGAAATGAACCTTAAACAATCCTCAAAATACTCCCTATTCAAACAAACCTACGGCCACAAATTTATGCTTATTTTACTTCTAAAGAACGATTTAATATCCTTCTTTAACAAAAGAAACATCCTAACAAGCGATGTGTGTGATGATGTGTGGCCAATAGAATTTGTTGGTTTACTCATAGATAAAATAAAAACTGGCGAATACGGACAAGACAAAAAATAATTTTTCTAAGCTATTTGTGTGTTTCAAAAACTTGGCTATTTTTCACATAATCAAAGAGCTTCAAGAATGTTATGTTACATTTTTCAATAATGTTTCCAACAATCACTAACTTATTAAGCGCAATTTCTGAGTTAAACATGGCGCTTTATTTAGTAAGGCAAATTAAACACGTGTTGTTCTCAATATAGCTGGTCTTTATGTTGAAGAAAAAGCAGGTGTTTATTTCGGGACCAATTCTTGGTATGGAGAATAATCAAGATTACTACCGGAATGCCATCACATGTGTCAGTCAAAAACTTGGTTTTGAAGTTATTGATCCGTGGAAACGTGAACAATTTTTCTATAAAGATAGTGAACCCTGTGGTCAGTCTTGTGAGAAGTACACTTTTGTACAGCGAGATCTTGATGATGCTGAGCGGTGTGATATAATGGTGGTGTATTTGCCTAAGCTTAGTGCGGGTGCTTGTATGGAAATGTTTTATGCAAAGCGCAAAGGCAAAACAGTTATAGTTATCTCAGACCTAAACCCGCTTAGTCCATGGATTAAAGTACACTGCGATGTTATAATCAAAAATTTTGATACACTAGAAGAAACTCTTCACAGCTTCAAATGAATAAATCTAGATGTTTTACAAATGTCGATGTTGCGTTGAAAACTCGTATAAGAGCTGGTATAAACTTGTTTGATACCTCTTTTAGGGGGTTGTCTATTGTTATTACCTCCTGTGCAATTAAGCTTGGTCTTTTAATAGAGTAAATGCTCTGCAACCAATCATGTTTCTTTTACGTACACCTATTCAATTGGTTCTCTAAAAATATGGACTGTGTTATTTTTTATTTTGTGCTTGGTTGTTGTTGAGAGATGCAGTGTATTGTTCCATAGCCATTGACTAGATCTGTGCAGTCTATGCCAACAACTTTTCGATCTGGAAACAATTCCTGTAAAATTGATAATGCTATAGAGTCATTTTTGTGGTTGAATGTTGGCATGAGTACTTTGGTGTTGCCTATGTAAAAGTTTGTATAGCTTGCAGGGAGCATGCATTCATCGCCTATAATGTTGCCTGGCATGGGTAGTTTGACAATGTTGAGTTGGTTGCCGTTTTGGTCTGTTGATGTTTTTAGAATTTCATAGTTGCCTTTTAGAGCTGTATAATTTTGATCCTCAGGGTTATCCTCATATGCGCAGACAATGGTTGTTGGGTTTACAAATCTTGCCAAATCGTCGATGTGTCCATCGGTGTCATCTCCGCAGATACCATTTTTAAGCCAGATAAAGTGAGTAATTCCTAGGTGTTCTTTTAGGTACTTTTCAATATCTCCGCGGGTTAGGTTTGGGTTTCGGTTAGTATTAAGTAGGCACTGCTCAGTGGTTAGTAATGTGCCTTTGCCGTTGACATCAAAAGAGCCGCCTTCCATAACTATGGGCGGTTTAAAGCATGGTAACTGTAGCGTTTTGTTAATTACTTGTGGGATGCTTTTGTCTTTAAGTAATTCATCATATTTATCACCCCAGGCATTGAAAATCCAGTTAACCATAGCTAGCTCTTGGTGATTGTTTATGATAAAGGTTGGTCCATAATCGCGGAACCAGACATCTGCGTAATCAAATAAAAAGAAACAAAGCTTAGTAAAATCCACCTCAGCTGCCTGTAGCAGTTCTGTAACTTTTTTTTTCATCGCCTGATCTTTTACAAAAAGGTTAACATTTTCACTTTCATGAATTTCCTTAATTATCTGAACGTATGTATTTTCAACACGTTCAACACAGTCTGGAAACGTCAAAGGGTCATGAGGCCAACTAAGCCATATGGCATCATGGCGTTCCCACTCTGCAGGCATACGATAACCAAGTTCAACAGGCGTCTTTAATAACGCTAAATCATCTGGCATTTCATTTCTCTCCTATAATTATTTTTCAATTAAACGCTTATATGTGTCAGGGCGGCGGTTTCTAAGAAAACCCCATCCCTCCCTAATACGATCATTAAAAGATAAATCCATTTGAACTATCAAAGTTTCCTCTTTATCTTCTGCTTGAGCCAGAATCTCTCCAAAAGCATCACAGACAAAACTGCCTCCCCAAAACTCAAGTTCCCCCTCTAAACCCACACGATTAACTGCTACAACATGCACTCCATTTGCAATGGCATGTCCCCTTTGTACCGTCTGCCACGCTCCCTGCCAATTCCCATCTGCAGACATATGATCTTTAATATATCCAATAGCTGTGGGATAAAACAAAATATCTGCCCCCTGAAGCGTACAAACTCTTGCAGCCTCCGGAAACCATTGATCATAACAAATAAGCACCGCAATCTTAGCATACGTAGTGCTGTAAACCCTATAACCCAAATCACCCAACTCAAAATAGTCCTGCTCATAAAACATTGGATCCTGAGGAACATGAACTTTATGATACGTATCCAACAATACCCCATCAGCATCAATTACAACAGCTGAATTATAAAATTTACCATTTAACGCACGTTCAAACAAAGGCACAATTATAACAACCCCATATTTCTTTGCAAGCTCAACAAAAGCCATAGTTGATTTACCTGGAATGGTTTCAGCATACTTTTCAGCATTTTGTCGCTCCTCTTGCGGAAAATAACGCGTATGATAGAGCTCTTGCAAACAAATAATCTGAGCCCCATTTCTAACAGCCTCCTCAACTTTAACAATAGTTCTCTCCAAATTAACATCCATATCCTCTAAAACAACTGTTTGAATAAGCCCAATAGTTACAATTTTACCCCGCTTAATACTTGCGCCTGCTATTTCCTATTCCTGCCTTAATTCCATCATGATGTCTAAAGGGAAAAACCTTTCCTTTATAAGAAACTTATCTAAGCATACAACCAAAAGTCTAAAAAATCACTCAAGTAAATCATAACCATATAGCGTGGATAAACCCAATAAAAATCAGAAAAATAATAACTTTACCCCTATACCACATTACAGCCCTGTTTCTCAATTTCAACTTTAATACTATCCACTGTAACAGTTTCATCATGAAAAACCACAACCCGCTTAGCCGACAGATCAACCACAACATCCGTAACGCCGTTTATAGCTAAAATCGCCTGCTTTACTGCGTTTTTGCAATGAGAACAAGACATTCCTTCCACATTTAGCTTTGTTTGCATTAAAACACCTCCTTTCCGAAGTTACCTGAATTTTTTCAACCTCAACGCATTTACCAACACTGACACACTTGATAAACTCATCATCGCCGCCGCGATAACCGGACTGAGCAACAACGCCGGATTACCCGTGATTGCAAAAAGTACCCCTGCCGCCACAGGAATCCCCAACGTGTTGTAGCCAAAGGCCCAAAACAGATTTTGTTTTATATTTCGAATTGTAGCTTTAGACAACCGTATAGCTACCGGCACATCTGTAAGATCATTATGCATTAAAACAATATCGGCACTTTCTATAGCAACATCCGTTCCATTTCCTACTGCTATGCCAACATCAGCCTGCGCTAATGCCGGTGCATCATTAATCCCATCACCAACCATAACCACCTTTTTGCCCTCTGTTTGCAATTTTTTAACTTCAGCGGCCTTATCTTGCGGCAACACTTCCGCAAAAACCCTATCTATACCCACTTGCCTTGCAATATCTTCAGCTGTTTCTTTGCTATCGCCTGTAATCATCACAGTTTCAATGCCCATAACTTTCAGTTCTTCAATAACCCTATAACTACTTGTTTTTGGTTTATCAGAAACAACAATACGCCCCATATACTTATCATCAACAAAAACGCGAATACCCCGTGCAATCTTGACTTTTTTGCCGCCAATTATGCCCTCAACACCCTGCCCAACTACCGCCTTAAAATCACTAACCTCCAAAAAGTTGCCCTCATAATAGCTACAGATAGCTTTTGCAATGGGATGTTCAGAATATCGCTCTAGCGATGCTGCAAGCTGTAACACATCCCCCTCAACCATCACCACTTCTGGTTTGCCTTCAGTTATCGTACCGGTTTTATCAAACACAACTATACTAGTTTTATGCATAGCTTCAAGAGCCTCGCCACTTTTAATCAAGATGCCCTTTTCTGCTCCTTTCCCTGTGCCAACCATAATTGCCGTTGGTGTAGCAAGCCCCAATGCACAAGGGCAAGCAATAACTAGTACTGAAATCAATACAGTCAACGCAAATGCAATATCATGGGTTACGATAAGCCATGTAAACCCACTCAATACTGCAATACTAAACACAACTGGTACAAAATAACTGCTTACAACATCAGCTAATTGTGCAATAGGTGCTTTAGAGTTCTGGGTGTTTTCAACTAACTGTATAATTTGTGCCAAAGCGGTATTTGTACCAACTTTATCTGCCCGAAAATGAATGGATCCTGTCGTGTTTATCGTCGCAGCAAACACGCTATCACCTACTCTTTTGTCAGCAGGCATACTTTCGCCAGTTAACACACTTTCATCAATAGAGGTACAACCTGAAGTAACGGTACCATCAACAGGAATTTTGCCGCCAGGTTTAACAATAATTATGTCGCCAATTTTTACATCTTCAATATTCACCTCTTGTTCCACGTCATCTACAAGGATTGTTGCTGTTTTTGGTGCAAGCTCTACAAGTTTTTTAATCGCGCTACTCGTACGGCCCTTTGAAACTGCTTCGAGTGTTTTCCCCAATAAAACTAGGGTTATAATTACGCTTGCCGTTTCAAAGTATAGATGCTCTGTGAATACAAAATTGCCCTGTACAATCTGATATATTGCATATAAGCTGTATATCATCGCTGCTGATGTCCCAACAGCGATAAGGCTGTCCATATTTGGTGAACGGAACCATATATAGCAGTTTGATTTTAAATTGAGGCATATCCACAGTGTTTGAAGTAGTTTGAAATGTCTTTTTCTGAAATCCACTTAAATGCACTTAGAAGAGCCGTTTGCAATTCTTCTTCCGCTTTAGACTT
>Ga0209737_10000463_pt1 | contig 33470 bp, 29 predicted proteins | sample TergutCu122P3_FD_187284 | JGI IMG/M metagenome (GOLD analysis project Ga0209737, IMG submission 187284) | Cubitermes ugandensis P3 segment gut microbial communities from Kakamega Forest, Kenya - Cu122 P3 (SPAdes) (version 2) | ecosystem: Host-associated > Arthropoda: Insects > Digestive system...
ACGCCAGTGAACGCCCGCCAGGACCGATAACCATGCTCAACGGACTGAAAGCGTTTAATAACATCCTGTACGGCTGGATGATCGCTCGTTCCTCAGAGGGAGGTAGAGATGTGTGCATACACTAGCCCGCTTGCGGGAGAGGGTTTTTTACTTCCCGGATGGCGCTTCGCTTATCCGGGATACGCTTGCTATGGACTTACATAAATCGAACGGTTGTAAAGGGACGTACCTCCGGCCTTATCTTTGACCGTAATCATCCAGTTGCCGCTCGCGCGAGGCGTGCATTGAAAGCCCGCCTCGTTTCCGCTATCACGCCAACTAAAATACACGTTCTCGCAGTGATCCAAGGCAAATGCCAAAGTGGTGGGCAAGTTGCTGCCTGTCACTCGGAAGTACGCTAACTGATTAACCTTGGGCGTAACTGTTGTAGTAAAACTCGAATTCATCGAGGTCACGTTAGTAACGGAAGGAGTAATGGGAGGCGCGACCCAGTTGATCGTGCGCGTTACCGGGGTGCTGTAGCCTGCCGCGTTTTGAGCGGTCACGGTATAGGTACTACTTCCCACGGTCGTTGAAGTAGCGGTGCATGTACTCCCGCAGCCACTACCCACACTACCCACGCCGGACCTCGTCCATGTGTAGAACATCGCATTGGAGCACGATGCCGTCAACGTAATCGTGGTGCCAACGACTGGCGAAAGGGCGCTTGTTCCGATGGAAGAGCAGGTAGGCGTCAAAGCTGCCGCAGTCCAGTTGGCCGTAATCGATATCGGAGTACTGGAACCGCCAGCGTTATTAGCGACTACGGTATAAGTGCGGCTCCCTGCGGTCGTTGACGTGGCAGTGCATGTATGCCCGGTGCACCCGCTACTCAAGCCCGTTCCCGACCAGGTATAAGACGTTGCGCCGGAGCATTCTGCTGTCAGCGTGATCGTGGTACCAACGACCGGCGAGAAAGTGCCGCTCATGTAGAGATTGCTGCACGTGGGCGCCGAAACGCTGCTCGCAGCCGCTACTGTTACCGTCCTCGTGACGTTAGCAGCACAATCTGCTCCGTTACAAGCCCTCATCGTGTAGGTGTACGCAATGGGCAACGTAGTGTTGTTTGCCGGCAAACTGTTCGATATCGAGCTACCGTTATAATTCACCGTACCGCCACTACCGCCAGTACGTGTCCAACTGTACATTGTCGATCCCGTCGTATTGCCCGAACAAGATGCCGTCAACGAAACCGATCCTCCCGAGCTGGGCAAACTGGCTGGCGACGCAGATGTGGAGCAGCCCGTGGGTGCCGTCGTGGCCGCCGCGTTGACATAGATCGAGCTGGTATGCAACGTTGTGCCTCCAGACTGGTTTTTGACCGTGACGTTCTTCGTGCCGCCAGAACCTCTGGGTACACACTGGAAGCGTGCTTCGGTCGCGTCGCGTGAAATGGGCTGCACGTTCTCGCAATCATCTAAGGCAAACGCCAAGGTGGCGGGCATATTGCTGCCCAGCACCCTGAAATACGCCGTGACATTGACCTGTGGCGTTACTGATGCCCCAGAGTAGCTCGAGTTGGTCGAAGTCACGCTTGTAACGCTGGACCCACCGGGAACAGCCGCCGCCACTGTTACTGTCCTCGTGACGGCAGCGGCGCAGGCAGTGCCATTACAAGCCGTCATCGTGTAGGTGTACATGACGGATGAGGTGCTGGTGTTCGCTGGCAGAGCATCGCTCACCGAAGCGCCGATCTTCGGGAATCCTCCACTGGTCGGGTTGCGCGTCCAACTGTACGTTGTCGATCCCGTCGCATTACTCGCACACGAAGCCGTCAACGAAACCGCTCCTCCCGAACTGGACAAGCTGGCAGGCGACACGGACGCAGTACAACCCGTTGGCGGCGTCGGCGGCGGCCCACTCGCCGCAGTCCAGGTAACCGATTTTGTTGTCGTGCTGGTTCCGGCCGCGTTCGTAGCTTTCAGCGTGTAGGTGATCGTCGTATTCTGGCTAATACCCGCCACCTGTGCGCCACATTGATACTGCGTCTCGCAAGAACCATGTATTCCGGTTCCTGACCATTGATACGACGTTGGATTGTTTGTGCATGAGGACGTCAGCGTGAGCCAACTGCCTGCAACCGGGGAGGACGGCGACGCCGTGATCGTACAGTTAGGCTGTGAGGGCGTCGATCCGTTCGCCGCCTCCACTGTTACTGTCTTCGTAGCATTGGAAGCGCAGGCCGTTCCGTTACAAGCCCTCATCGTGTAGGTATAGGTAATGGGCGACGTTGTGGTGTTCGTCGGCAACGTATTAGCCCACGTAGCGCCTGTAGAAGACTGTGTCCCGGCAGTGCCGCCAGTACGTGTCCAATTGTATGTCGTCGATCCAGTCGTATTACCTGTGCACGATGCCGTCAAATTCATCGGCCATCCCGTGCTGGGCGCACTCTGCGCCCCCGGTGGAAGAATGGAGCAACCCGTGGGTGCGGTCACAGTCGGATCAGTTGGGTTGATGGGAAGAAGCGTCACCTCAACGGTGCAATTTTTGGTGACAAGATCGGTGCTATATCGACCGCTGAGACGATCAACCCACCAACCGCCGCAGGTTCCGCCAACATGAGGGGTATATCCCGAATTAGAGCTCCTGATGATGAACTCTTGTTGCGCTTCTTCTGGCACGACAACAGTCGTCGAGGGCGTGATTAAAACTAAGGCTTCGCCGCTTTTTTTGTTGCTTCCCGTGGGGGTGACGGTGTAGGCATTTTTAAAAAGCACCGCAACCCTACAATTTTTTGTGATAGGGCCCGTGAAGTAGAGATAATTTGACTTATAAACGTCTCCGGATGTAAGCGTCTCACGACCACAATCGCTGGCAATGGTGCCGATGGAATAACCATTATCCGCTTTGATCTCAAAATACACGCCCCCCGAAGTCACTCTGGCAAACGGCGGGTCGAACGAACCTTTACCCAATCTCGTCTCGGTTGTCACGGTGTAGGTGGTTGGATTCGGATCAAACCAGTTGATTTGACCCCACCCCCGAGTGTTGCCATCGCCTGGCACCCTTACACTGTACATGCCATAACCAGGAACTTCAGAGTTGACTTCGCATCCGGCGCTTCCGTCGCATCTGTTGCCGATACCATGTCCCTCCCAGACGTACAACCGTGGCTCTACTCTAACGCCATTGGTGCTGTTGACGCATGAGGCGTCCAGCTTAATCGCGTTGTTAATCCTTTGTTTCAAGGGCTCGCTGCCCGGCAGGCTGGTGATGGTACATGTAACCTTCGGCGGCGATTGCCAGTTGATCGAATACGTCGCCCAGCCGCCATTGTTGGCGGTCACTTTGTAGAAGTCCTCCCCCGCCAATGACGACAAAAGCGGCGAAATAAAGGTACACTTGCTTAGCCCGAAGCATCTATCGACGGGCATCATGTTAGACCCACCTAACCTCGCCTCCCACGAGTACGTCGTTGCCTCGGGATTGCACTTCATTTCCAACGTCACATTCCCGCCCATAATTGGCACCTTACGATCCGGTATTGTCAGGTCGCACTTGGGTGCGGGAGGGGGAGCCGGGTTGTGCGGATCCAATACCCAATAAAGTCTTTTTTGGGCTAACTCCATTGAGCCCTTGCTCACAGTGTAGGTAGCCGGCTCAACCTTGTCATTTGTAACCGTGCATTTATCATTCAAAATATATCTGTTGTCAGTCGCGCCTATGCAAAGCTTTGTTCCTGTATGCGCAATACTACTTTTCCAGCCGAGGCTTACCACATCCTCCAGTGAAAATGAGAAGTTCTTACACGTTACTGACAGTGTAGGTTTACTATTAACTTTTACGTAATTAATTAGAATATCCTCTGGCTTTATATCATCCTTATTCTTATTATTGACGCTAATTTCACAACCGTATTCCGCCGCAGGATCAACGATCCCAGTTTTGTAATTGACCTCTGCCGACGTCGAATTGCCACCCCCCGCGGCTTTTCCAGTCACGGACGAATTATGGGCAGTCACCGTATAGGTATAACTTCCCGCATTTGTCGGAGCGGCAGTGCAGATGCGCCCGGTGCATCCTTCGCTCAAGCCCGTTCCCTCCCAGGTGTATGACTCGGCGCCGGCGCACGACGCCGTCAGTGTGATCGTCTGACCCATGATCGGCGCAGCATCATCCGCCAAGAGGGCATAGCATTCGGGCGCTGCGTTACCGCCAACGGGAGGCGTCGTCGCCGGAGCCCAGTTGAGCGTATGCACCGCTACGCTGAAGCTGCCATCCCGTTTTTGGGTAGTCAGGGCGTAGGTCGCCTGCCCTGCGGCCTTTGCTGTGGCGCTGCATATGCCCGTCCTCGCGCAGGATTCCGCCATGCCGACGCCTGTCCATTGGTACGAAGCGGGAGTCTCGTCACAGCTTGCCATCAGAACAACTGGGGTTCCGACGGCAACCGTCGAAGATGTCTGCACGATCTCGCAATCGGGGGCGCCATCGAGCCTGGTGAGGGGGATCGTGCGACTGGCGTTTTCGACGTTATAGGAAAATGTGGCCGATGTAGGCGAAGCAAACTTCAGCGTGGCCGTTCCCACTTTGTTATCGGCAATTTGGCTGTTATCGAAAGGCATGGTTCCCCAGGGCGATCCGGTATAACGATAGACATCCGCAGTAACCGAATTATCGGCAGACAGGCTGTCGCTCTGAAAAATGTACCAGGAAGCCTCGCCGGAGCTGTTGTAGGTGTACCAGGGAACAAAAACGTAATCGGGATTCGACGGGAAGTTTTGAAGAACCGTCAGTCCCCAGGCGTCTTCCCCGGCGGCGCTGATCCATTGGCCGGTGTATCGACCGATTCTGTTGGAAGCGCCGTCAAGTTTGGTAAGCTCGATGGAGCGGGTGGCGTCTTCAACGTCGTAGGAAAATGTGGCCGATGTGGGCGAGTTAAACTTCAATACGGCCATTCCCACTTTGTTGTCGGCAATTCTGCTGTTATCGAAAGGCATCGTTCCCCAGGGCGATCCGGTATAACGATAGACATCCGCCGTGATTGAGTTATCGGCAGAGAGGCTGTCGCTCTGAAAAATGTACCAGGACGCCTTGCCGGAACTGTCGTAGGTGTACCAGGGAACAAAGACGTAATTGGGGTTCGACGGGAAGTTTTGAAGAACCGTCAGCCCCCAGGCGTCTTCCCCGGCGGCGCTGATCCACTGGCCGGTGAATTGCCGGACGGAACCGGTCTGCGCAAGAACCGGCAAAGCGGTAAGGAAAAGACCGAGCGCCAGAACCGCGCCGCTCAAGATATGGCGTAAAAATCGTTTCATGAAAAACTCCTTTGTTTTTAAAAGTCAGTTAAAAACAGAACGAAGACAAAATCATCGAACCGGTTCATCACTGGTTCCGCGCAGCACAAAATTCACCCGCGCAGTGCCACTATTGGGAATCCTATGCCTCCCGAGGCTGTAGCCGTTGACATAGACCTCAACGCTCTCCCCTCCGGCACTGTCACCCAAATCAAGAAAATAATATCCGTCGCCAGGGGAAGCCGTCTTTCCGTTCCAACTGGTGCTGACTGTAGCCGTGCCATCCACCCTGGAACCATCGGTACGTGTTGCGCTGCCTTCAATACCACAAGTCATTTGAAAATCTCCATATAAATTTTTTCAGCGCGTCGGAGAGAAAAAAGCCCTCTCCCGCCCATTCGGGGCACCCTCTCCTGCAAGCGGGAGAGGGTCTCATCGCATCACACGCGCCGTTTCTGTCGGAACGCCATTCCGCCTAATGCAAACGCCAACAGCACCAGCATTGCCGGATTCAGCGTCGGGATCGACGCAGCGCCGAGGTTGCCACCCGCTGGGCGAATAGTGATGTTGAACGCTACAGAGCCGGAATTCCCAATGCCGTTGGATGCAATTAGTGAGAAAGCAAAATCTCCTGCCGTCGTCGGCGTACCGGAAATCTCGCCGAATGCGTTGATCGAAAGCCCTAGCGGAAGTGCGCCGGAGTCAAGCGTCCAGTTTGTGGGGCTTTCCGACGCTGCCAGTGTCGCGGAGTACGGCCTGCCGACGACGCCTGCCGCCAACGCGCCGGCGGGCGTCGTGATGGTCGGTGTGGCGGTTCCCGGATCGTTCAGCGAGACGATGCCTTCTTGCCCTGGCGCAAAGGAGACTTGTAGCGTCGCAGATGTCGGTGCGCCAGACGGCGCTGTGGCGTTGTCAAGTTGCCATTGGCTGCCCGTTGAGGCCATTGTGAAGGTGTGGGTTTCGGGAGCGGAGCCGGTATTGATGATGGTGACGACGGTGTCCGCACCCACGGTAAACCCGGCGCCTTCATACGCAGGAGCGCCTTTCAGCGCGAGCGAGGCGGCGTTGGTCAAGGTGGCGCCGTTGATGGCGGAGAGGGCCGGAAAACCATTGTTTTTAAGCATCTCTTCGTTACTCAGCCCTCCGGCGGTTGAAGGAGCGGAAATGCTGACATCCGTTCCATCGACCGAGAAAGCGCTGGCCCAAACATTTCCCTTTACGGTCAGTGTACCGTTGCCACGGATGCTGATGCTTTGATAGATATTATTTAAGATGTCACGGGCGATAAGCGAGCCGTTGACGTTCATCGTGCCGTCGCAGATGATTTCAAAGTTTCTGTTGGTGAAAATGGTTTTGGCAGTGAGACGGGCATTAGGGGCGACCTTAAGCGACTTAAGCGTATTGCTGTCTGACTGCAACGTAAGTGCGCCAGTGTCTTCATGCGAAGCGGTAACATCTGCGTTTCCTTCAATGTTCAGCGTTTCTCTCACGAAAAGGCCAAATCCGTAGCGCGCATTGCTGCTTACCTTGAGTTTTCCGCCTGATGAGGAAGTAATGGTAAAAACGTCACCAGCGGTTATGCCGCTGCCGTTACTGCCCACAACCGTCGGATTGGCGCTGACATGGGCTATCTCGTTATCACCTTCCAGATGGAGGACGCCCATATTTCGTGTGTAGCCATTATTTTGGGAGCTAATTTTCAGATTACGGATAATGACAGCGTGAGTTGTCGAATCGTCCCAAGCGTCTTGAATGCGGAGATTGTTAACCATGCTTCCGCTGCCGTTGATTGTTACGTTCGCGTCGGCGGCGATGTGAATGGCCGTTGGGTTTGTCGGCGAACCTGCTGTTGCTGCGATGTTCAGCACGTCGTTATTGCTCAGCGTGATAGTGCCTGAAGCAGGCCAGTCACCCGGCGCATTGATGTTGATGGTCGCCGCGCTTGCCGACAAAGACATGGCGGCAATAGTCAGCGCCGTCAGGAACGTCCTTAAAAACCGTTTCATAAAAATCCCCTTATTTGAAAATGTCAGTTAAAATCAGGAATGTCGAAATGTTTTTCTCAACGCAAAACGGCCTTGCTTTCTCAGCGGAAAGCAAGGCCGTTTTGCAAAAACTGCGCGCGTTTCTTGCGAAACGCGCTTTTGTTTAGCAGTTAGATGAGTGAGTGAGTGAGTGAGTGAGTGAGTGAGTGAGTGAGTGAGTGAGTGAGTGAGTGAGTGAGTAAGCAAGAATCGTGCCAACCTGCCGCATAAGCAAGCATGTTGATGCAAAAATAATTGCTTGGCGTTGACCTCACTTCGCTTTTCACAGCTACCTCCCTCAGGCTCACTAGACACATGGTTTGTTACGACAGCTTAATATACACGATTTTTTGTTTTGTGCAAGCAAATAGCAATAATTAATGGTTTTTTCCGATCGCCGATTGCTTTTGGCAAGAGCACGCGTAGTCCGCATAGGTTGGGGTGCGCGAAGCAAACCCCAACACGCGAGGGGCGGGTTTAAAACCCGCCCCCACATTTCCGCAACTTCGCGTGATCCGATTCCTGATCTTTGATCCCTGATCAGTGATCTTTGGTTTTGAACGCCCGGATGCCGTTGACCATCGTGCTGATGACTGTCTCCTTGCCCATGATGTCCTCACGGAACGCCATGTAGATGTGAAGAATCACGAACACCAGCAAATAGTACATCGCCAGATGGTGGACGGTGCGCACCGCCTGCGATTCGCCGAACAGGCAGTGCACCCAACCGAACAGCAGCATCCAGCTTTGTCCCGACGCCCATTGCTGGGCGTACAGCGCAAAGCCAGTCACGATGATCGTCACGGCTCCCAGCACGAACATCATGAACATTCCCGCTTGCGCCAGCGGATTGTGGCCGATCCAGGAGTCCGGTTCTTTCTTGATGAAAAGATAATAGGCCAACTGGCGGAACAATCCCTTCCACCATGCCAGTCGCCAGACCGGCGGCAGAAAGAGGCTGTGAGCATAATGGTTGCCGACGATCGCCCAATAAACCCGCATGAGGAACGCTACGGCAAAAATCATCGCGCAGGAAAAATGGATGATCCTGACCCAGGCGAACGTGTAGTTGAACGTCGCCTCGCCGGCGCCTGTCACCGATGGCGGGTCTCCGATCAGGTAACCGGTGACGGCCAACGGTATCATCATCAATACGGTGATCCAGTGCCACAGTCGCACCGGCGCCTCGTAAACGTAAACGTTTTCGAGCGGCCCTTCGGTGACACGTCCTGAGTATTTCTCGATCTTCATGACCGTCTCCTCAACGTACCTGAACCTTGACCAGCTCCTCGCCTTCTTCGGTCATGACGTGCGTCGCACAGGCCAGACAGGGGTCGAAGCTGTGGATCGTCCGCAAGATTTCCAGCGGCTGGCGCGGGTCGGCCATCGGCGTGTTCATCAGCGCCGCTTCATACGCGCCGATTTGCCCCTTCGCGTCACGCGGACTGGCGTTCCAGGTCGTCGGCACCACCGCCTGATAGGCGTCGATCCGGGTGTTCTTGATCTTGATGTAGTGCGACAACGCGCCTCGCGGCGCTTCGCATGCCCCGACGCCTTTGCAATCTTTCGGCCAGGTGGACGGTTCCCATTTCTCCATGTTGGCCGTGGTGGTGTCGCCGGCTTTGATGTTGCTGATAAGCTCGTCGTAGAAATACTTCATCTTGTGCGCCGCCCATTGCGCTTCCAGACCGCGCGCCGCTGTGCGGCCAAGCGTCGAGAAGAGCGCCGTGATCGGCAAGCCCAGCGTGCGAAGCAAGCCATCCACCCGCTCTTTGGTTTCTTTGCAACCACGCGCATAGGCGACCACGGTACGCGCCAGCGGCCCGACTTCCATCGGATGGCCACGCCAACGCGGCGCTTTGACCCAGGTGTATTTGGCGTTCTCGTCGAGTTCTTTGTAGTTCGTCGGCGTTCCTTTGGACTTCGGACCCAGCACATAGTTCGGCTCGGTCACGCCGTCGAACGGATGCAGACCCCTGGTTTCATCCGGGTACTTGTACCAGGAGCGATCAACAAACTCCTGTACCTGCTCCGGATCCCTGAGATCGACATCATGAACGTTGTTCAAATCGCCGTTCAGGATCACGCCGGACGGCACCAGCAGATTGCCGTTGGTGTGCGGCCCTGGAACAATCGGGAATTCGCCATAAGACATCAGGTTCTGGCTGGAAATGCCGCCGCCGTAACCCCAGCCCTTGTAGAAGCTGGCGATGGCGACCAAATCCGGCAGGTAAACCTTGTCGATGAAATCAATCGTCTGGTTGCAGATGTCTTTGACCAGATTGAGTTGAAACTCGTTGACTGCGCCGATGGCGCCGGCGCCGCCGACGTTGATCGGCGACGGCACGCCGCCCACAATCCAGTTCGGGTGCGGGTTCTTGCCGCCGAAGATCGTGTGAATCTTGACGATTTGCTTCTGGAAATCGAGCGCTTCGAGGTAGTGCGTCACCGCCATCAGATTGGCTTCCGGTGGCAGCTTGTACGCCGGGTGACCCCAATAAGCGTTGCTGAAAAGGCCAAGTTGACCGCTTTCGACGAACTTCTGCAAACGGCTCTGCACTTCGCGGAAATAGCCTGGCGATGAATTGGGCCAGCTCGAAATCGACTGTTGCAATTCGGAGGTTCGTTTCGGATCGGCCTTCAGCGCCGACACCACGTCAACCCAGTCAAGCGCATGCAGATGGTAGAAATGCACCAGATGGTCATGCGCTTCCAGCGTCGCCAGCATCAGGTTACGAATCGTGTTGGCGTTCTTCGGGATAACGATACCGAGCGCGTCCTCGACTGCGCGCACACTCGCCAACGCATGAGAACCGGTGCATACGCCGCAAATCCGCTGGACAAACGCCCAGGCGTCGCGCGGATCGCGCCCTTTCAGAATCACCTCCAGGCCACGCCACATCGAACCTGTGGAAACGGCGTTGCGAATCACATTGTTGGCATCGACGTTCACTTCGATACGCAAATGCCCCTCGATCCGGGTAATCGGATCGACGACGACGCGCTGGCCGCTGTTGTCCAGCGTGAACCCTTGTGTTTGATATGGATAGGCCATGTTTTACTCCTTCGCCGCCAGTTTGTCGTTGCGTGATTTGCTGCTCGTCTGTTTGATAGCGGAAAGCGCCGCATGCGCCGCCACGGCAGCGCCGGTAACGGCGACTGCGGTGAGACCAACCTTGTCGGCGGTCGCTTCGATACCACCCCAACCCGGCGGCAGAATCGTTGGCAAATGCTTGTAGAACGAGCCTTTATCCCAGAAATTGTCTTCCGAACAGCCGATACAGCCGTGTCCCGACTGGATCGGGAACGACAAACCGTCATTCCAGCGTATCGCCGAGCAAGCGTTGTACGTCGTCGGCCCTTTGCAGCCCACTTTGTACAGACAGTAACCCATCCGGGCGCCGTCGTCGTCGAACTTCTCGACGAACTGACCGGCATCGAAATGCGGTCGACGATAGCACTTGTCGTGAATGCGCTGGCTGTAGAACATCTTGGGGCGTCCCTGCGCATCGAGCGGCGGAATGCTGTCGTAAGTCAAATAATACGTTATCACCGCCGTCATCACCTCCGGAATCGGCGGGCAACCCGGCACCTTGATCACCGGCTTGTTCGTAACCACTTTATGAATCGGCACTGCCTGCGTCGGATTCGGCTTGGCGGCTTGCACACAGCCCCAGGAAGCGCACGAACCCCACGAAATCACCGCTTTGGCGTCTTTCGCCACATGGGCGAGCTTTTCGATAAACGTCTTGCCTCGGGACATGCAATAAATACCATCCCCGGCAAGCGATGAACTGCCTTCCACCGCTAAAATGTACTTCCCTTTGTAATCCCTGATAATGCTCTCAAGCTGCTCTTCCGCCTGATCGGCGGCAGCCGCCATCAGCGTATTGCTGTAATCGAGAGAGATCATTGACAACACCACGTCCTTGACCAGCGGATGCGACGAGCGGATAAACGCCTCAGAACAGCAAGTACACTCCATCCCGTGCAACCAGATCACCGGCAAGCGCGGCTTGGTCTGCATCGCATGCGCGATCTCCTGCGCCCCGACTTGCGAAAGACCCAGCGAAGCGGCAGTCAAACTACAGAATTGGAGAAAACTGCGGCGTGAAATACCCTGGCGGCGCAACAGATCGTAGTAGGTTTCAGTCATTTTATGTTTTCCTTACGAGATAACCTGAAACAAATGATCGACGGCCGCGCACGATAACACCCCTACGACCCTCGAGCCCAGACATAATTATAAGCCCGAGGGGTTTTGTCGGTCTCTTGATATACGTCAACAAACCGCCAGACACACGTTTTATCAGAATAACCCTTTCGCCAATGCGGGAATATCTGTACTTTGAATTCAGAAATTCACCAATGTGGATACGATGAACGCGCGATGTGCGCGTGATGCGCGCAACTTAGCGTGATTTCGATTCAAATAGGAAACTTTGGCCGCAAAGCAAGCGGCCTGGACAAGCGAAGCGCGTCATCCTGCGCGAAGCCACAGAGCCGGGAACTTATTTTCACGTGAAGGCGCGGAGAAAGGTTTTAAACCACGAGAGGCACGAAAAACACGCAAGCGCAAACCCCTTCCCTGTGAACGAAGCGAAGCCCAATATTCCAACCTCGTTCACACTTGCGAAAGAAACGTCGGATTTCGCCATACTGGACAACAAAAAAACCCGTGTTTTCACGGGCTTATTCGCGTTACTTTGCCTGATTTCTCAAGATTCCGAATGGTGGAGGTAAGCGGGATCGAACCGCTGACCTCTTGCATGCCATGCAAGCGCTCTCCCAGCTGAGCTATACCCCCACAAGGAAACCGTGAAGTGTACAGATTTTTCTTCGACATGTAAATCAGTAGTCTTGTCCAATGGTAAATGAGCCTGAGCGGGGTTTGGTAGGTCGATCATTGGTGGATGGTGATCGATATGAACATGTCAAGACTCGACACGGTCGATCAGATTCAGGGGATTCTTCCGCATTGACACCGCCCATCAGGGCGATCTGGACGGCACCAAAGGCATCTATCACCTCTATCCCTGGCTTCTGTCAAGCGCATCAGCGAGGCATACATGCTGCCGGTAGTTGCGCTGATGCTGGAGAGTTTCCCGTTCGTGATTTGCTGTTTCCACTCCGACGGACAAGCACGCATCGTCGGCCTGCGCGGACGTGGTTACATGTACGTCAGATACCATTGTCAAGAAGTCGATGCGTCGCAAGGCAAGAAGCCACCCGAAAATATTGTATAATCATCAGATGGTTGGACTGCGCTTCTTTACAGCTTTTTCAACCAACAGAATAGGGGGGGGGCATATGTCAAATTTAAACGTTTTAGCTGAACGAGGACAGCAAAGACACCGTATCCGTCTTCTCTCGCTGGGGCTTTCAGCGGTCTTATGCTTCACGGCGACTATTGCCTTTGCGGGTTGCAACATCCCTTATCCCAACACTGACGACGTTGTCACCTGTAGCACCGCATCACCCAACCCGGACACCTATGGCGTCCACGCAACTTACACCCCAGCCTCTTCTGCTTCCACGAACGTTACCGTTACCATCGAAACAGGCGCCAGCATCAGCACCAACGTCGCTGCCGTCCGGATTTATAACAATTCGATTGCAACCAACAACGGCTTTGTCTCTACAACAGGCGCGAACCACGCCTACGGCATCTGGGCGGGCAACCCGGACAACGCCACCATCGTTTCGGGCGGTTATGGAAACACCTTGATTAATAACGGAAGCATTACCACTTCCAGCGCAGGCTCCCCAGGACTTTACACTCGCACGCGCCACGCAACCATAGGCAATACAATCATCAACACCGGAGCGATCACTACTTCCGGCGGAACGGTAACCAGCTCCGGTCGCACCTCCTCGGGCATCCGCACCGAAAGCCGGGAAAACAGCACCATCAACAATTCCGGCACGATCACAGTCAACGGCGCAGGCGGTAACGGCATCGAAGTGATGGGCGTAGGCACGATCACCAACACCGGCACGATAACAAGCGCACAAGGCTGCGGCATCGTCGGCAGCTATCTCCTTCAGGGCGCCACCTACTACGCCGGCCTCACCCTGGACAACGCCGGTGAAATCTCCGGCGCGAGCTGCGCGATCAGCCTTAGCGGCGGAGCCGACACGGTCATCATACGACCCGGCGCGGTGCTGACGGGTTCTATTGACGGCGGCGGCGTCAGCCTGACGCCCAGCGGCCAGGACAAATTGATCTTCAACGGCTTTCTTGACGCCGACTTCGATAACACCATCCTCAAGTTCAACCTGCTGCAAGCCACCGGAAACGCCGACGTTGGCCTCACGGCGACTGACTACACCTTCGATCAGGTACAGATTGATGCCGACTCCTCGCTCACCTTCATCGACACCACACTCACCGTGCCTTCCGGCATCATCAACAATGGCGCGCTGACTTTCAACAACACGGCGCTCTCCGTGCCTTCCGATATTGTCAACAATGGCGCGTTGACTTTCAACAACAGCCAAACCGTCGGCAACCTCACCAACAACGGTTCCATCAACATGGATACTGGCACAGTGGGAACGCAACTCACTACCGACGATTATGTAAGCGATGGTGTCTTCGCCATGAACGCCGCCCTCGACGCAGGTTCCTCTTCGGACAGACTGATCGTCACCGGTACGCTGACAGGATCGACAACACTGTACATCACCAACTTCGGCGGTGCCGGCGCGCAAACAACGGGTGATGGCATCCTCGTCGTCGATGCAAGCGGGGCAGTCATAACGCCCGGCGCATCGTTTACCCTGGCTGCCCCGTTAATAGCAGGCAACTACCAATACACGCTGCACCAAGGCGGTATCGGCGGCAATAACCCGCAAAATTGGTACCTGCGAAGTACAGCGAGATCGTCAGCAACCGCCATTCCCACATTGAACCCGGCAGCACTGGTACTGCTGGCGTTGGCGTTGATGGCAGTGGCGTCAAGAATCAGAAATCGGGCACGATAACCGGCCTTCAAGAAAGCGTCCTTTCAGGTCGTCGTACCTGTGCAGGTTTTTTAGTAGGTCATTACACGCCCTTGTCCATCCAAGAAACAAAAAAGCCCGAAAATCACAGGCTTAGGGACGTCACTGGACTTCTTTGGACGTCTGATTCCATTTCCACTTCAAGCAATAAATGATCGAGGTTCCCCGTCATTCCGCGCGTAGTCGCGGAATCCATGCAGCGTCTGGATTCTGCGACTACGCTTCGCTACGCGCAGAATGACGGTGAGCATTATTGTTGCCGTCTTGAAGTGAAAATCGAATGAGGTGGAGCGGAATCGAACCGCTGACCTCTGATTCCTGCCTCTGCCCCCTGATAAACGGGTAAAATACTGTTTTACGCTCTTTAAGCGCGGCAAGCGCCGCGATACCGAATCATGCATCCCATGCTCACGACCGCCGTGAAAGCGGCACGCCGCGCCGGCACCATCATTTCCCGTGGCGCCCGCGACATCGACCGCTTGGCGGTACACGCCAAAGGCCCAAAGGATTACGTCAGTGAAGTTGACCGGATGGCCGAAGAAGCCATTATTGATGTCCTTCATACCGCCTACCCTCAGCACGGCTTTCTCGCCGAAGAAGGAACGGCAAACACGATCAACTCCGGCGCCGAGCAGTGCTGGATCATTGATCCTCTCGACGGCACCACCAATTTTCTGCACGGCTTTCCGCAGTATTGCGTGTCGATCGCGCTGGCGATTCAGAATGTGGTGACCCACGCCGTTATTTTCGATCCGGTGCGCAACGATCTTTTCACGGCGACACGCGGCGCAGGCGCTTTTCTGAACGATCGCCGCATTCGCGTTTCCAAGCAAATTCATTTACGCGATGCCTTGATCGGCACCGGCTTTCCGTTTCGTGAAGGCGCGCCGATTTCGATTTATCTTGAGATGATGCGCGCGATGATCGAGCAGACCGCGGGTTTGCGTCGCCCTGGCGCTGCCGCACTTGATCTTGCTTATGTCGCTGCCGGATACTACGACGGTTTTTTCGAGTTGGGGTTGCATCCCTGGGACGTTGCCGCCGGAAGTTTGTTGATTCAAGAGGCAGGCGGTTTGATCAACGATTTCCGCGATCGGGAAAACTTTTTGTTCGGCGGTCAGGTACTCGCCGCCAATCCCAAAATTTTTTCGCAGATGATGTCTGTCCTGGGACCTTACGCCGCCGCGCTTGATGCGGCCTGAAAGCAACGCGCATCCACTGGCATCTGCTGAGGTAAAGCGCACATAAAAAAAAGGCTATGTGATCAAACACATAGCCTTTGGTTCAGTGTGGTGGGCGATACTGGGATCGAACCAGTGACCCCTGCCGTGTGAAGGCAGTGCTCTACCGCTGAGCTAACCGCCCCAGCGAACCCAGACAGGAATCTGAATTTAACCATAGCGCAGGCGGCAGGGCAAATGGCAAAAGCGCACCGAATACCTCGAAAAAGTCTCTAAATTTTACTTAACACCATGATTTAAAACAGATTTATAAAATTACACTGAGCGCGACCCAAGTGTCGCAAATATGTTGCGACACCTTGCAGCGCTTTCCAAAAGCATTTTATGCCGATATCAAGCCTTTGATTTTATTTGCTTTCCTGAGAAATGACGGATGGAAGCTCCGTGCTCAGCACGGCCTCGGTCTGTCTGACCCGAAACGCTTCCAGCGCCGCCAATAACCGCGTCTCGCCATGCGCGTGCGCCAGCAGCGATACCGCGAACAATCCCGCATTGGCCGCGCCCGCTTCACCGATCGCAAACGTTGCGACCGGCACACCTTTCGGCATTTGCACAATCGACAACAACGAATCCCAGCCCGACAGGGCTTTTGATTGCACCGGTACGCCCAACACCGGCACGGTGGTTTTCGACGCCAGCATTCCCGGCAAATGCGCTGCCCCGCCCGCGCCGGCGATGATCGCTTTCAGTCCCCGCGCTTTGGCCGTCGCTGCGTATTCGAACAAAAGATCGGGCGTCCGGTGCGCGGAAACCACGCGCGCCTCGAATGGCACCTCAAATTCCTGCAACACCTTCGCCGTCGCCTGCATCGTCGGCCAGTCCGATTCCGAACCCATCACGATACCGATTTGCGCAGTCGTCTTTTCAGTTACCATTTCAGTTGCCTTTGCAGTTGCCTTCGCAGTTGCCTTTTACGATCCTTTTCTTTTCACGTCTCAGACAGCACACGTCTCAGACAGCAGCACACAGGCCGACAGATTATCTGCCTTTGTTCCAATACCGCCACAACCGCCACAGCACCAACCCCCATGCTGCGCCGCGTTGCAACCGTTTGGCGCGAGAAGCGCCGAGCGCGAGCAGCAAAAGCCGCAATCCGATACTGACGAGGCTTTTCTTTTCGCCACGGTAATCATCGACACGGGGCATCACGGTGTCGCGCAAAGCGCAGCACGAAGCGGCGATTTTCAGACGGTTCAATTCGCTTTGCGCTTGCAGAAGCGCTTTGCGATCTTCGAAGGAAATTCGGTTAGCCATCGCGTTCCGCCTTTTCCGGCACCTGGGCTTTCGGCGACAATCCCATCGCCAACCATTGCCGGTCTTTTTCAAATTCCGCCAGCGTCGCCGAGAATGGTTTGGCCGCACGCTTACGCACTGCCGAAAAGCGCCACAGTATCAGCATGCCGAGGACAAAATAGCCGCCGATCATCCAGAGCAGCACTTCGATACGGTGCGGCGTATCCCAGAACCAGACGACCAGCAAGACATTGGCGGCGATGAACGCCACATACAAAAAGACGAGCGCCAGCGACAACAATGTCACTTGCCTCGCCGTCTGTCGGCGCGCCTCGATGTATTCGAGCCGCGCCAGTTCGAGACGGGTACTCAACAGCGCGGAAAACGCCGTCCCCAAGTGCGCCAGTTCTTCGCGCACGCCGCTCGCCGGACGAAAATCAACGGGCGTATCTTCCGGCAAGCGTCCCAGCTCGTCGTTCATGTGCCCCCCGTTCAAAAAGGGTCGTTAGCGACGGCTGATCAAAAGCCCGAGCGCCAGCCCGATGGCCGCGGCGATGCCCACTGCCTGCCAGGGATGGTCGTGGACAAAGTCGTCCGTCTTGCGCGCGCAAATACGCGCACGGTCGGCGACCTGCCCTTCGACTTCCTGCAAGCGCAGCTTGGCCGCCGTCAGTTTGGCTTCAATCTGATGGCGCAGATCGCGCGCTTTCTCGCCGGTTTCCGCCGCTGCATCGTGCAGCAGGCTTTCGGCCTCGCTCAACACCGTCGAAAAATCATCTACCAGTTTTTCAGAAGGAAAAGGACGCGACATGATCAGTCTCCAAAAAAGCACTCAAGAAAAAACCTGTTTTGCGATGCCCGCCGAACAGCGCCGGGAGCAACGTCTCCATTATAAACAAGTTTGGGACACGATGATACGAAATCGAATCCCGCCGGAAGATTCACCCGGGCGCGGCTTTGCCCCGATGGGGTTCCCGATGCTTTTCCTTCGGCGAGGCCGTCTGTTGCGGCGGCGACAAGATGCCCTGATAAATGTCCTCGATGATCGTGTCCATTGCCGGGGCGCTGCGTTTGGCGTTGGCGTGGTTCAGCAGGATCACGACCGCGTAGCGGCGCCCCTGAAAATCATCCACATAACCGGCCAGCGTCCGCGCGTTCTCCAGCAACCCCGTCTTGAGCCGCGCCTGACTGTATGCCCCGCTGTTGTGAAAACGGTACCTCAGCGTCCCATCCACACCGGCCAGCGGCAACGAATCGAAGAAAAGATCGTGCCAGGACGCTTGCGGCGCGTACAGCAAGAGATTGAGCAACCCTTGTGCGCTGACCCTCACATCGCGCGACAAGCCGGAGCCGTTTTCAACATACAGCCCATCCATCTCGATCCTGTTCGTTTTCAGCCATTCCGCCATCGCCAGCCGCGCCGCGCCTTGCGTATAAGGCGGCGTTTTTTGCAGCGACGCCAGCGTCAGAAACACTTGCTGCGCCATCACGTTGTTCGAACGTTTATTGATGTCCTGAACGATCTCCGACAACGGCGCCGATTCAAACACCAGCCAAGGCGTTCCCCCTGCCGCTTTTCCTTCGCGCACGTTACCGCTGAACAGCCCGCCCGCTTCGGTGAAATAATGCGTAAACATCCCGTGAACGAAATGCGGCACATCGAGCAACGCCACATACATTTCACGCGCGCCGCACTGCCCGGAATAACTCCCGCCGAAACGGACTTCCACCTGAGCGCCCGTATCCTTGAAATTCGGCTTCAGCCCGCCCAGCCAATCCCCGCAGCGCTTGTTGTTCAGCGTCGGCATCGCCGGTATTTTGATGCCCGCCAGCGGCGGTTCGACAATGACTTGTGCTTTTGTGTCTTTTTTCGATACCGGCGGCGCAAACTCGAAACGCACTGCCTTGAAACTGACCAGCAACGCATCCGGCCCGACGTTGTACGGCTTCAGCGGCTCCTTGTCGAACGCGGAAGGATCGTGTGCCGACAATGAAAAAAGAGAACGATCAACGATCAGATCGCCGGTCACCTGCGTCAATCCGGCCTGGCGCAAACGCTGCATGAACGCCTGCCATTGTTCAATCGTGATCTTGGGATCGCCATAACCCTTGAGCACCAGATTGCCGTGCAGCACACCGTTGGTCAGTGTGCCGTCGAGATACGCTTCGGTTTTCCAGCGATAATCGGAACCCAGCAAATCAAGCGCAGCAGTCGTCGTCACCAGCTTGATCACCGACGCCGGATTCATCAACACATCGGCGCGATGCACCAACAGCGGCTTTGCCGCGCCGACTTCCTGCACCGCCACGGCCACCGCGCTTTCCGGCACGCCCACCTGCTGCAACGCCGCCTTCCAGGCCTCCGGCAATGCCGCCGACGCCGTGCCCGCCCCCGCCAATCCCGCCGCCAAACCGGCCACCCAAAAAATCCGCCGCCACATTTCCCTTGCCATTGCTTCTACCGCCTCCAAATCGTTGGCGACATTATAAAGCCATACCGCATGACCGTCCCCGCAAAATGAACCGCAAAAAACATCTCTGCGTAGCCCGGATAAGCGAAGCGCCATCCGGAGGAGCATCTCTGCGTAGCCCGGATAAGCGAAGCGCCATCCGGAGGAGCATCTCTGCGTAGCCCGGATAAGCGAAGCGCCATCCGGGAGTCAGAGGCCAGGGGGCAGAGGTCAGAAATCAGAAAAACATCCTCTCACGCGAAGGCGCGAAGCCGCGAAGAAAAAGCCCCCTTTTCAAAGGGGGTGGCCGCCGAAGGCGGACGGGGGTTTGTTTCTCACGCGAAGACGCGAAGCCACGAAGAAAAAGTCCCCTTTTCAAAGGGAGTGGCCGCCGAAGGCGGACGGGGGTTTGTTTCTCACGCGAAGACGCGAAGCCGCGAAGGAACGAAAGCCCCCGCCTTGCCCCCTTTTGAAAGGGGGTGGCCGCCGAAGGCGGACGGGGGTTTGTTTCTCACGCGAAGACGCGAAGCCACGAAGGAGCGACGCTCCCTCCCCTTCACTCTTCTCCCCTCTCCCGCATGCGGGAGAGGGGCGGGGGAGAGGGCGGTGGTGATGGGGTTGTCAGAGGACAGAGGACAGATGTCAGAAATCAGAAAGGCGTCATTGCGAGGAGCGAAGCGACGAAGCAATCCAGCGTTTTTTCGTTGCACATATTTTCTGGATTGCTTCGCTTCGCTCGCAATGACGGTTTTTTTTCTTTGCGCTCTATGCGTTCTTTGCGATTAAAACTTTTTGCGGTACGATGAAAAGCTATTCTTGCAGCAACACAACCACGATGCCTCGTTTCTTTTTCGAAACCTCCCCGGAAAAAATAACGCCGGGACAGGAAATGAACCTGCCCGACGCCGTCTTCCATCACGCCGTTCGTGTACGTCGCCTCAAGAGCGGCGATGCCTGCTCCCTGTTCGACGGCAACGGCAATGCCTGGCGCGTCACACTGACAAGCATCGACAAGCGTCGGGCGCTCGCCCGCGTCGAACGCCAACTGCCGCCGACGCCACCAACCTCCTTTCCCGTGACGCTGGCGCTTGCAATCACCGCCGCCGAACGGATGGACTGGGCTTTGCAGAAAGGCACTGAGCTTGGCGCATCGGCTTTCCTGCCGTTTTACAGCGAACACGGCAACGCACGACTGAACGATGCCCGGCAAGAACGTCGCTCCGAACACTGGCAAGCCGTGATCGTCAGCGCCTGCGAACAATGTGGGCAAAACCGCTTGCCACGATTGTCGCCGCCGGAAACCTTTGCGTCCATTCTGAAAACCGCTGCCGACGACGCTCCTGCGTTACGCTTTTTCCTGGATGCCAACGCCCAACAAACGCTGCCCGATGCGTTGCGCAACGCCCTAGCCCTGTCGCCGCCGCCGACGCAAGCCTTCCTGATGATCGGCCCCGAAGGCGGTTTTACGCCGGACGAAATCCGCGCCGCCCATGCTGCCGGTTGGCAGGCCGTTCGTCTCGGTACACGGATACTGCGCGCCGAAACCGCCGCTACCGCCGCCCTCACCCTCGTTCAAGCTGCCTTTGGTGACCTCGCGTGAGCAGGGATCAGATACCACCGGCGTCATTGCGAGGAGCGCAAGCGACGAAGCAATCCAGAAAAAAACCCTTGCGAAGACGTGAAGACGCGAAGACGCGAAGAAAAAAACTCCCCTCTCCCGCTTGCGGGGTTGGGGGAGAGGGAATGTTTACCTGACCTCTGATATCTGATCTTTGCGGTTAAAATACTTCATCTTACCTTCAGGAGTTTCCATGTCCCTCAAAGCAACCATCACCGAACACATGAAAGACGCGATGCGCGCCAAAGATGCCGCTCGCCTCGGCACCATTCGAATGCTGCTCGCCGAAATCAAGCGCCACGAAATCGACAAACTGAAAGGCGGCGAAATAAACGATACCGACGTGGTTGCCATCATCGACAAGATGATCAAACAACGCAAAGATTCCGCCACCCAGTACGAAGCGGCTCATCGTCCAGACCTCGCCGACATCGAAAAGGCGGAAATCGACGTGCTGAACGTTTACATGCCGCAACCCTTGTCGGAAACCGAAATCGACGCGCTGATCCGACAAGCGATTGACGAAAGCGGCGCTACTGGCGCTGCCGCGATGGGGAAAGTCATGGCCTTGCTAAAACCGAAACTCGCCGGTCGCGCCGACCTGACCGTTGTGTCGGCGAAAGTCAAGGCGTTGTTGGCGGGTTGATAAATCAGGTATCAAAAATACGTCAATTAACCGCAAAGAACGCATAGAGCGCAAAAAAAGAAGCCGTCTTTCTGCGCGAAGCGAAGCGGAGTCGCAGAATCCATAAACAAACAGAGCGCGATAAATCGCGCCTCTACGTTCTGATCCCTGACCTCTGATCCCTGACGCCCCCATCCCAACCTTCTCCCGCACGCGGGGGAAGGGGCTTTCGTTCCTTCGCGGCTTCGCGCTTTCGCGTGAATATAAAAAGCCGTCATTGCGAGCAAAGCGAAGCAATCCAGAAAATTGTGCGCAACGAAAAATCGCTGGATCGCTTCGCTTTGCTCGCAATGACGTCGGTTTCTTCTTTGCGCTCTATGCGTTTCTTTGCGTTCTTTGCGGTGAAATGGTTTTTCTGATTCCTGACCTCTGACCTCTGACCTCTGATCCCTGACACCCCCATCCCAGCCTTCCCCCGCACGCGGGGGAAGGGGCTTTCTTCCTTCGCGGCTTCGCGCCTTCGCGTGAGGCAAAACGTTGGGGTTCGCTGTGCTCACCGCCAACCTACGCGTCGCGCAGAATGACGGCTTTTTTCTTTGCGCTCTTTGCGGTTAACGCTTTTTACCCCAACTCCTCCGGCGTCACCACCGCTGTTCCGAACTTGCCGACGACGATTCCCGCGGCTTCGTTGGCGAAATACACCGCTTCCCGCAACGGCGCGCCTGCCGCCAGAAAAACGCCCAGCGTCGCCACGACGGTATCGCCGGCGCCGGAAACATCGTAAACTTCGCGCGCGCGGGTCGGGATGTGCCAGACACCTTCTTCGGTGAAGAGGCTCATTCCTTCTTCGGAGCGCGTCAACAAAAGCGCGGCCATTTTCAAGGTCTGCCGCAACTGCGTCACTCTCGCCGCCAAATCGTTTTCATCGCGCCAAACGCCGACGACTTGCTGCAATTCGCTGCGGTTGGGCGTGATGATGAACGCGCCCTGGTATTTTTCCCAATCGCTGCCTTTGGGATCGACGACCACCGGTTTCCCCGCCGCCGCCGCGCTCGCTATCATTTGCGTGATGTGGCGCAAACCGCCTTTGCCGTAATCGGAGAGCAGCACGACATCCGTGCTCCTGATTTGTTCTTTGAATTCGGCGAGTTTGCCGGACAGGGCTTCGTGCGACGGCTGGGTTTCAAAATCAATGCGCAGCAGTTGTTGTTGCCGACCGATCACACGCAGTTTCACCGTTGTTGGCAGTTGCGCATCGCGCTGAAACGATGAAATCACTTTCTCGTCCTGAATCAACGCTTCCAGTTTTTTTCCGGCTTCATCGTTACCGATCACCGATAACAAAACGGCCTGGCTGCCGAGCGATGCGACGTTGCGCGCGACGTTGGCCGCGCCGCCCGGACGCGCTTCTTCCCGCGCCACCCGCACCACCGGCACCGGCGCTTCCGGCGAAATACGATCGACATCGCCGAACCAGTAACGGTCGAGCATCACATCGCCGACAACCAGCACTCTGGCTTTTGTCAGTTTGTCTTTCCAGTCAGCGAAGTGATAAATGCCGTGATAAATGCGCGTTTCCATAATGTGCCTGTTTCAAATACGTTTATCGGTGGCCATCAGAATATTCAGAGGATCGCCCCCTCTCCCCCGCCCCTCTCCCGCAAGCGGGAGAGGGGATTCAAACCCCCGTCGGCTTCGCCGACACCCCCTTTGGAAAGGGGGCAAGGCGGGGGCTTTACGTTCCTTCGCGGCTTCGCGCCTTCGCGTGAGGCAAAACGTCGCTGGGTTTCGCTATTCGCTCAACCCAGCCTACGGCGCTGATTCCTGACAACCCCATCCACATCGCCCTCTCCCCTACCCCTCTCCCGCAAGCGGGAGAGGGGATTCAAACCCCCGCCCGCCTTCGGCGGGCACCCCCGCAAACCCCCGTCGGCTTCGCCGACACCCCCTTTGGAAAGGGGGTAAGGCGGGGGCTTTACGTTCCTTCGCGCCTTCGCGGCTTCGCGTGAGGCAAAACGTCGCCGGGTTTCGCTATTCGCTCAACCCAGCCTACGGCGCTGACCTCTGATTCCTAATCCCTGATTCCTGATTCCTGATCAGCGCCTCCCTATCCCAAAATACTCCAGCCCCGCGTCGCGCACGCTGCGCGGATCGTAAATGTTGCGCCCGTCGAACAACAACGGTGTTTTGAGCAGTTGGCGAAGCGCCGCGAAATCGGGAGAGCGAAACGCTTTCCATTCGGTCATCAGCACCAATGCGTCCGCGCCGCGCACCGCTTCCATCGCCGAATCCGCGTAAGCCACACTCAATCCTTCCTGAGCGAAAACACGGCGCGCTTCTTCCATCGCCACCGGATCGTAGGCCACCACTTGCGCACGGCGCTGCAACAGCTCGCGGACAACCACCCGCGCCGGCGCTTCGCGCATATCGTCGGTGTTCGGCTTGAACGCCAATCCCCACAGCGCGAACTTGCAGCCGGACAAATCGTCGCCGAGACGCGCACAGATTTTTTCGATCAGCACATGTTTTTGCCGCTCGTTGGCACGCTCGACGGCGGCCAATACATGCAACGGAGAACCCGCTTGCGACGCTGTTCGCAGTAACGCTTTGACATCCTTGGGGAAGCAGCTTCCGCCGTAACCGGAACCGGCGTACAAAAAGTCGTAACCGATGCGCGGATCGGAACCGATGCCTCGCCGAACCATCTCGATGTCCACTTCCAACCGGTCGGCGAGATTAGCCAACTCGTTCATGAACGAAATGCGCGTCGCCAACATCGCATTGGCGGCGTATTTGGTGAATTCCGCCGAGCGCACGTCCATGGTCAGAAGGCGCTCGTGATTTCTTTGAAACGGCGCGTACAGTTCCCGCATCGTTCGCGCCGCCTGCGCGTGGTCGGTGCCGATCACGATTCGGTCGGGGCGCATGAAGTCGTCGATGGCCGCGCCCTCTTTCAGAAATTCGGGATTCGACACCACGGTGAATTCGGCTTTCGAGCGACGCTTCTCCAATTCTTCGGTGATCACCGCACGCACGCGATCGGCAGTGCCCACGGGCACGGTCGATTTATCGACGATGATTTTCCATTCGTTCATTCGTCGCCCGATGTTGCGCGCCGCTTCCAGCACATACTGCATGTCGGCGGAACCGTCCTCGCCGGGCGGCGTTCCCACCGCAATGAATTGCAGCGCGCCGAAAGCCACCGCGTGGTCGATGTCGGTCGAAAAATGCAGGCGCCCCGCCGCCACATTGCGCGCAATCATTTCCTGCAAGCCCGGCTCGTGAATCGGCACACCGCCGTTTTGCAGAATGTCGATTTTGCGTTCGTCGATATCGAAACACAGCACGTCGTTGCCGACTTCGGCAAAACACGCGCCCGTTACCAGCCCCACATAGCCGGAACCGATCATCGTAATTTTCATAACACCTCTTTCCGTAAAATAAGCAACTTCATATTTTTTTAACCACGAAAGACACGAAACGCACAGGAACCCCATCCCCGCCCCAACCCAACTCTCCCGGCTTCAGACGACCCTCCGCGCCTCCGCGTGAGATGAGAATGCCGGGATACGCTTCGCTATCCCAGCCTACGGCACTGACATCTGACATCTGACATCTGATTCCTGATTCCTGATCAGCGAAACCCTTCCGGCGTATCGCTGCGCCGCGCCTGCGTCGTTTCCCATTTCTGGCAACCCGGGCAACGCCAGTAATACTGACGCGCGCGGAACCCGCAATGCGTGCAACGGTATTGCCCCATCTTTTTCAGATACGGCGCCACCTGATTTTTAATCTGCAACAGATTCTGCTGAGATTCCGGCGACGAAACTTCGCTCATTCTCGCCTGCAACCAATGATCGAGGCTGAACAAACTCGGTCGCTGTTCGATTTCGTCGCGCGCGCGTTGCGCCGCCGCTTGCGCCCCTTCTTCCGTGAGGCTCAGATGGAACAGCGCATGAAAAATATCGAGCGATGGCGCTTCCTGTTGCCAGCGCGTCAACAGCCGAAGCGCGTAGTCTGTCTTTCCTGTTTCCCGACAAACTTTGACGACCCGTTCCGCCGCCAAGCCCAACGACGCGATTTGGTGCGAAGCAATCTGCTCCCAGGCCGCCAACGCTTTGTCCGGCATCTTCCGCGCCATTTCGATGTCGCCACGAATCAGGAACGCGCGCACACAAGCGCGGTATTCGGCAAACGCCAATTCGACATTCTGCTGCGCCAGCTCCAGATCGCCGCGAACCAGCGCCTCCTCGGCCATCTCGCAATGGTAATGCGCGATCTCCTTGAAATGCGGCGTCTGCGCGACAGCTTCCATCTGCCGCGTCACCCGAATCGCCTCCGGCCAGTGCTTTTCGGTTTCGTAAATTTCCAGCAGATGACCCAGCGCTTCGTGTTCAAAACGTGTTCCTTCGAGTTTCAGGAACAACGTTTCAGCGCGGTCGAGCAAACCGGCGCGGTGAAAATCCTGCGCCAACTCGAATTCGGCGCGTTCACGGTCGCGCGCCGCCAACTCAGGCCGCTCAAGCAGCGCCTGATGCATTCGGATCGCCCGCGAAAATTCTCCCTGACGCCGAAACATCGTTCCCAGCGCAAAATGCAGATCCAGCGTTTTCGGGTCTTTTTCGGCGACGACCATGAACGACTCGATCGCCTGATCCGGCGCTTCGTTCAGCAGCGAATTGAGCCCTTCAAAATACGATCGCGGCAATTCGCGCGCTTCCGCCAGCAACTGCCGGATGTCGATTCGCGCCGCCACCCAACCCAGCGCGAAAAACACTGCCGGAATCAGCAACAGCCACCACAGTTCGATATACATGATGCGCTATCCTTGAAAGTCGCCGCGGTCGTTCTCAGAGAACCGGCGGCGCGGGCGGCGCCGATGGAAAAAGCGGTACTGGGTCAGCGTCATTCGCCGGTTCCTTTTCCTTCTCATAAGTCTGCAATTCCTTGCGGACTTTCTTCAGTTCCCGATTGAGCCGCACCACCCGCAGAACACCGGCCAGCAAGCCGCACGTCACGCCCAGCGCAAAAGCGCAGAACACAATGAACATCAGCGGCGCCTGCCAACTCCCGAACCCGAAAAAGCGCAATGTCACCTGATCGGCGTTGGCAAACGACAACGACAAGACGACAAGAAAAATGACAACCCAAATAATCCAGCGGACGATGCTCATGGCGCGTTCCTTGAAAATGGAAGTTTCACCTTTATAAACCGGCTTCGCCTAAAAAGAAAGAGGCGCCGTCAAAAAACGGCGCCTCTTTGCTTTTTTACAATCCCAGGATAATGCCTTACGATTTTTCCAAATCCACACGCTCGCGCAATTCCTTGCCGGCTTTGAAGTGCGGGATGTACTTTTCGGGCACCTGCACTTGCTCGCCGGTTTTGGGATTGCGTCCGAGACGCGGCGGACGATAATTCAGTCCGAAGCTGCCGAAACCGCGGATTTCAACCCGCTCGCCGCGAACCAACGCCTCCACCATCGCGTCAAGAACCGTCTTGACAGCGAACTCGGCGTCTTTGGCCAGTTGCGGGAACTGAGCAGCCAGACGGCTGATCAGTTCCGATTTCGTCATGGCGTTTCCGTCGTTCACGCGTTGTCTTTGTTATCGAGTTTGGCTTTCAGCAGTGCGCCGAGATTGGTCACGCCGACGCTGGCGCTGGCGTTCTCGGTTTTCATCCGCTGCATCGCTTCGTTTTCATCGGCGCTGTCCTTCTGCTTGACGGACAGGTTGATCGTGCGGTTCTTGCGATCGATGTTGATGATCATCGCCGACACCTTGTCACCTTCTTTCAGATGTTGACGGATGTCCTCGACCCGATCACGCGACAATTCCGACGCTCTCAGGTAACCCTCGACCTCGCCTTCGATCAGCGAAACCACGGCGCCCTTCGCGTCCAGGCTCTTGACGACGCCCTCGACGATGCTGCCCTTGTCGTTGACCGCCACGAAGTTGGTGAACGGATCGCCTTCGAGTTGCTTGACGCCCAGCGAGATGCGCTCACGCTCAACGTCGATCGCCAACACGATCGCCTCGATTTCCTGACCTTTTCTGTAATCGCGCACCGCCGTTTCACCCGGCAGCGTCCAGGACAGATCGGACAGATGCACCAGACCATCGATACCACCCGGCAGGCCGATAAACACGCCGAAGTCGGTGATCGATTTGATCGCGCCCTTCACATGATCGCCCTTCTTGTGGTTCATCGAGAACTCTTCCCAGGGATTGGGCTTGCACTGCTTCATGCCCAACGAAATGCGGCGACGTTCTTCGTCGATTTCGAGAATCATCACTTCGACTTCGTCGCCCAGTTGCGTGACTTTGGTCGGATGGATGTTCTTGTTCGTCCAATCCATTTCGGAAACGTGCACCAAGCCTTCGATGCCCGATTCGACTTCGACGAACGCGCCGTAATCGGTGATGTTCGTCACCTTGCCGAACAAATGCGTGCCCGGCGGATAGCGACGCGACAACCCATCCCAGGGATCATCGCCAAGCTGTTTGATACCGAGCGAAACGCGGTTTTTGTCCTGATCGAACTTGAGAACCTTGGCTGTCACTTCGTCGCCCACCGCCAGCACTTCCGACGTATGTTTGACACGACGCCAGGCCAGATCGGTGATGTGCAACAGACCATCCACACCGCCCAGATCGACGAACGCGCCGTAATCGGTGATGTTCTTGACGATACCCTTGACGACAGCGCCTTCGGACAACGTGGCCATCAATTTTTCGCGGTCTTCGCCCATCGTTTCTTCAAGCACGGCGCGACGCGACACCACAACGTTGTTGCGCTTCTTGTCGAGCTTGATAACTTTGAATTCCATCGCCTTGTTTTCATACGGCGACGTGTCTTTGATCGGGCGAACATCGATCAACGATCCCGGCAAGAAGGCGCGGATACCGTTCATCATCACCGTCAAGCCGCCCTTGACCTTGCTGGTCACCAGACCGTTGACCAACGACCCTTCCACCATCGCCATTTCAAGATCCTGCCAGGCTTTCAGACGCTTGGCCTTGTCGCGCGACAAGCGCGTGGTGCCGTAACCGTCCTCGATCGAGTCGATCGCAACCGTCACGAAGTCGCCGACCTTCACCTCGACTTCGCCGTTATCGTTCTTGAATTCTTCGATGGGAATGAAACTTTCCGATTTCAAACCGGCGTTGACCACAACAACGTTGTAATCGACCCGGGTCACTTCAGCGGTGATCAATTCACCTTGCCGCATTTCCTGACGGGCGAGCGATTCTTCAAACAGCGTCGCAAAACATTCGGAAGCAGCGGAGGGAGTAGCAATAGCCATTGGGGTTGGTTCCTATATAAAAAGTAAAAGACCGCCGCGCGAGAACCCTGTATCTCGCCGTCAACGGGCCGGTTCGTAAAATCGTTCTCCGCGCGCCGGCTAAAGCGGCAGAGAACCGTTGCTCTTGCAAAAACGTCAGCCGTTGGCGGGCGCCAGACGCGAGCGACAATACGCCAACGCCTGCGCCAATACCGTCGGCGCATCCAGCTTCGTGGTATCGATTTCCAAAGCCCCCGGCGCCGCTTTTAACGGCGCCACGTCACGCCCGGCATCGCGCGCGTCGCGCTCGCCGATTTCCTGCAAAAGGGTGGATATGTTACTCGGTAAACCTTTTTCGATCAACTGCTTATGGCGACGTTGCGCGCGTTCCTCGACACCGGCCATGATAAAAATTTTGCAAACGGCATCGGGGAAAACCACCGTCCCCATATCGCGGCCATCCGCCACCAGACCCGGCAAGCGCCGAGCCATGCGTTGCGCATGAAGCAACGCCGCCCGCACCCCCGCCCATGCCGCCACCGTTGACGCCGCCGTGCCGACCTCCTGCCGACGCAGCGCCAGCGACACGTCCCGGCCATCCAGCCAAACCGTCTCGCCGTCGAAACGCGGACGCAGTTCCGCCGCCAGCCGGGTCAGCGCCGCCTCATCGTTCAGCGACACCCCGCTGTCCAGCGCCTTCCAGCCGACCATCCGGTAGAAAAGCCCGCTATCGAGCAAATGAAACCCCAGCGCCGCCGCCAGCCCCGCCGCCAGCGTGCCCTTGCCGGACGCCGCCGGGCCGTCAATCGTGACGACAGGAATGGAGGAAAAAGAATTCATGGGGCTATTTTAACCGGCGCAGAAAAAAAGGACGGCGTTGCCACCGTCCTTTTTTCGCGTTGAAGCAATACCAATTACTTCTGGCTCAGCGCAAACTCGACCATCGCTTTGATCTCGTCGTCGGTCGCCGTTGCTTTCATATGACCCTGACCGTCCTTGAGCTTCTTGACGATCGTCGGCACCGCATCCTTATTGCCCGCGTACTTGGCCGTCAGTTCCTTGTAGCTCGGGCCCATTTTCTTGGCCTCAATATCGTGGCAATTCGTGCAATTCTTGCTTTTCACCAGAGCAGCCGCATCCTGCGCCGAAGCTGCGCCCATCGACAACAGAGCGCCCGCCGCCACCAACATCATCACTTTCAACTTCATGCTTTCTCCTTCTTCATGCGCTTGACCGCGCGATTTAAAAAACATCCCGCCGATCTTATTCCGGCGCCTTGTGTGCCACGCCTTTATGGCAATCGATGCAAACCATCTGCCCGCCTTCCAGCGCGCCGACGTGCATATCCTTCAAATATTCTTTCTCCGGATTATTCACCGCATCCATATGATGGCAATTGCGGCACTCCTGAGCGCCATTGGCTCTGAGCCGCGCCCATTCACTCTCAGCCATCTCCTTGCGCTTGGCCTCGAATTTTTCGGGCGTATCGATCACACCGACAAAGTGTCCATAAACTTCCTGGAGCGCCTTCATCTTGCGCATCATCTTGGGAACGAACTCTCTCGGTACATGGCAATCCGAACACCCTGCACGAAACCCGTACGGATTCGAGTAATGCTTGGACACCACCCATTCCTTGGTTGCGTCGTTCGCATGGCACGACGAGCAGAACTCATCGCTACCGGTTGCATGCAACGAATAATTCATCGTCGCCAATCCGACCACGCCGAGAACGATCCCCAGAATCAGCCACAACCACTTAATTTTCTTCAGCATTGACAACATTGAAACATTCCTTTCATCTAACGAACGATTGTCACGATTCCACCCACCTGATTTTCACACGCCATACCCGCCCCCTCCGCATAACTGAGACGATTCTGGCATATTTTCGGGGCGCGTGCCACACGGTTTTTTTGCTGACGCGATGTTAATCCAACCCTGTTACGTTTCTCGTGCCATTTTCTGATCCAGATCAAAAATATGCGCTTTTCCGAGCAAAAACATCGGACTTTCCCCCTACTGGCGTGTCAAGTATTTCAGGGATCAGAGGTCAGGAATCAGGAATCAGAAAATCGTCATAGGTTGGGGTGAGCCTGCGAACCCCAACACCATCACTTGCTATCGCATAGGTTGAGGTGAGCCTGCGAACCCCAACAACCTTCCCCAACGTAATCGTTGGGGTTTGCTTCGCGCACCCCAACCTATGCGGGCTAACCTATGCGGACTTGTCCAGGCTACGCTTGCCATGATCTTTGCGCATGTGATAGCCCATGTGAATCATCAGCCCTATCGCATATCCGACGATTGTAGCCTGCAACAAACAGAGCGCTTGAAAAAGGAAGAAAACCATTATGCCCGGTGATGGCGGATGATCGGTTATAACAGGCATTAAAATAGGCTGAACCTCTCGAATGATCGGCAAATGAAGGAAGTTCCATAGTTGTATCAACGAATCTAAAATATTCCACAAACCCCCTTCAGAAAGGGGAAGGAAATATTTGGTATGTATCCAGTCTATTATATGTATGGTGAGCAAGAATAGCAGATCAAGCAATGTGAGCAAGGCTGCCCACATCGCTGGCTTAACAATCCATTTGCGCTTCTCTTCTTCCATACTACTTGGTCAAGATGGACAGCCAATTATTGTGATCGCTAATCGCGCGGATAGGCGCATTCGGGTTTCTTTGAATAGACATGTCATTCTCAAGTCTAATTACTTGACTATCTGTCGTTAAGCCACCCCGCATGCGGGGATACGCTTCCCCAAGTTCGTGTGACAGAATTCTCACGGTATCAGGTCTGAATGACTTGCCATGAATGTCTGTAAATTGTACTGTCGATTTGGGATCGATTGTTATGTATATTTTTTGAACGCTTGGCCTTCCCAAGATGATATCCCAAATAGAGCGTTTGGGTGTTTCGACGCGCATCAATCCACCGCCGGTATTTTCCGGAAGTGCGCCAGCGCGGTAGGTTGGGGTGAGCCGCAGGCGAACCCCAACGTTATCGCCGTTGCGAAATCCAACTTCATTATCTTCCCTCCACGAATAAATCACAACATGGCTGTCTCATGCGGCTATCTTTCCTTCGAAATGTTGGAGTTCGCCTGCGCCCCCCCCCCCTGACCTCTGACCTCTGACCTTTGCTCACACCAGAATAAAAATCACCACCCCGGCCAGCGCCGCAAACACGATACTGGCGCGCAGCGTCACGCGCAGCATCGTCGCCTCGCGTCCCATCAGCCCGACGGCCACGCAGGCGACCGCGATGGATTGCAGTGAAATCATCTTGCCGGCGGCGCCGCCCAGCATGTTGGCCGCCACCAGCAAGGTGTCGGAAACGCCGATCTGATGCGCGACGGTTGCCTGCAACGGCGCGAACAAGGCGTTGGACGCGGTGTCCGAGCCGGTCAGAAAAACGCCGAACCAGCCCAACGCGGGCGCCAGCAGCGGATAGACCTTGCCGCTTTCGGCAAGCGCCAGCGCCAGCGTCGCCGACATCCCGGCGTAGTTGGTCAGGGTGGCAAACGCCAGCACCAGACCGATGGTCAACGCCGTCGGCCACAATCCGGCGCAGGTCTCCTTGAACACGCCCAGCACGAAGGCGGGACGCCAGCGCAGGCACAGTGCCGACAGCAACACCGAAAAGAGAATGCCGGTACCCACCGCGCCGAGAATGTCGAATTTGAGCACCGCCGGATACAAGGCCACGCCATCGACGACCGGCGCTGTCTTGTAGACAACCCCGTGCAAAAACGGCACTTCCAGCCAGCGCGTCGTTGCCGACAATGCACCGTCCGGCGCAAACCAGGACTGAAAGCCCTTGTTGCCCCACAACACCACGCACGAAGTCAGCAACCAGAACGGCAACCAGGCGCCCACGACACGGCGAAGCGTCAGCGGCGGCGCTTCGATCATCGTCGGATAAATCGGCGTGTGTTCGCGCAACCGCAACACCTCACGCGGCTGCCAGAAACGCAGCAGCACCGCCAGCGACGCCATGCAGACAATCGACGACGTGATCGCCGGCAGTTGCGGACCGATCCACAGCGCCGTCGCCATCATCGTGCCGGCGAAACTCACGCCCGCCACCAGCAGCGCTGGCCAGATGTCGCGCGCGCCGCGCCAACCCGCCAGCGCCACCACGATCCATCCCAGCGTCAGCAATGAAAACAGCGGCAACAGCGTGCCGGTGATGGCCGTCAGCGCCGCCAGATCGGTATGGCTCACTTGCGACGCCACCGTCACCGAGGTTCCCATCGCCCCGAAAGCCACCGGCGCGGTATTCGCAATCAGGCACAGCGTCGCCGCCCGCAGCGGATCGAAGCCCAGCCCGACCAGCAGCGCGGCGGTAATCGCGACCGGCGTACCGTAACCAGCAGCGCCTTCGAGAAACGCGCTGAACGCGAAGCCGATCAAAATCATTTGCAGCCGCGCATCGGGCGTGACCGACACAATCGACGCCCGCACGATTTCAAATTGCCCGCTCTTGACCGTCAACCGATACAAGAACACAACGCCCGTGATGATCCAGACAATCGGCCACAAAGCGTAGCCGAAGCCGTAAAGCATGGCGGCCACTACCGACATCACCGGCATCCCATAGACCGTCACGGCGATCACCGCAGCCAGCAGCAGCGTTCCCAGCGCTGCCCAATGCAAGCGCCAGCGAAATACCACCAGCGATACGATGAAAAAAAGAAGCGGCAACGCCGC
>Ga0209737_10000464_pt1 | contig 33465 bp, 20 predicted proteins | sample TergutCu122P3_FD_187284 | JGI IMG/M metagenome (GOLD analysis project Ga0209737, IMG submission 187284) | Cubitermes ugandensis P3 segment gut microbial communities from Kakamega Forest, Kenya - Cu122 P3 (SPAdes) (version 2) | ecosystem: Host-associated > Arthropoda: Insects > Digestive system...
AGGCGGGCGAGGATTCCGCGATGGGAGCGCACTCAAGTGCGTGACCTGAGCGGAACCGGAGCCCAACGAAGAGATCATGTCAAAGTGGAACCGGTCTAGCCTTCATGCTTTGAGGCCCAATACCTCAAAACCCGTTGGAGCAACCAGAGGCACAGCCCTGTAAAAAGCGACAAAGCCATAAACCCAACCCAGGCAGCCAGGCCATAGGCCAGGCGCACTTGGACAATGGAAACCGCCTCCCCCTGCAGCGCTTCCTTCAAGGGCGCCCAAAACCCTGCCACCTGCAAAACCTTCTCGGGGAAATGCTCCAGCACCCGGACAGCCACCACCGCCCATGGTGAGGGCCACAGCTTGGAGGCCAGCTCCGCAACAATGGCTGCCACCCAATAGCCACACAGCAACCAAGCGGCATTGCGGACTCCTGTGCTCACAAAATGAGCCATGGTTGCTTGTTTTAAGCTAGCCACAATGCACTATTGCCTCAAGGCCTGAAGTTTCTTTTGAGCAAGCTTCTGGGCATTCTCATCCTTGTTAAACCTGAGGAAGTTGCGGTAGGAGGCAGCGGCTTGCTCCACATTCCCTGGAGTCCTTGCCAGCACGTCTGCCAAAAGCAAGTGCGGCTCCGCCCAGGCCGGCTCAAGCTGAATGGCGCGTCGAAATGCCAGCACCGCCTCTGGCTCCCGCTTGCTTTGTGCCACAGCAGCCTTGCCAGAAATCCATTGCGCAATGGCAGAGTACGGCGCTGCCAGCAAAGCCTGCTCTGCTGTCTGGTTTGCCAGGGCAACAGAGCCTGCGCTCAGCTGAGCATTTGCCAATGCAGCCAGCGCAATGCTTCGCTCCCATGCAGGCTTCACTTCGGGGGCTTTTGCGGAAAGCTCTGTCAGCAACCGGGTGCTGGAGGACTGCGTCAACCAAAGGCCTACGGTGCCACAAATGGACTGGGGGGCATGCTGAAGCGCTGTCTGAAAAGCGCGCTGGGCAGTGCTAATGTGGTTTTGTCGGAAAAAGCCCATGCCAATGGCGCAGAAGGTGTCCGCATCCGAAGGGTCTCTCCTGTTGGCTTGAGCCAAAGCATCCATGGCATGGCCTGGCCTCCCTAAGGCAAACAAAGCTTCGGCCCTTAGCCGAAAAGAGCGTACATGGTTTTTCTCCAAAGCCAATGCTTTGTCTGCCGCCTTCAGGGCCTCCTCGGCTTTGCCCAGCCGGAGGGAGGCCAGTGACAACGCTTGCAAGGCCTCTGGGGAGTATGCATCGTCTTCCACCCATTGCGCAGCCTCGGCATAAGCATCGTCAAATTGCCCCAGCCCTCCCAGCACAACAATGGACAGGTTTCTGACGCACATGAGGGAGCCATTTATCCGAAGCGCTTTTTGAAGCTCACTTTTGGCCTGCTCCAAATTGCCTTCTTCCACAAGCAACCTTGCCAACACGCATGCGGCCTCCCCCATGCTGGGCTCGGCAACCGCTTGTTGCAGCAACTCCCTGGCTTCTTTCGCTCTGTCGGGCGCCGTGTTCATCAAAATGGTGGCCAACGCAAACTGTAGGGGCGCTTTTTCTCTGCTTCCTTTGAGTGTCCTTAGGTTGGTTTCCAAATTGGAGCGCGCTCTGTGTACGTGGTTTTCAGCGGCATCCGCCATCGCCACAAAGGCAAGCGCTCGGGACTCATATTTTCTGCGGACTTGAGTCTTGCTCAACTCCGCCCTCAACCTTTTCCAGTCACCTTGCCGCGCCAAGGCCCAGGCCAGCGAAAAAATCAACTCATTGGAATCCGGCGGAATCTTCGCCAATATTTCATCAACCCTCTCCCGGGCAACCAAAACATTGGCCAGCTTTTCCTTGGCCTCCAGCGAAGCAGGACGCTGTTTAATGGCTTCTTCAAATTGCTTTTGGGCAGCCAATACCTGGCCGGCCCTCAAATAGACGTCCCCCAAATCCAACCCAAACTCAAAGGCATGCTCTGGAAAAAGCTGCTTGCCCCTCTCCAGGGCTGCAATGGCTTCTTTTTCTTCTCCTAACGCAGACAACAACAACCCATAGAGGCGCTGGTGCTGCATTCTCCTGTCATTGGGCAAACCCGTCTCCGGCGCCAGGGACTTCATTTGACGCAAAGAAACATCCAACTCTTTGTTCAAGGACAAGCGTGCCCGCGCCAACCCCAAAATGCGCAAAGGGTGCTCCGTGGCATGGTCCACCAATGCGGAAACCTGGAGCGCCTCATAGGCGTTGCTTTCTTCCCCAAGGGCCAAATAGGTTTCAGCCAGGCCTATTAAGGCCCGTACATTGGCGGGAAACAGCTTTATCGCATTCTCAAAACGAGCCAATGCACTCTCCGGCTTCTTCTCTGCCAGCAACAACCAGCCTGCCTCGCTTTGAATGTCGGAGCTTTGAATGTCCAGGCTGCGGCTGCCTGCGTTTTGAATGCCTGGGCCGTCCGGGTTTTGAATGTGCGAAGGCAGATCTTGCGAGGCAAGAATGGCTTGCACAGCCTTGTCACGCGTTGAGGCAGAGCCTACAATGGCATCCACCAACAAGGCAATTCGGGGATGGTCCTTTCGGACGCCTTCCTGCTCAATGGCTTTTATGGCGGCTTCTCGCTCTTCAGCAGCCGCTCCAAATGCCTGAAACCGCCGCGCATGTACCAAAGCCTTCAGCGCCCAGGCTTCCGCATGGGTGCTGTCCAACCCCAGGGCACTCTCCAGGGACTTCAATGCACGCCCATAGCTTGCCTGTATATCCAAGTTCATGGAGCGGCGAGCTTGCACCAGGTGGTCTGAAATGTTGGCTTGCTTCTTTCCTGTTGAATGATAGGCCACCACACCGCCTATGCCTGCGACGACGGCAACCACCGTCGCAAGTACCAAAGCTCCACGGGAGCCTGACCCCCACTTCTTCCAAAATGTTTTTCGCCGCTCTCTGGCTTCTAATTCCGCCTTGAGTTTGGACTCATATGCCCGGCCTGCGCGCTCCGCCGCATGCGCAGGGACAGCCGCGGCCGGGGCCTTCTGCTCCTTGGGCAAGTCCGGCAACGCATCCAACACGGCCAAGGCCGCGGACTTCGGAGGCTCCTGGGCTTTCCGAGGCGCTCTTGCAACCTCTTCTCGCTTGGCGCCGGGAATGTGGGCGACCAGGCCGCCTCTGCCATTGTCCTGCCAGCGCTGTGCCGAACGCCCCGCCGGCGGTGAAACCCTTCTCTCGGCCTCGGCCTCGACTTCGGCTTCTTCCTCTTCCTCTAACATGGCCTCTTCCACTTCCACACGGAAGGATTGTGTCGGCCCATCCTCGTCCAGCTCCGCCTGGGTGGCGCCTTCCTCCTTTGCGGCTGCGCTTCCTGCCTCAGGCTCCACGGCTTTCAACTCCGTCCAACTCAGAAGGCTGATAAACTCCGGAAGAGGCTCCCCGGCCAAAGCCTTCTGCGTATAGTCCAAATAGAGTTTGAAGTTGAGGTTTTCGGGCTCCAAGCTGCACGCTTTGCGCAACATCGGCAAAGCCGAGCGAAACAGCTTGGTTTCCAAAAACACCTCGGCCACCAAGCCATAGGCACGTGGGTTTTCTCTGTCCAAGGCAATGGCTGCCTCAAACTCCTGCATCGCATCGGCGGGCCTTCCAAGGCGTACCAAAGCTTTGCCCCACAAGACGCGTCCCACAATGGATTTGGGGTGGCTTTCAACTCCCTGACGACATACTTCAATGGCCTGCTCAAGCGCATTGTCTTCAAGCAAAGCCTTTGCATGCTCTACAAAAGCGAGCGCGCCGGGGTGTTCCCGCATAAATTCTTCATATCTCTCAATTGCTGATGAGCTCATCACCGTGCATACTTTATTCAACCGTGGACTTCATAGCTGCTGCCTATCATGAAATACAGCACCTTTCTTCTCTGTTCTCTTGTGGCCCTCCTCTTGCTTTCGGCTTGCCCCCAGCATACGGCCAACCCTTCTGCCCTTAAACCACGCATTGAAAAATTTCACCAAGCCATCCGTTGGAAAGATTTTTCCGCAGCCTCCAAGCTGCTGGCGGCTGACAAACAAGCCCTCTTCTTAAATGCCCGCCTTCATTCCAACGACATCAACAACTTGAGTATTACCGATTATGAGCTTGAACACGCAGAGATTTCAGACGACGGCACAACTGCTGTGTGCACTTCTCGCATATCCTGGTTCCGTTTGCCTCAGGTTCAGGAGCACAGCGCCCTCGTCAGAAGTTATTTTGTCTGGGAAAATAAGAATTGGTATTTGGAGCACCAGGAACAGGGGCCTTTTCCAGAGCTCGCCCCCCCTGGGCTCTTAAAGCCGCCGGAGGTGGGCCTCCAAAGCCCCCGCGCGCGCAACTAAAAAAAAATGCTCATCACCCCGGGGCCGGCCGAAGTGATGAGCACCGGGAACTCCCCTATGGAGCACCCTAACCCTACTCAAGGGTATAGCAACTCTGGGGCCAATGTTTGTGCATGCCTTCTTTCAATAGTTTAGCTTCTGTGCCCCTGGGGGTTCCACAAAACTTCCTTGAGTTTGATGCTAACTGCAACACAAGCCCTTCCTAAGCTGATGCAAAATGCAACTACACCCCTGTTGCACTCGCAACAAGCCTATGCCGGGTGCATTACCGAAGGCCTTGCAGGGTTGCGAGATGCAACACTTTGCTGGGCACCTACATGTATGTGCTTTGTTTTTTTGGCTTTCTCCCCGTTATGGGGCTGTCCTCAAAAAAACAGGATTGACAGGAAATGCCGTCAACCCTAGACCGGTTTCCAGTTAAAGTGAGCCGCTGCGCCCCACAGTTTTCGCACATCTTCATGCGCTTCCTCCTTCGGCCGTCCTCGACGTGCCTTAGGCACGCTTGCGGGGTCCGAAGTCCGGGCCGCATGAATCTGCACGAAAACTGTGAGGCTCGCCAGGCTCACTTCAACTGGAAACCGGTCTAGCGGAGCTGTCATGTCTTGCCCCCCTTTTGCCATGCTCACGCAAGCCATTTGCGCCCAACAGCCCATTCATGTTTCGGGCTTGCAGGGCGCCGCGCGCGGTCTTCTGTTGTCACAGCTCCACAAAGCCACTCAAAAACCTTTGCTGTGCATTGCTGCGGATGAGCTGTCGGCGGAGCAACTTGCCGAGGACATCGCCTTCTTCTTTGGCGGCATGGGCACTTTGGACAAGCCCCGCATCATCAAGTATTCCGCCGCAACCCAACAACCCTGGGACGCTGTCATTTTCGACTCGCAAGCCATGGCAAACCGCCTGGCGGTGCTTTATCATTTGAGCCAAAAAAGTGCAGGCAACGTCATTGTCACCTCGCTTCCTGCCCTGGCCAGACGACTGATGCCCGTTCAGCACATGAATCACCTGGCGGAGCTGTTGGCCCCCGGGCAGGAATATGCCAGAGATGCGCTGGCACGAAAACTGGCACATTCCGGCTACCGCTTTTCTCCGCTGGTGGAGGAAGTCGGCCACTTCTCCGTCCGGGGGGACATTGTGGACTTCTTCTCCCCCCTGGGGGAGTGGCCCTTTCGCCTGGAATACTTCGGTGACTATATTGAGTCCATCCGCAGCTTTGAGCCGGAAACGCAAAAAAGCCTCGAAAGCGTTGAGCTCCTCCACCTGCTCCCCGCGAGCGAATGGATGTATTCCCCCGCCTGCCAAGCCCAGGCGCAGGCCTCTTTGCGCGCACTTGCCGAAACCGTTGAGTTGCCCACCTCCAAACTCAAAGAGCGCTTGGCGCAGCTGGAGCAAGAGGACTTTGGAGCTGGCATAGAAAGCCTTCTGCCGGCTTTTTATGCCGAAGGGCTGCACACCTTCTTTGACTATTTGAAAGCGGGGGACTTTCAAGCCCTCCTCTTCTCCAATGCGCCGCAGGAGCAGGAGCGCGCTTTGGATGAGTTTTATGCGGAAATAGAGCGCTCCTACCAGTCCGCCTTGGAGCGAGAAGAGTTGACATTTCCCCCTTCGGCGCTCTTTTTGGAGCGCCAGCAGCTTAAAGCCCACCTCCACTCCATGCCGCGCTTCAGCGGAGGCGGGCTAACACTGGAGGAGAATGCCCAAACACTCTCTTTTTCATTTTCTTCCTCGCAACAGCTGCGCGAATCCCTCCGGGCCCACCGAGGTGAAGAAAGATCCTTAACACCCCTCGTGGAGCAACTCTCCCACTGGCGCGACGCGCGCATTTCCACCGTTGTTGCATGCAGTACACTTGGGCAAGCCGACAGGCTTCAACGCCTCCTGGGGGAGCGACATGTCCCCACGGAAATTTCCAAAACCCCTTTGGAGTTGGAGAAGCTTTCCTTTGAGCCTCGGTGGTGGGCCAGAATTTTCATTGGAGACATTTCCGCAGGCTTTGTTTCGGAAGAGGCGCAGCTGGCTGTCTTGTCAGAGGAAGACATTTTTGGCGTACGTGCGCGCCGCAAGTCTCGAAGGAAACGCCAGGAAATGGGTTTTGCGCAGGACTTCAGCAACCTCAAAGAAGGAGACCTTGTCGTCCACGCGGACTTTGGTGTTGCGCGCTATGCAGGCATGACGAAAATGTGTGTCCAAAATGTGGAGAATGACTTTTTGGTGCTTGAGTATGCGGGCAAGGACAAGGTGTATTTGCCTGTCAGCCGAATGCGGCTTATTTCCAAGTTTTCCGGCGCCAACCCCTCCCTCGTTGCTTTGGACCGCCTGGGGACTACAGGCTGGGAGAGAACCAAAGCAAAAGTTAAAGAAAGCCTCCTCAAAATGGCGGCGGAGTTGCTCCACATGTATGCAACGCGGCAAGCGCACCCCGGCTTTGCCTTCAGCTCCCCCAACCGCTACTTCCAACAGTTTGAGGCTGACTTTGAGTTTGAAGAAACCCCGGACCAAAGCAAAGCCATTGAAGCGTTGCTTGGCGACATGCAAAAGCCAAGCCCCATGGACCGCCTCATTTGCGGTGACGTCGGCTATGGCAAAACAGAAGTGGCCATGCGCGCCGCCTTCAAAGCCGTGTTGGACCATAAGCAAGTGGCTGTGTTGGTGCCCACCACCTTGCTTGCGCACCAGCATATGCAAACTTTCAAAAAGCGCTTCGCGGACTACCCCGTGCACATTGAAGTTATTTCAAGTTTAAAAAAACCCAAGGAGACTTCGGACATTTTCAAACGCACCCAGGAAGGAAAAGTCGACATCCTCATTGGGACGCACAAGCTGCTTTCCTCTCAGCTGGACTTCAAAAACCTGGGGCTCCTCATCATTGACGAGGAGCAAAAGTTTGGCGTCAAACAAAAAGAGTACCTCAAAAAACTGCGCATGCAGGTGGATGTTGTCGCGCTTTCTGCGACGCCCATTCCGCGCACCCTCCACATGGCTTTGGGCGGCCTAAGAGAAATGTCCATCATCGCCACGCCTCCTCAGGACAGGCGCTCCATCCGTACAACCGTTGCCAAGTTTGACACCCAACTCATTAAAGAAGCCATTGCGAGAGAAATTCAACGCGGTGGCCAAGTCTACTTCGTCCACAACCGCGTCCAATCCATCCACTCCATGGAAAAACTCTTGAAGGACATTCTTCCCCAGGTGTCCATTGGCGTCGCGCATGGGCAACTGGGCGAAGGCCAGCTGGAAAACGTCATGCTTGACTTTGTGCATAAAAAAACCCAGGTGCTGCTGTGCACATCCATTATTGAAAGCGGCTTGGACATTCCCTCGGCCAATACCATTATTATTAACCGCGCTGACACTTTCGGGCTTGCACAACTCTACCAACTGCGCGGTCGCGTTGGCCGCTCCAAGGAGCGCGCTTATGCCTACCTCCTTGTCCCCGCGCGCAAAACCATCACCAAGGAGGCTGAGCGCAGGCTGGAAGTGTTGCAGACATGCTCTGAGTTGGGCGCAGGCTTTTCCATCGCCTCCCATGACTTGGAGTTGCGGGGCGCCGGAAACCTCCTGGGGGAAAACCAATCCGGCGCCATTGAGGCGGTTGGTTTTGAGTTGTATACACAAATGCTCGAAGAGGCTGTTGCCGAAATGCAGGGAAAGCCCCTGCCCAACCGCGTCGAGCCGGAGGTGCAATTGCCTATTCCAGCCTTCTTGCCGGACGAGTATATTCCCGACGTCCACCAGCGCCTGGTTTTTTATAAGCGCTTCTCTCAAGCAGCAACCCCGGAAGAGTTGGACGCCCTGCGGATTGAGCTTGTGGACCGCTATGGCAATGCGCCCGCTGAAGTCGACGCATTGCAAGCGTTGATGCAACTTAAAATAGAGCTTCGAAACCTCTCTATCCGCTCCCTGGAAACAGGCGCAGGGAGGCTTGTCTTCTCCTTGGGGACAAACGCCAACCTTCACCCGGACAAGCTTGCCCGCCTGCTGCAAACCTCCAAGGGGCGCTATCGCCTGACACCCGAAATGAAGTTAATTGCGCACCTTGAGCTGAAGGAGCCCTTCACCCAAGCAAAGCAAGTGCTGGCAGACTTGGGCCAATGCATGGCCAGTTAGGGAGTATTCATTAAATGGTTTGCATACTCCTTGCGTTGACTTTCATTTTCCAAAACCCCAAACGCCTCTTCGACAAGAGCGCTCAGCTGCTCAGCGCAGGAAAGCACCTTCGGGTCTCTATGGCCCGCAAACTTGAGGGGGTTGAATTCCTCCATTAAACGCATATGCGCCTCTTTCAGCTCCCGCGTGCTTGCTTCGGGTGAAACACCGAGGACACCAAAATAGTCCGCATCCCGAATTTCCTCAAACCGCGCAAACAAGCGCTCTGTGCTGACTTCAGAAGCCCCCGCATGCACCAACCGCTTTCTTGAAAACTCTATGACGCCCAACTTCCAAGCTGTCAGCAGCATGGAAACCATTTGTTTGGGCTGAAAGCTGAAATCCTCCATCAAACCCTCAAGCTTGGTTTCTGCATCCATGCTTTCAAAAAACTGAAGCTCCGTTTTGCTCATTCCCATGGCCGCCAAACCTGCCAGGCTTGTTTTCAAAATAGGAATGGCTTCCTTTCCGCCAAAACGCTCTAAAAAATGAATTTCCGCGTTGCGACGCTCCATGCCCTCTTTGAGCAATGGCCAAAGCGGTTGCGACTTTTTTAAAACCGTCACCTCCACCCCGGGCTTTTCTTCAGCCAATGCAAAGGCAGCTTCCTTTTCGGACATGGCTTCAAAAAATACCCTCTCTGCATAGCGCTGGAGCAAGCCTTCTGCCTCTACCTCGCGGATGAAGCCCTTTCGCAAAAGGACTTCCAACTGCTCATACGGGCCTTTTTCTTCCAGCAGGCGAAGGCTTTTGTATTGCTTTGCGCTCAGAAGCCCATCCCTCTGCGCTTGCTTCAAAAGCAAGTCCCCCGGACAATTGGAGTCCACCCCCATGAGGGAGCCTTGGCAAATGTAGAGTTTCCGACGGCCAAGGCGGCTTTCTGTGTCCAAACGCAACCAAGGACGCGTCACAACCGTTTGCACCAACAACTGAAGGCATTCTTCAAGCGCAGAAAACACTTCTCCAGGCATAGGTGAAGACAGCGGCAATATCAGCGTCGAAGGGGCTATGGCCAAAGCAGCCCTCGCCTCCGCTTCTGATTTGGCAACTTGGCTTCTTAGCTGCACAAGCTCTTCTTCCATGCGCACAATGCGTTTTTGAGAAAAAAGCGCTTGTTGCTCCAACTGGACATTCTTTGCCTCGCAAGCAGCTTCCGTTTGCTGAGTGCGGAGTTTGAGTGCTTCCATTTCCGCCTCCAAAAATGCCGACGAAGACACCGCCGCCTGCAGGCGGGCTTCGCTCTCTTTCCATTGTCCACTTACCTCAGCAAGCTGCAAACACGCCTTGTCTTTTTCCTCCTGAGTCCGCGCGAGTTTTTCTTTCAGCTGCTGAACTTCCAGGCTCAACTGAGACTTATTCTCTTGCCACAGTGTGCGCTCTTCCAACGCGCGCTCAAGCAACAACTCTATGTTTTTGACTTCCTCTTTGGCCTTCTTCGCTTCTGTTTGACCAAGCTCCCACTGAGACTTGAGCACCTGCTGTGCCTGCAATGCCGCCTCCGTCTGAGTTTTCAGCTGGAGCACTTCCGCACGGTTTGTCTCCAGCTCCGCTTCGAGTTTTCTATGAAGCCGGCGGTGCAGCTGGAGTTTTTCTTCCAGCTTTGAAATGGCTTTCTCCGCCTCCTGCAGCTTCGCTTCTGCCTGAGCTTTTTGGGCAGAGGCCAAGGCCAGCTGTTCAGACAAGTCAACGTGGGGGGCTTTTAACGGCGGCTTTGCAACCTCCGGAGGAGGTGCCGGTGGCCTTGTGTCCTTAAAAACAATGACTGGAACGGGAGCGGCCGCTTTTTCTAAAACGGCCGTTTTCGCTGAAACGGCCGCCTTTTCTGAAACAGCCGCTTTGGCTGCTTGAGGTGCTTCAGCCTCTTTTTTCTCCAGGCCCAACAAAGCCAACACCTTGGACTTTATCAGTGGCAACGCCACATGCTCAAAACCTTCCTGCGCCTCTCCAACCAATACAATGCGAGGCGACAATGAGGCCAACTCCTTCACCAAATGCATGCCTTTGCCGCCTTCAAGTCCCGGTGACAAAAAAACCACGTCATGCATGGACTCTACAAATGCCATCACCGCATCGGATACCGAGGAAACCACCTCCACCTTCAATGCATACTCCTGGGCGATGCGCCTGAAAACGCCGGAAACTTGCAAATGGTCCGTGGCAAGCAAAATGGTTTTGGGCATGACAGCTTCTCCTCAGAGCATGGTTGCCGGGTCAACATCAATGACGACTTTTATAGAGTGTGGCGCAGTGGCCACAGCTTGCTCCACCGCGCATAAAGGCGCATTCAACGCCGCATAGGTGGGGCCTTTTAAAAAAAGCTGCCACCTGTACTTGTTGGAAACTTTCGCAATAGGCGCCCAAGACGGCCCCAACACGCGAACTTGTGAGGCCGTTTGGGCCAGGGCATTGCTTGCCAGCTGCGCCAGTTTGCGCGAAAAACGCTCCACCTCGTGGGCGTCTTTGCCTTCCAGGCGAATTAACGCAACGCGTGCGCAAGGAGGCCAGGCCAACAGGTGCCTGCGCTCCATCTCCATGCGCGCAAAACCCTCAAAGTCTTTCTTCAGCATATAGGCAATGGGCTCAGCCTCCGGGTGGTGCGTTTGGACCAAAACCTTCCCGGGGTGCGCTCCTCTGCCTGCCCTTCCTGAAACTTGCGTCAGCAAATGAAATACCCTCTCAGAGGCACGAAAATCCGGCAGTGAAAGTCCTATGTCTGCAAGCAACATACATACCAGGGTGACGCCGTGGAAGTCATGCCCTTTGGTTAACATTTGTGTGCCTACCAACACATCCAATTCCCCCTTGGAAAAACGCTCCAAAAGCGCAGAAAGCTTTTTTGGGGAAACCGAAGTGTCCCTGTCAAGGCGCGCAACCCTCGCAGAGGGGAAGGCTACCTTCAACTCTTCCTCTATGCGCTCTGTCCCAAAGCCCAGCTTCAAAAAAGCCCCGCCGCACCCTTCGCATACCTCAGGCAGGGCCTGGCTTAACCCGCAATAGTGGCATTGGAGTTTTTGCGCTTTGGAATGGAATGTCATGCATATGTCGCAGTGCCTGCACTTCTGGGTTTTGCCGCAGCTTGTACACAGCCACATCCGGTGATAGCCGCGGCGGTTTAAAAACAAAATGGCCTGCTGGCCGCACCACAGCACCTCCTCCAAAGCCTCTCGCAAGGCCGGCGTCAACAAAGACACTTCTGCACCTTCCTGCGGCAAGGCTTCTTTCGGCAAGGCTGCCTGCGGCAGTGTTTCAGGAGGCGACAAGGAAGCCCTCAAATCCACCAGCTGAATGTCCGGCAGAGGGCGGTTGTGGATGCGTTGTCGCATGTGCAGGAGGCGGAGTTTGCCGGCCTGCGCATTATAGAGGCTTTCCAGCGAGGGCGTTGCGGAGCCGAGAATGACCATGGCTTTGGCTTGCTGGGCCCTCACGAGTGCCAAGTCCCGGGCATGGTAGCGCAGGCCCTCTTCCTGTTTGAAGGAGCTGTCGTGCTCTTCGTCCACCACCAGCACCCCCAAATGCTTTATGGGGGCGAAAATGGCTGAGCGCACCCCCAGGGCCACTGTGGCTTTTCCCTCCCTCAATGCTTGGAAATGGAACAACCTCTCGGCTTCCCCCATGCCCGAGTGCAACAAAGCCACCTGCTGACCAAACCGCGCTTGAAAGCGCCCCGCCAACTGCGGCGTCAGCGCAATCTCCGGGACAAGCACCAAAACCCCCAGGCCTTCTGCTTGGGCTTTTTCTGCCAGCCTTAAGTATACCTCTGTTTTTCCGCTGCCGGTGGTGCCATGCAACAAAAAAGCCTGGTAGCTTCCCGCCCCCAGGGCTGGAAGCAGGGCCTCCAATGCATACGTCTGCTCCTGGCTTAACTGTGTCGGCCTCTCTGCAGCTTCCCCCACCACCGGCAGCTGTTTGGGCTTTCGCCTCCTTGCCGGCTTTGTGGGCTTTGGGGCATTTAACCCGGGAGGCAGGGCGGTTTTCAGCGCCTCTCCCAGGGGCGCACGGTAGTGCTTGGCGGCAAACTGGACGAGGGCGAAAACCTCTTCTGTCAACGCGGGCGTCTCTTCCAGCACAGCTTCAATGGGTTTGAGGGTGACGTCGGGGGGCCGCTCTTCCCACCCCAAAAAAAAGCCCAGCGCTGTGCTGTTGCCAAAAGGCACCCGCAACCTGTGCCCGGGCTGAAGCGGGGGGCTTTCTTCCAAAGCCTCATAGAGGAATGTCTTTGGCAAAGGCCGCGCAACCGCAACACGCATCACCTTGCTGGCAGGAGGCATGCTGTCACTTGGCTTTCTGTCTTCCCGCCAGCACCCTCAAGGCCATGTGCCCTTCTCTGCGGAGCTCCATGGTTTGAAAAAAACTACTGCTTTCTTTAAACCTTAACTCCCACAATACGCCTGTGGCGTCTTCCCATTTGAGGCCTCGCGCAGCAAAGTCCTCCTTGCCTATCCAATATTGGGGGGCGCGCTTTCCCTCCGCGCCGAGGGCATACAGCACTTCTTTGTCCACAAGCTCCAGCCTGGAAACTTTCACTTTCACCTTCTGCGAGGCCAAAAACCTCTCCAGCGCCGCCCTCACATCACCCTTGGAGGTGCCTGCCATAAACACACCGCATACGCCGGACAGCAAGGCCTCCAGCGCAGGCCAGCTCCCCTGGGCGTTGGAAACAACACCGTTGTGCCAAACAACATTCCATGCCCCTTCAGGCAAAGGCAGGCTGAGGGTGCAGCTTTTCACATTCGCGTCCATGGTTAGCTGGGCCTTCAGGTTGTTGTCGGAAGGGTTGAAGCGCGGAGGGAGTCCGGCGGTGTCCACCCACAACAGCCTAACGGCAACCTCCACTTTGGAGGCAACATTCTCCGTCAAGTGCGCCGCATTCCTGCGCAACAAGGAGGCGGGCGAAAGGACAAAACCCAAAACAACGGCTGCAAGCAATGTCTTCATGAAAGCTCTGCCTCAATGGTTTTGCGCAAATAGGCCAAAAAAGAATCCCTCAACTCCGGACGTTTGAGTGCAAACGCCACATTGGCCTCCAAAAAGCCCAGCTTGTCTCCGGTGTCAAAACGCCGCCCTTTAAAAAGGTAACCCAAAAGGCCTGGCGCCTTCACCATCCGCGCCAAAGCGTCCGTCAGCTGAATTTCTCCGCCTGCGCCACGTCCTGTTTTTTCGAGTTCCCCAAAGAGGCAAGGCGGCAACACATAGCGGCCAATAACGGCCAAATTGGAAGGCGGCCTGCTGGAGGGCTTTTCCACAATGCTGTGAATGCGGACAACATTCTCGTCTATAGGCTCGGCGGACACAATGCCATATTGGCTGGTTTTCTCCCAGGGGACTTCCATGAGGGCCAAAACGCCCATGGAAAACCCAAAGCGCGCAAAACAGGCCCACAGGCTTTTCAGGCAGGGTGTTTCTGCCAACAGCAAGTCATCCGGCAGCATAACGCCTATAGGCTCGTCTCCCACCCAGGGCTTGGCGCACAACACCGCATGCCCCAGGCCCAAAGGCTGCCTTTGTCGGACGGAGGCCACAGAAATCAGCTCCGAAAGTTGCGACAGCATTTTGAGTTCGCTATCTTTCTTTCTCTCTCGCAACACGGCTTCCAGCTCGAATGCCAAGTCAAAATGGTCCTCCATGCTTTCCTTGTGTCGGCTTGTCACCAACAACATTTGCTTGGCACCCGAGGCAACGGCCTCCTCCGCAATGTATTGCACAGCGGGCTTGTCAACAATGGGCAGCATTTCCTTGGGGACAACCTTTGAAAACGGCAAAAACCGCGTCCCCAACCCTGCAGCAGGCACAACCACTTTTGAAAGAGCAGCTTCTAACATGAGACCTAAGTCTATTAAATATCCTCCGCGGATGCTGTCCAAATCCTTCTTTTCGTTCCTGGCTGTTTGCACATGTGCCCTGCCACTGTCGGCGCTGGCCCAAGTCTCTTTGAATGACATGGCTGAAGCACGCGGCTATGGCATGGCCAACATGCTTTCCTCCGCCGCCCGGGGAACGCAGGCCCTCTATGCCAACCCGGCCTCCCTCTCTTTTGACGAGCGCTTTGAGGTGGAAAGCTCCGGCACTTTGAATTTTGCAAAAAACTCCTACAAATTCTTCGGCATAGGTATTGCCGACAGCAAGGCCGGGCCTGTCGCGGCCGCCTTAAGCTACCACATGGTGGGCACAGGCCCCAAGGACGCACAAAGCACCGCCCACCTCCTCTCCTTGGCCATTGCCGTGCCCATTATTGCCAAAATGTTCCACCTGGGCGTTTCAGGGCGCCAACACTTCATTCGCGGGCCTCAAAACTCCAACCCCTTCAATTTGAATGCGGGCATGGGCCTTCTCCTCTTAAACAACCTCTTGGCCTTCTCCTTGTCGGCGCACAACCTCATGAATACCTCCAGCATTGAGTTGCCGCGCTATTTTGTGTTGGCAGGCTCCGGCAATATTGGCGGGTTTCTGGTGACGGTTGAAAAGCGCGGCCACTTCAACAACCGACAGTCGCGTTTTACCTGGGGAAGCAGCCTTGAGTACAGCTTCCGTGAGATGTTTGCTGTGCGCGGCGGCTATGCGTATGACCAAGTCCAAAAAGCCAACATCCTCGGGGTGGGCTTTGGCTTTTTCACCCCCGGGGGCAGTGTGGACTTGGGCTACCGTTATACCCTCGGGGGGGCCAGGCACAATGTCCTCGCACTGACAGGGCGCTTCTTCATTTGAAACGCCTGCGCTTTCCTCCCTATTGGCTTTTGGAGGCAAACTCCTTCGCTTTCCCCCCTGCGGAGCTTGCCGCCCCCGACGGGGTGCTGGCCGTGGGAGGGGACTTGCACCCCCAACGCCTGCTGTTGGCCTACGGCCAGGGCATTTTCCCTTGGTATACCGAGGGCTCCCCCATTTTGTGGCATTGCCCCAACCCCCGTTTTGTGTTGGAGCCTCACAACCTCCACATTCCCCGAAGCCTCAAAAAGTGCCTCCGCCGCCCGCCTTTCCACTTCCAGGTGGACAGCTGCTTTGAGGACGTCATCCACGCCTGCGCCACCGTCCCCAGGGCAGGCCCCTATGGCACCTGGCTGACGCGGGAAATGCAACAAGCCTATATACGCCTGCACCACCTCGGCTTTGCACACAGCGTAGAAGCCTTCCATGAAGGCAAACTGGCAGGCGGCCTCTATGGCCTTTGCTTAGGGAGGGTGTTTTTCGGCGAAAGCATGTTTGCTGTCCACGCCAACGCCTCCAAGCTGGCCTTTGTCCTTTTTGTGCAGGCCCTCCAGGGCCTTGGCATTGCCCTCGTTGACTGCCAACAACAAACCCCCCACCTCCAGCGCTTTGGCGCCAGCTGCTGGCCACGCCAACGCTTCCTTTCTCACCTCAAAACCTTGCTCAATGCCCCCACCCTCCAGGGCAGCTGGGAGGGGCTTTTGAAACCGGCCTAGCTTTCACCGGGAGGGGCCGCCCAAAGTCCTCATGGCATAGTAGGCGGCGCAGGCCCCCTCGGGGCTTACCATGCAGGCACCCAAGGGAGCATCCGGGGTGCAAGCCTTCGCAAACAGCGCGCACTCGGGGGGCTTTTTTTGCCCTCTTAGCACAAGCCCGCAGCAACAACCCGGGTGATCCGCCGCCGCCGTATAAGGCAGCTGCCACTTGGCCTGGGCATCCCACGCGGCATAGCCTTGGGCAATGCGGAAGGCGCTCTCGGGCAAGGGCCCCAGCCCCCGCCACTCGAAGCTGGGGGCCACCTCAAAGGCCTCCTGCATCACCCTCTGGGCGACAAGGTTCCCCTCGGGCAACACCGCCCGCGCATAGGCATTCTCACACCGCGCCTCCCCTCGGTTCAGCTGGCGCAGCAAACGCCATATGGCCTCCAGCACGTCCAAAACCTCAAAACCCGCAATGCATACGGGCAAACCAAACTCTTTGGACACCGCCTCAAAAGGCGCCGTGCCCGTCACCGTTGAAACATGCCCCGGCGCAACCACCCCATCCAAGCGCAACGCACCTGGCTGCGTTTGAAAGGCCTGCAGCACAGCTTGCATGGCCGGCGGCGTGCGTACGTGGTTGCACAGCACACTCAAATTGCGCAGCCCTTTGCGCCGGGCCTCGCGCAGCACCAGCGCGGTGGGCGGCGCCGTTGTCTCAAAGCCCACGGCGAAAAAAACCACCTCGCGCTGCGGCAAAGCCTCGGCCAGCTGCAGCGCCTGGCCCGGCCCCAGCACCATGCGCACGTCCGCACCTTGCGCGCGCGCGTGCAGCAGGCTTTGCCCGCCACTGCCCGGTACGCGGCCCAAATCCCCAAAGCTGCACAACACCACCGGGTGGGCGGCCAGCAAGGCGAGGGCCTGGTTAATGCGCCCCGGGGGCAGCACACATACGGGGCAGCCCGGGCCGTGTACCATGTGGACATTGGGGGGCAAAAGCGGGGCAATGCCATGCCGGCACAGCGCATGCGTATGTCCGCCGCAAAACTCCATGAGGAAATACTCCCTGGGGCAGGAGCCCCTGGAGCAGGCGGCCTCGCGTCCAATGGCCTCCAAAAGCCGCTGGCCCAACCGGGGGTTGGAGAAGGCCTCCCCATGCCTCATGGGGGGGGGCCCTCCTCCAGCTCCTCAAACAGCGCAAGGCTTTGGCGCGCCTCTTCCTCGTCCAGTATGGAGAGGGCAAAGCCTATATGCACCACCACAAACGCCCCCAGCTTCACCTCCGGCACCAAGGCTATGGAAATGGTTTGGCGCACGCCGTCCATGTCTACCACGGCTTTTTCTTCCTCCAGCAGTTGGACTATTTTTGCAGGCACCGCAAGGCACATAGGCCCCCTTGTTTAGGGGGTGGCTTTGCAAAAAGCAATGTCAACCCACCGGACGCGTGTAGACGCGGAAGGTTTTTATGGGTTGGGCGCCCAGCAACTGCACTGTGCGCCCCAGCAAAGCGTCGTCCTCCGCTATCCACCCCAACTCTCCTAGGAGGTAGCCTTGCTTGCGGGCGGCCTCCACCGTCTCTTGCGCCAACAAAGCCTCCAACCCCAAACGCTGAAACCCAGGGCGAATGCCAAATAAAAACACCCGCACCCGCTTCAGCTTGTAAACCCCCCACAAAATTTTCAAAAGCCCCCAGGGAATGCCAAAGCGTGACAAATAGCCCCCCGCAGAGCGAAACGCTGGCTGCGCATCCGGCATGCTCAGCGAAAAAGCCACGGGCTCCCCGTCTGCCTCTACCATTCGACATAACTCAGGCCGCGCCACAACTAACGGCTTTAAGCGGTGCACCGCATAGTCAAACTCGGCCTGTGTCAAAGGCAACAAACCAAAACCCGGCTTGCGCATAGAGTCATAGATGGATTTGATGCTGTCCTTCTCCGCCTCAAAACGCTCCAAGTCAAGGCGCCGAATGTGCAGGCCTGCCTTGCACCGGGCGCGCTGTGCAGCCTGGCGCACTTTGAGGGGAAACTCCTGCTGCGCCGAAAACACATAGGAGAAGAGGTCCTTGGCTTTGCGAAAATGGTTCGCCTCAAACAGCTGCTCATAATAGGGCGGGTTATAGGGCATCAACAGAGAGGGAGGGTGCTCAAAACCGCGAATCAACAAACCGCACTCGTGGTGAAAGGCCATGGACAGGGGGCCGAGCATTTCAACAGCCCCGTGGGCCCTTATCCAAAGCCCTGCCCTCTCAAAAAGCCCGGCGGCCACCCCTGCGTCCTGAATGCACTCAAACAAACCGACAAAGCCTGTATTCGTCTTGTGGAAGCGGTTATAGCGCTCGTCGATGCCCGCCGCTATCCTCCCTACAATGCGGCCCCCTCGGTGTGCGAGGAAGAAGGCCGCCCGCGTGTGCTCAAAAAACGGGTTGCGGTTGCTGTCCAAAAACTCCCGGCGCTCTACCAAAATGGGGGGTACAAAATTCGCGTCCTGCGCATACAGCTCCATTGGAAAGCGAAGGAAAGCCCCCTTCGCTTCAAAAGAGGTGGCTTCGGAAATGTCCACATCCGGCGCCTTCGCGGCATAGCCCAGCTTGGCCATTAAGGGCCTTTCAGCGCTTTTTGGAATACCCGGTAGCGCTTGACGGGCTTGGAGCCAAACAGCTCAATGAGGCGGTTAATGGCATCATTGTCTTCCAGCGTCCACCCCACTTCTCCGCCTACCCAGCCCAGCTTCCGGCCATTCAAAAATGAGTCCAGCATGAGCACCGCATCCAACCCCCGCCTTCGGTACTCGGGCTTTATCCCCATAATAAAAAGCCGCCCCCGGTTTATTTTTTTGCGGCCGGACAAAAGCTTGAAAATGCCCAACGGAAACAGACGCCCGCCTTTCATGTTTTTAAAGGCCTGGTTCATATCCGGCAGCGTCAAACAAAAACCCGCCGGCTCCCCATTCACTTCTGCAAACAAGGCCATCTCCGGAATGGCCACCATCTTCAAGTCTGCCACCAGGGCCTCAAACTCCGCCTCACTCATGGAGACAAAACCCCAATTCTTCTCCCAGGCATGGTTGTAAATGTCGCGAATTTTCACCGCCTCTTGCGCAAGGCGCTTCATGTCAATGGGGCGCACCACCATACCCTCCCGGGCGCGGATTTTTTCTGCCAAACGCACCACCTTCTCCGGGGGTGGCTTCTCAATGTCCATCCCCCACATCAACAAGTCCTTGGCCTTCTCAAAACCCAGGGCCTCCAGGTGCTTTGGCTGACAAGGCAAATTAAAAGGCGACAAAAAAATGGGCGGTGAGTCAAACCCCTCTATGAGGCTGCCCCAGTCCTCGTTACTGGAAAAATTGGCCGGCCCCAAAAGCACGTGCATGCCTCGGCCTTCATGCCATTTCTCAACGGTGTCCAACAGCGCACGCGCCACTTCCACGTCATCCTCACAGTCAAAAAAACCAAACCAGCCTACGCGTGTGCCATGCTCTTCGTTGTACCGCCGGTTATCAATCGCCGCTACCCTCCCCACCACACGCCCTCCTCGAAAGGCGAGGAAAAATTCCGCCTCCCCGTGCTGAAACCAGGGGTTTTTTTTGCGGCTTATCATCTTCTTCCTGTCCACATAAAGCGGCGGCACCCAGCAGGGCTCCTTCTCATACAAGTCATAGGGGAGCTGCAAAAACTTCCTGCGTTGCCAATAGTTAAGCGCCGGCTTCACCACAATGGCCAAAGAGGCCACCTGGGAAGAAGCGCCAGAAGAAGGCGTGTCGGTCATGGGTTTGCTCGAGCGTTCAACAGAAAAACTCAACAGAAAAACATTTCCAAGCCTCACTCCTAGCGCCTGCACAGACGAACCTCAATGTACGGCTTTTCTCAATACAAGGCGCTTGTCTCAAATTTTTGAGCAATAACCTGCTCAAATTCCGGCGGAGGCCAATGTGGGCAAACCCGTGCCTCCCGGGAGGGGAGTTTTCAACCCATGGTTTTTCAGCGTCTTTTTTGAGGGGGTGTGCGCTTTGTTTTTTGAGTGACAACTTCGTGTTTTGCGTCAAACTTGACCCAATAGTCTTTGGTATCTAGAGCATTATGAAACATCATGCACGCACCTGTCTTTGTCGAGAAGCCCTATAAAACTTTGTTGGAAGCCATTCAAAGCTTTGCAACCAAGTCGACGACGGCGTTTTGCTTTGTCCGTCCGGACGGCTCGGAGCGGGAGCTTTCGTGGAGTGGCCTCTATGAGGAAAGCATCCGTCGGGCCGCTCAGTTAAAGCGTGCGGGGCTCCAAAAAGGGGACAGGCTTTTGCTGGTCCTCCCCGAGGGGGAGGACTTTGTGCCGACGTTTTTTGGTGCCCTGTGGGCCGGCCTCATTCCCGTGCCGGTTTACCCGCCCTCGTCGCTGGGCAAACTCTCCACCTATGTGGACACCCTCGCCGCCATTGTCGCCTGCGCCAAACCCACCTTCGTTTGTACCCCCAAAAAACTGGAAGCCACTCTCTGGCCCACCCTCGCCAAAGCCCCTTCCGTCCAGGGAGTCCTCTCCGCTGAAATGCTGCGCGCTGCCGCCGCCTCCGCTGACGCTGAGCGCATGGAAGTGCCAGAAACCATCCTCCCGGAGGACACCTGCTTTCTCCAATTTACCAGCGGCAGCACCTCTTCTCCCAAGGGCGTGGAGGTGACGCATGCCAACCTCATCGCCAACTGCAAAGCCATTATGGTGGACGGCCTCCAATGCCGCGAGGGTGACGTTACTGTCAGCTGGCTCCCCCTCTACCATGACATGGGGCTCATCGGCTTTGTCATTTCCACGGCCCTCTATGAGGTGCCTTCTGTTTTGCTGCCTACCACTTCCTTCATCCGCAACCCGGCGCTCTGGCTTGAAGTTATGCACCGCAAACGCGGCACCATCGCCTTTGCGCCCAACTTCGCCTATGCACTCACCAACAAGCGCATCCGCCCTGAAGCCTTGGAGCGCTTTGACTTGTCCTGCGTGCGCGTTTTCGGCTGCGGCTCGGAGCCCATTAACCCCAACACGCTGCGCGAGTTTGCCTCCAAACTCGCCCCTGCCAAACTGGCGCCCTCGGCACTCCTTCCCTGCTATGGCATGGCGGAGCACTCGCTGGCCATCTCCTTTATACGCTTGGACGAGGAAATGCGCACGGACGTCATTGACAAAGCCCTCTATGAGTCCAAGCAGCTGGCCAGGCCGCCCGAAGGCGAGGGAGAAACCACGGAGTTTGTCAACTGCGGCAGGGCCTTTCCAGGGCATGAAATGGCGGCCTTTAACGCCCAAGGCAAGCGCCTGAAGGACAGGGAGGTTGGCGAGTTGTGGCTCAAAGGGCCTTCGGTGGCGCGCGGCTATTTTGAAAACCCGGAGGCGACGCAGGCCACCTTCGGCGGTGGCTGGCTGCGCACAGGGGACTTGGGCTACCTGGTGGACGGAGAGGTTTTCGTCGTGGGGCGCCTCAAGGACATCATCATCATCCACGGCCGCAATTATGACCCGCAGCACCTCGAGTGGGCCTTGGACAACTGCCCTGACATCCGCCAAGGCAATGTTGTCGCCTTCTCCCGCCCTGGAAACAACTCCGAGGAGCTTGTCATCGTCGCCGAGTCCCGCACCGCGGACAAAGAGACGCTGACAGCCTGCATCCGCCAACACCTGGCTGAGCAATTCCAACTCGCCTGCGCGGATGTCCTCATTGTCCCCCCGGGCACCCTTCCCAAAACCTCCAGTGGGAAGCTGCAACGCCGAAAAACCCGGGAGCGCTACCTCTTAGGCACACTCCTCTCCCAGGGCCCCACCAAGGACGCACCGCTGCCTGAGGCCTCCCACAAACCTAAAGCAGAGTTTGCCTCTCAGGCTTCCGCCTTCTTGGACATGGCCCGCCTCTTTTCCCGCAATGCAGCCAAGCATGCCTTGGAAATCCGCACCCCCAAAGACGCGAAGCAAAAACTGACACAGGCCAGAAACTATGCCAAGGCACGTTTGAGTAACTGGCTTTCCAGAAAGTAGCCTTCATGGAAAACTCTGCCGACATTACCAGCCTCTTTGCCAAAGCCGCCTTTGAGGTGAATGGGAAAACGTTTGAAAAGCTGAGCCCTAACACCCCCATTGCCTCCTTGGGCATGGACTCTGTCTCCCTCATGGAGCTTATTGGCTTTCTCGAGGAGCAACTGGCCTTGCGCCTCCCGGACGAAGCGCTGGCCCAAGTCCACACCCTCGCTGACTTGGGCGCACTCATTCAACGCCTCCAAGGCATGCCTCCTCCTTGAGTCTCCCATATGGCTTGGCGCAAAGCGTGCAAGGACTCTTTTTTGGCCTCGGACATTGCCGTTGTCGGCATGGCCTGCCGCTTTCCACGGGCGCCACATGTACCAGGGCTTTTGCAACTGCTGCGTACAGGCGGCGTCGCCTTTGAGGACATTGCAGACAGCCGGTGGACGCACAGCGCTTTTTTGGACACCGCGGACGTGCGCGCCCAGGACAAAACCTATGTACGCCGCGCCGCCTTCATTGAGCGCATAGACGAGTTTGGCGCCTTGCACTTTGGCCTGGCCCCGCGCCGCGTGCAGGTGATGGACCCGCAGCAGCGCCTCCTCTTGGACATTGCACGCGAAGCCCTCGAGGACGCAGGCCTTGCCACACGCGCCTTTGACAGACAAAACACCGGCGTATTTATTGGCGCCAGCGTCTCGGAATACAGAGACTTAAACGTCATCCGCCACCGCGCCATTTCCCTCGCGCACGGGGACTTTGGCGCCTCCTCCAAGGAGAATGCCGCCGCCCTCCTCGAGTTGGCGGGCCGCGCCGCCCCCATGCGCGCCTTTAGCGTGCCTGGCTCCCTCATTAACATGGTGGCCGCTGCCGTCTCCCAGGCCTTTGACTTGGGCGGCCAAAGCTTTACGGTGGACTCCGCTTGCTCCTCCTCCCTGGTGGCCCTCCATGAAGCTGTCCTCCACTTGCGCGCACGGCAATGCCATATGGCCCTGGCAGGGGGCGTCTACCTCAACTTGACGCCTGACAATTATGTCGGCTTCTCCCGCATTGGCGCCATGTCCCCCTCGGGCTTTTGTCGCCCCTTTGACGAGCGCGCCGACGGCTTTGTTATGGGCGAAGGCGCCGGCCTCGTCGTCCTCAAACGCCTGGAGGACGCCCTGCGCGACGGAGACAACATTTGGGCCCTCATACGCAACAGCGCCGTCAACAATGACGGACACAGCGAAGGCCCTATGACGCCCAAACTCGAAGGCCAACTGGAAGCCTTGCGGCGCGCACACGAGGGCGTGGAGTTTCCCGTTGAAAGCATTGGCTTTGTTGAAACCCATGGCACCGCCACCGTTGTGGGGGACGCTGTGGAGGTGGCCTCCCTCTCCCAGTTTTTTGCCTCCCAGGCGGCAACACCCACGCCCCCTGCCTGCTTCCTCGGCTCCATTAAAGCCAATGTAGGCCACAGCATGTCCGCCGCCGGCATTGCCGGCTTTATAAAAGCTGTCCTCTCCTTGCGCTACCAACTCCTCTTCCCCCAGCCTGGCTGTGAAAAGCCTGCCCACAAGCTAAACTCCGCCGCCTCGCCTTTTCGCCTCTCTCCTCAACTCCTTCCGTGGCAAGCACACCCCCACCACCCGCGCCGGGCTGCCGTTAACGCCTTCGGCTTTGGCGGCACCAACGCACACCTCCTGCTGGAGGAGGCCCCCCCCAAGGCCAAGGAGAAGGCGGAAGGAGGGCATGCCGAAGCCTTGCTGGTGGCCTGCGCACCCTCGCCGGCCCTACTGGCTGCCTACGCCAGGCAGCTGGCCACATGCTTGGAAAACCACCCCCCACCTCTGGCGGAAGTGGCGGCGGCTTTGGCCTTGCGCCCTGCACACGCAGCGCGCCTGGCTTTTGTGGCCACCTCCACCCAGGAGGCCGCCTCCACCTTCCGCGCGGTGGCCGCCGCCTTGGAAGCGCAAAGCCCGCTGCCCGCGCAGGTGCACTTTGCAAGCCAGCCTTTGCCACAGGAGGCGCGGCGCCTGGTGTTTTTATTTCCAGGGCAGGGGGCCCAACGCGTAGGCTTGCTGGGGGAGTTGTTTGAGCGCTTTGCCGCGCTGCGCGGGCACCTGCAGGCACTGAGCCAGGCCATGCAGCCCAAGCTTGGCTTCTCCTTGCAAACAGCCCTCTTCCCCGAGGCGCCTTTGGAGGCCAAGGCCGCGCAGGCCTTCCTCACCCAAACGCACGTATGCCAACCGGCCCTCGCCGCCCTAAGCCTCTGCCTCCAGGCTTTTTTAAAGCAGCTGGGCCTTGCCCCCGCCATGGCGCTTGGGCACAGCCTCGGCGAGTTTGCAGCCTGCGCCTGCGCGGACATGCTGCCTGTGGAAGCGGCGGTGGCCCTGGTGGGCAAGCGCGGGCAACTGATGCATGCGCTGCCTCTGGAGGACACAGGCAGCATGCTGGCCGTTATGGCTCCCCTCGAGGCGGTGCAACCTTTTGTGGCTTCAGCTTCCGGCCTGTGCATTGCCAACATAAACCACCCCAGGCAGGTGGTGCTTTCTGGCCTTAGCCCCGCTGTGGAAGCGGCCGCCCAAGGCCTTGCAGCCGCGGGCTTTAAAACCCAGAGGCTGGAAGTTTCCCACGCCTTCCACAGCAAGCTTATGCAGGGCATTAACGCCGGCATGCAGCAGGCCATAGAGGCCCTGCCGCTTGTGCCGCCCTCGCTGCCTGTCGTCTCCGCCATTTCCGGCAAGCCCTACGCCTCCACCGAGGAGGCCAAAAGCATTTGGCTCCGCCATGCCACCTCCCCGGTGGACTTTGTTGCGGGGCTCCAAACCTGCGTTGCCTTGGGCGCGCGCCACTTTTTGCAAGTAGGCGCCAAGGGCGCTTTGCTGTCCTTTGCACGTGCGGTGGCCCCCGAGGGGGCCGAGTTTTTCAGCCTCGGCGAGGGCGAGGCCGGCGAGGGCACCCATGTGTTTTTAACAACGCTGGGGCGTTTGTTTGTGCTGGGCTACCCCGTGCGCCTGGAGGGCATTGTCTGCCGCACCTTCGCTGCCAACTTGCCGCCCTCCCCCATTGAAACCCAACGCTATTGGGTGGTGGACAAAACCCAAGCCGCCGCCTCTGCACCCCTCCCTCTCCCCTCTCGGGGCTTGCAACAAACACCTCCTGCGGAGCCTTCCATGGACGACAACCTCCTCCACTTGTTTAGAGAGCAAATGGCCCTGCTGCAAACCCAGGCAGAGTTGCTTAAAGCCCAAACCCAGGCCTTAAACCGCTGGCACCGTGGAGCGCCTTCCTCGGAAATGCCGCCTACGCTGCCAACACCGCCTACGCTGCCGCCTGCCATGCCTCCCCCGGCGCCTGCAACGGAAGGGCCCAAGCCCCTCTCTCTTGCCCACTGGGTGGCCCCCAAGGCCGCCGAGGTTGCAGCCTCGGCGCCACCTGCACCCTCCATGCAGCGCGCGGAAGTGGAAGCCAAGCTTTTGGAGTTGGTTTCCAAAATAAGCGCCTTCCCCAAGCACAGCCTCTCCTTGCAACAAACTTTTGTGGGCAACCTGGGCTTTGACTCTCTCATGCTGACAGAGTTGGACGAGGCGTTTGTGGGCGCCTTTCCGGAGTTAGGCCGCCTGCCCAGGGAAATGCTCGGCAAGGACATGCGCATTGAGGACTTGGTGGCCTACGCGCTGAAGGCCTCCTCAACGCCTCCTCAAGCTGCGCCCTCACCGCCCAAGGCCCAGGCCCAGCTTGGCCTGTTTCGCCCGGTGTTAACCCACGCCCCCTTCAAAAACCCCTCGCTGGAAAAACCCGCGCACCCGCTGTGGAAGCAGGCCATTTATGTTGTACCGGACAAACTGGGCATTGCGGAGGCCCTGGCCGCTCAACTCAAAAAGCTGGGCTATGCCGTGCAGCTGGGGGGGGAAATTTCACCCAACAACTGCGCAGCACTCCTTTGCCTGGGGCATATGGAAAGCCAGGAGGACTCGCTGGCCCCCAGCAAAATGCTGCTGGAGTTGCTCAAGCGGGCCCCCAAAACCCTCAAGGCCTTTGTTTGTGTTTCCGGCCTGGGGGGGGACTTTGGCCTCTCCTACCCGAAGGAGACGCAACTGGGCCAAATGGGGGCCGTGGGGTTTTGCAAAGCCCTGGCCCAGGAGAGGCCCGAGTGCACAGTAAAAGCCTTGGACGTGGACTTAAGTGCCGCGCCGGCGGGCATTGCCCAGGCCATTTTGAGAGAAATGTTTGCCCAGGACAAAACCGTTGAGTTGGGCATTGGCCCCCAGGGGCGCCAAAAATTTGAGTTGGAGCTTTTGCCTCCTGCCCAAGGGGAAACCTCCCCTTTGCCGCCGGAGTGTGTGGCCCTCATTTCCGGCGGCGCCAAGGGCCTGGGCGCTCTCTTTGCGCGCACGCTTGCGCAAAAATATGCCTGCCACCTCTTTTTAATGGGGCGCTCCGCCGCGGACGAGAGCACCCACGCCCTCTTGGAGGAGCTCCTCTCCCTGGGCGCCAAGTCCGCCCACTATGCGAGTGTGGACATTTGCCGCCCGGAGGACGTTGTGGAGTTTGCCCAGGAGGTGCGCAAAACACATGCCCAAATTCACCTGCTGGTGCATGCTGCGGGTGTCCTCTCGGACGCCCTCGTGGAAAACAAAAGCCAGGAGGCCCTCTCCCAAGTTGTTTTTACCAAACTCGGCGGCGCACAGGCCATGGCACTTGCCGCCCCCGAGGCCCAGCGGCTTGTCCTCATAGGCTCCTGGGCCGGGCGCTTTGGCAATGCCGGGCAGACGGACTACAGCGCCGCCAACGCCATGCTGGCGAGGTTTACTCAGCTGGCCCCCAGCCATATGCGCGCTGTTGCCATTGGCTTTCCCCCCTGGGAGGACAGCCGCATGGCCCAAAGCATTCCCTCCTCCCGCAAACAACACATGCAAGCTTTGGGGGTGCCCTTCCTCTCCCAGGAGGAGGGCACCGCCTTCTTCCTTCGCGCCCTCGAGGCGGAGCAGGGTGAAGTCCTCATTGCCTACACCCATTGGGTGCCTCCCCAGCGTTGGAAGGCGACGCTTTCTCTCTCCACGCATACGCACCCCTATTTGGAGGAGCACCGCCTCGGGGGAAAGCCCGTCCTCCCTCTCGCCTGCGCTGCGGACTTGTCCGCCCAAGCCTTTTTGGACAGCTTGCCTTCAGCCCCCGCCTCCTTGGAGTTGGGCCCCCTGGCGTTAAAACAAGGCGTGCAAGCGGACACCCCCACCCCCGTTGAAGTGGAGGTGCAACGCCAAAACCTCCTGGGCCATGTGGCCCTTCGCGCCCATGGCCAGCTGTGTTATGAGTGCAAGGCTGCCGCCCCCGCTGCCTCTCAACCGCCGCCGCTGCCCGCTGTGGAAAGAGGTGGGCCCCTCCCTCTCTCCCTGGAGGCGTTTTATGCAAACTTCACCTTCCACGGGCCGCGCATGCAGGGCATACACTCCGTGGAAGCCTTGGGTGAAACCGTCGTCCAAGGCATGGTGCAGGCTGCGCCCCTGCGGGAGTGGGAGCCTTACAGCCCCAGGCAAAAGTGGGCGGTGGATCCGCTGGTTATAGACGCAAGCTTTCAGCTGGCGGGCTATTGGGCGTGGGTGAAGCACCGCCAGGCGGGCTACCCGGTGGGGTTTGAGCGCTTGGTGCAACTTAGGCCCATGGCAGGAGCCGTGTTGTGCACCGCCCAGCTGGAGGAGAAAACAGACAACAGCGTGTCGGCCAACTTCTGGTGGCACAACGAGGAGGGCCACCTGCTGGGCTTTATGACGAAGGTGAGGGCCAAGCTGCGCGCCAAGGGCATACACTTTGGCAAGGCAGGCTTGGCGGCACCCCCCGAGGCCCCACCCGGTGCTGCGCCCCATGCCGCCCCCAAAGCCGTGGAGCCTTCCTCCTTTCGCATTGAGTTGTTCCCCGAGTATGTAGAGTTAAAAGCCCGCAAGGCCTGGCTGGAGGGCCTGGGGGTGCAAAACCCCTATTTTGGTGTGCACGAGGGCATTTGCAAAAACACCACGCACATGCATGGCCGGCCCATGCTGAATTTCTCCTCCTACAACTATGTTGGCAACTCCGGAAACCCTGTCGTCACCGAGGCCGCCAAGCAGGCCTTGGAGCGCTATGGCTCCTCCGTCTCCGCCAGCCGCATGGCCTCCGGGGAAAAGCCCCTCACGCTTGAGTTGGAGCGCGCGCTGGCCCGCTTTTTTGGCACGGAGGACTGCATGGTGCTTGTCAGCGGCCATGCCACCAACGTCTCCGTCATTGGCCATATTGTGGGCCCGGAGGACCTCATTGTCCATGACGCCCTCGCGCATGACTCCATCATCCAAGGTGCCCACCTCTCCCGGGCCAAGCGCCGCCCCTTCCCCCACAACAACTGGCAAGCCTTGGACAAGCTGCTGACAAGCATTCGCTCAGAGTTTCGCCGCGTCCTCATTTGCATTGAGGGCACCTACAGCATGGACGGGGACATTCCGGACTTGCCCCAATTTGTGGAGGTGAAAAAACGCCACTTAGCGCTTTTGCTGGTGGACGAGGCACACAGCGCGGGCACGGTGGGGAAAACGGGGCGCGGCATAGGGGAGTACCACGGGGTGGCCGCCCAGGAGGTAGAGTTGTGGATGGGCACCCTCTCCAAGTCCTTCGCCAGTTGCGGCGGCTATATTGCAGGCTCCCGCGCGCTGGTGGAGTGGTTAAAATATACGACGCCGGGCTTTGTTTATTCCGTCGGCATAAGCCCGCCCAACGCCGCGGCAGCGCTGGAGGCTTTGCGCCAGCTTGAGGCCCACCCGGAGCGCGTGCACAAGCTGCAGGCCAATGCCGCGCTGTTTTTAAAGCTGCTCAAAGAGCGCGGCGTGGACACGGGCATGTCCAAGGACACGCCCATTGTGCCAGCCATCATCGGCAACTCCTACGTCTGCTTAAAACTCTCGGACGCACTCAAACGCCGCGAAATAAATGTGCAGCCCATTTTGCACCCCGTCGTCGAAGAGGCCGCCGCGCGGCTTCGCTTTTTCCTTTCTTCCACGCACAGCGAGGAGGAGTTGCTGCTTGCGGCCAATGTCCTGGCCGAGGAGCTTTCCCGCCTCCGGAAAGCAGGCGCCCCATGAGTGCATGTCCATTGCCGGCCTTCCCCATGGGTGAGGCCCAACTGCTGCCCCAGGGGGTGTGGCTATGGGTAGAATGGGCAGAATGGCTCGCCAAAGAGGGAGAAGCCCCCGCGGAGCCCCCCCTCAGCCCCCGGGAGGAGGCCTACTGGCAAAAACTCAGCCACCCGCGCCGCCGCCAGGAGTGGAAGCATGGCCGCCTGCTGGCCAAGCGGCTTTTGGCCAAAGCCCTCGGGGGTGCCGCCGAGTCCTTTGAGGTGTTGCCCCAGGAGGCAGGGCCTCCCGGGGTGCTTTGCGAAGGAAAACCGCTGCAAGGAGGGTGGCTTTCTATTTCTCACTCCGTCTCTTGTGTGGGGGTAGCCTTTGCCCCCTTCGCCGTGGGCTTGGACATTTGTGACAAGGCCGACGCTGAGCGCATTGAGCGGCTTGCCCACCGCTTCCTCTTTTGGCATGAAGTGACCATTTGTCCAGACCCTACCTACCTCTCGGCCATGTGGGCCCTCAAGGAAGCTGCCCTCAAAATGCAAGGCGGCGGCATTTTCCGCCCTGGCCTGCGCTCCATTCGCGTGCATAGCCTCGTTCCACCTGTTTTGGCCTCCCCTCGGGCGGAAGCCGTCCTCTATAGGCTGCCGCTGGCCTACGCCTGCCTCGTCTTCTGCACGTAGGGGCTGTTTGCGAACCACCCTTGCCCGCGCTACCTTTGTTTTTGAACCGGGATTTTCATAAGACTTACAAGATTGGCAGGATTGGGCAGTGCTTGAAAATGAAGCAGTGCTCAATCCTGCCCATCTTGAAAATCTTATGAAAATCCTGGTTCAAGAAACAATGCGACGCTGCCGCACCGCCCCCGCCAAAAACTCCAGCATGGCGAGGCTGTCCTCCCAGCCGAGGCAGGGGTCCGTAATGCTTTGGCCATATTCCAACGGCTTTCCTGGAATCAACTCCTGGCGGCCTTCCTTGAGGTGGGACTCCACCATAACGCCCATAATCCGTTGGTCGCCGGCGGAAATTTGCGCGGCCACATTGCGGGCGACGTCCAGTTGGCGGTGGAATTGCTTGCAGCTGTTGGCGTGGGAGAAGTCCACCATCAGCTTGGGGTTGAGTCCGGCTTTGCCCAACTCCGCGCAGACGGACTCAATGCAAGCAGGCGTATAGTTGGGCGCATTGTCACCGCCACGCAAAATAATGTGGCAATCCTCATTGCCGGTGGTGGAGACAATGGCGGAGCGTCCGGCTTTGGTAACCGAGAGGAAATAGTGCGGGCTGGAGGCGGCGCGGATGGCGTCAATGGCAATGCGCACATTGCCGTCCGTGCCGTTTTTAAAGCCAATGGGGCAAGAGAGGCCGGAGGCGAGCTCCCTGTGCACCTGGGACTCGGTGGTGCGTGCGCCAATGGCGCCCCAGGCGACGAGGTCCGCCGTATATTGCGGCGTAATCATATCCAAAAACTCGGTGGCACAAGGCACGCCCAAGGCATTTATGTCGCACAGCACTCGGCGGGCGCGTTGGAGGCCCGTGTTAATGTCAAAGCTGCCGTCAAGGTGCGGGTCATTAATGAGTCCCTTCCAGCCCACCGTTGTGCGCGGCTTCTCAAAATACACCCGCATCACCACAATGAGGGCGTCACTCAAGCTTTCGCGTTGCACCTTCAACCGCTGCGCATACTCGAGTGCGGCTTGTGCGTCGTGAATGGAGCAGGGGCCCATAACAACCACCAGCCGGTCGTCTTCGCCGTGCAGCACGTGGTGAATTTCCCTGCGCACCGCCCAGGTGGTTTGCGCAGCCGCTTGGCTGGTGGGGCAGCTTGCGTGCACACACTCTGGTGTGAGGACTTCTCTAATTTCTCGAATGCGGACGTCGTCAATAATGGGTTTCATGGTGTTTCATGGTGGAGCCAGGGCAATAAACTACAAACTATCGCCAAACTCACGTTTGAAAGCATGCACCAGTTTTTCCGGCCAGTCGCTCAACGTTTCAAGCCGCCCCATGAAGAAGCGAAGGACGGAGGGCTCCTCCACAAAGCGCAGGCCGCCCACCAGCTGCCTTTGGGTATGCAGCCAGTGGAGCCTGTCTTCAACGTATTTCACCTGAGAGAGGGTAAACACCCGGCGAGGGAAGGCCAGGCGCAAAAGCTCAGCATCCGCGAAAATGTCGTTTCCATGCTCATCTCGGGTGCTGGAGAGGGTGCCGCGCTCCATGCCGCGTACGCCGGAAATTAAATAAAACGCCGCCGCCAGCGCCCCCGCTGGGTACTCCGCCTGAGGAATGTGAGACAAAAAGCCCCCCGCATCCACATGGCAGCCCAGGCCCCCTGCCGGCGTAACCACCGGAATGCCGAGGGTTTCCAGCCGCTCCACCAAATAGCGGATGAAGGAGGGGCTTTGGCCAATAACTGTCTCATCCGTGGTTTCGCGAAGGCCCACCGCCATGGCTTCAATTTCGCGCACGGACATGCCGCCGTAGGTGAGGAAGCCCTCAAACAGGGGGACCAGCACCTTCATTTTGTCAAACACTTCCAGCCGGTTGGTGCAAATGGCGCCGCCGCGCGAGGAGCTGACTTTGCGGCTGGAGAAATAGACAATGTCCGCCAGCGCGCACATTTCTCGCAAAATGGTGGCAATGCTGGCCTGTTGGAATTCCGGCTCGCGTTGTTTAATAAACCAGGCATTTTCGCCAATGAGGCTGGCATCCAACACCAGGAGAATGTTGTTTTCCCTGGCGACTTGGGCCACGGCACGCAGGTTGGCCATGGAGAAGGGCTGGCCGCCAATGAGGTTGGTGGAGGCTTCCATGCGGATGAGCGGCACCTTTTGCACCCCGTGGGTTGCAATGGCATGGCGCAATTTGGCAATGTCCATGTTGCCTTTAAAGGGGTTGTCGCTTTTTATTTGGAGGGCCTCGTCGTGCAGCAACTCGGCCATTTTGCCGCCATTCAACTCGAGGTGGGCCCAGGTGGTGGTGAAGTGGTAATTCATCGGCACCAAGTCCCCGGCTTTAACGTAGCTGCGGAAAATGACGTTTTCTGCGGCACGTCCCTGGTGCACAGGCAGCACCAGGCGCTTGCCGAATACCTCCTCAATGGCCACCTGCATGCGCTCAAAGCTTTGGGAGCCGGCATAGGCATCATCCGCCTGCATCATCGCCCCCATTTGCGCGTCGCTCATGGCATTGGTGCCGCTGTCCGTCAGCATGTCCAAATAAACGTCGCGGGTTTTCAACAAAAATGTGTTAAAGCCCGCGCGGCGAATGGCCACAAGCCGCTCTTCAATGGGCGGCAGGTTTAACTTCTGCACCATGCGGACTTTGTGCATTTCCAGGGGAATGTTTTCGCCGCTAAAAAAACGTACCTCAGGAGAAGCGCTTGGTTCCGGAATATTTGAAGAGTGGCTCATGGGTTTGCTCTCTTAACCCCACTGCTTGGCCTTGGGCAAGGGGTGGTTGCCCATAGCCTACAAAACCTCCGCCTTGGGGGCCCTCCTCTACTTGGGGGGCACCCCCAGCTTCTCCCCGAGGCGGTTTTCTACCACCGCCAACTCCACCCTCGCAATTTCCAACTGGGTGCGGGCTTGGGCTGCGTGGCTTGCCGCAAAAAACCGGCCATTGTCCGCCGTGGACAACTCCAGGGAGGTGGCCATGCCTGCTTTAAACAAGGACTCTACTTGTTGCTGCACGCGTGTGGCCATTTCAGCTTGGGTTTGGGCCTGCAGCGCGGCCATGCGGGCGGACTCCAACGTCTTCTTCGCGCTTATCCACTGGGCCCGCGTCTCGGAGCGGGCGCCGCGCAGCTGTGCCCGGGCTGCAGCCATGTTGGCGCGGTTTTCGCGCGTGGTGGCCTCGCGGACGCCTTGGTCATACAGGTGCCAGCTGAGGCCCAGCGTCAAGTCATAGGTAATATTTTTCCCGGCAAACCCCTTGTTGGAGTTATAAAGCCCCCGGGCCGTCACCGCCGCCGTCGGCAGCCACGTTATGTCGTCCGTGTTGGAAAAGCGCTGCATAACTTCGAGGTTTTTTTCAGCCGCCAAAATGCCGAAGCTGGTTTCCCACGGGTTGTCCCCCTCGTTTTTGGCTTCTCCAAACTCTATAAAAGCCGCCTCCTCCGTTGGAATGGGGCGGATGGGCTCGCCCACCATGGACTCCAACAGGGCCAGCATGGCTTCCCTCTGCCCCTCCAGTTGGGCCAGCTGGCTGCGGGCTTGTGCCGTGTCCGTCAACGCGCGCAGCAACTCGGTTTCCACGGCCCTGCCTACGCGGACTCTGGCCCTCGCGTCCCTCTCTCTGCGCAAGGCCACCGCCTCTGCGTCTTTGGCCGCCTCCTCCATGGAAGTAAGGCCGATGATGGCCAAATAGGTTTTGGCGACGCCTCCCAAAATTTGCTCAACAGCCTCTCGGGTGCCCAGGCGCGCCGCCTCCGTCCCCGCCGCCGCGTTTTTAATGAGGAGCATTTGCGGGGTGAAGAGGATTTGGGTGAATTGCAAGGAGCCATACAAGGAGTTGCGGGCAACAATGTCCGTTACAGGAAGCGCTA
>Ga0209737_10000465_pt1 | contig 33378 bp, 20 predicted proteins | sample TergutCu122P3_FD_187284 | JGI IMG/M metagenome (GOLD analysis project Ga0209737, IMG submission 187284) | Cubitermes ugandensis P3 segment gut microbial communities from Kakamega Forest, Kenya - Cu122 P3 (SPAdes) (version 2) | ecosystem: Host-associated > Arthropoda: Insects > Digestive system...
GCGGGAGATGTGACGCGCAAGCAAGAGGAGAAGGCGCCGACAGCACCGGTGTTTCAATACGATCAATTTCGCTTGGACGTGGAGCTGCAGGTAGCCAGCAAGCGTCGCGAGCAGATTGCTGGCCTGCGCCGAATTATTCAGCTGGGTGTGGACGAAAAAGAAATGCCGGATTTGTTGTTCCGCCTAGGCGGGCTCTATTGGGAAGAGTCCCGTTATTATTTCATTGAAGCCAGCCGCAAAGACGATGAGCTTGTCGCTGCCATGGACAGGCAGGACAGAGGTGCGCAGGCGCGGATTTTGTCTGAAAAGCGAGCGTTCCAGGACAAGCAGACGGAATATGGGCAACTGGCAAACCGTCAATATGCTGACGTTGTGCAACGCTACAAAAACTACGCACGCAATGATGAGGTGCTGTTCTACCTGGGCCACAACTCCTTCAGCATGGGTGAGACCAACAATGCGCTGGTTGCCTATAGGAAGCTGATAAAAGACTATCCAAAGTCTCGTTATATCCCGGATGCCCACATCGTCTTGGGTCAGCACTATTTTAACAGCTCCCGTGGCAAAATGGACATGCTGAAAAGAGCTTTGGAGTCTTTCCAGCAAGCAGCGGCATTCCCCGAAAACCAAGCCTATGCCTATGCGCTGTATATGCAAGGTTGGTGCTATTATAATTTGGGGGATTTTGCGAAAGCCCAAGAGCAGTTTAAAGCAGTCATCCTCTACGGGGAGATAGCCGGAAGAAAAGCCGTCGAAGGAGAAAGAGGCAAAGCGGATGCGCGTACAGGCCTTATTCGAGAGGCGAGGAACGACTTTGTTCGCGCTTATGCGAGAGGAGGAGGGACACCCGGCGATGCCAAGGCAGAGTTTGCCCGCGTAAGCAACAATGAGGAAGAGCGTTTCGACATGCTCAAACGCTTGGCCAACTTTTATTATCAAGAAGGCAGGGACAGAGACGCCGCCGTGGCTTTTGACATGTTGATAAAGGAGCGCCCGCTTTCGCCAGAGGCGCCTGGTTTCCAGGGGAAGATAGTGGATTGTGTTATGCGCGCCGGGAACAAGCCGATGACGGTGAGGCAGGTGCGCGAGCTCGTTCGAATTATGACGCACATTGAGGCGAGTGGAACCATTCGGGAAGCCAAAGACAAAATTGCCTTAAGCGAAGCGAAAGATTTGGCAGAGCGAACCATTTCCAATCTTGCAGTGAACTGGCACAAAGAGGGTGCCACGACGAGGGATGAAAGGACATTCCAGTTTGCAAACGATGTGTATTCGGATTATCTGACGCTGTTTCCGGACAGCAGCAAAGCTTATGAGCTGAGGTTTTTCTGGGCGGAGTTGTTGTATGATCAGCTGAACGACTATGCCAAGGCCGCTGAGCACTATGGGATAGTTGCTGACGAGGATGTACGCCGCATTGAAAGCCAGCAACCCCCCGGCAAGCGTTTGGAAGATGCTGCCTATAACGCCATTTTCGCCTACAATGAAGTGGTCGTTCAAGCCAAAACGAAAGGGGCTTTGAAAGCCGAGCCGGCGAAGGCTGCGCGTGAATCTCCTCCGAAACCTCGGGGGATGTCTGAGGAGCACAAGCGATTGTTGGCTGCTTGCGATCGCTACCTCAAATATGTTCCCACCGGGAAAAGCCGAGTCGAAGTGGCTTATATTGCGGCGAAGATTTATTACGATCACGATCATTTGGAAGAGGCCATTGAGCGTTTTGTTGCGATTGCGGAAAACCACCCCACGCATAAGTTTGGAACAGGCAAGACAGCTGGCGAGTTGTCTGCGCACTTGGCCCTGGACAGCTACAATCAGCTGCAGCAGTGGGAGAAGTTGCATGAAACAGCTGTTCGTTTCTATCGCAACGATCGGCTTGCCAGGGGTGAGCTGAAAGGAGAGCTGGCGAGGATTGTGGAGAATTCGGCTTTCAAGCTGATAGAGCAATTAGAGAAGAAGGGGGAGCACCACAACGCAGCAGAAGCCTATATGGCTTTTGCAAAAGAATTCCCGGATTCACAATTGGCAGACCAGGCTTTGTTTAACGCTTCGTTGGGCTATGCCAAGGCAAAGCGGCACAACAAAGCCATTGAGACAAGGCAGCTGCTCATTCGGCAATACCCCAAATCTCAATATTATCCTGAGACACTCTATCTCCTGTCGCAGGACTTTGTGATGGTTGCAGACTTTGAAGCAGCAGCCAACCATTTTGAGCAATATGCGACGCAATATGGCCGCACCTTGTCTCCGGCCCCCCCTTCCCGCGCTGCCGGGCGAAGTCAGCCCAAAGCGGCTGCGAAGCCGGCAGAGTCAGAATTTGGTTTCAAGGAGAAACAGGCACAGCTGGCGTTAATCAACGCGCTCTCCTTCCGCTCCGGCTTAGGTCAATCTGACAGAGCCATCAAGAATGGGGAAGCCTATTTGGCAATGTGGCCCAACGCGAAGGAGGCGGAAGAAATCTTCTGGGCCATCATCCAAAACATGGAGAAGCTGGGGAGGGGTCGTCAAGCCATACGCATGTTGGAAGAGCATGCTGAGAAAAACCGTCGTTCGCCAAACGCGTATGTCACAACTCAAGCCAAGTTGTTTGTCATTGCGCGCAACGCCAATATGCGACCTGTTGCAACGCGTGCAGCTGATGAGTTGAAAGCCCGGCGTTTGCCGAAGAAGAACGTGGAGGAGCTTGGGGCAGAGGCGAAAGAGAATTTGGCCTTTGCTTTTTATGATGCGGCCGAAGAAGGGTTTCGACACTATCAAAAGCTTCGCATTCAATGGAGAGTTTTGAGCAATGCAGCGCAGTTCCAGGAGACCGTCAAAGCCAAGGAGCTTTCGCTGGCCGAGTTGTTGCGTACCTACACGGCGATTGTGGAGATTGGTGCTCCAGGGCATGCCATTTGTGCTTCTTCCAGACTGGGGGATGCCTATGCGGATATGGCCAGGAACTTTCTTGAGTTGTCGCCCCCCCAGGGGATGCAGGCAGAGGTGGAGGCAGAATTTCAGGGTTTAATCCAAGAGAGGGCTTTGCCTTTCTCAAAGGAGGCCGTAGCATACTATCAAGCCAGTGTGATGGCTGCCCGCAAAAACAATCTTTCAAACAATTGCTCGCAAAATGCGCTTGCTCAGCTGCGCAACAATTATCGAATTCCAGGCTTTGAGCCAAGGAGAGAGCTTCTCATGAATCTTGAAGTGAAGCAGAACATTTCACCTGCCATGATGGTGACGGAGGTGACGACACCTGCGCCGTTAACCCAAGAGCAAGCTCGACGGTTAATGAACACCATCGACGTACCCTTAAGGGTGCCTCCACAGGCCTCTCCTCAGCCTCCGGCGGCAATGCCCTCCCGAGGTGTTTCACCTGCTTCTGCGCGCTCGAAGGAGTCCGATGATGAACCACTCTAAGCTTTTTGTAGGACAGCAGCGCCGCCGTTTGTTGTGCAAGGGGATGCTCCTTGCTGGCATGTTCGCATGGAGTTTTGCTTGCAAGACGACACCCTCTGCAGACGTGGCTTTGCCACCCCAGGCTGAAAGCCGGGCGCGAGCCAATCCTGAAATTTCCACCAGGGCGATTTTGTTGTTTGAGGATGCCAACAGGACTTTGGAGGCTTCGCGCAAGGCGAATGCCTATGACTTTCCTGCCTTGGAGAGAAAATACAAAGCTGCCCTCCAGGAAGACGGTCGTCTGGTGGAAGCCAGGTACAATCTCGGCGTATTGGCGCAAATGCAAAACCACACCGAAGAAGCCGAGAAGCATTATAAAGACGTGTTGAAGCAGCGCCCGGACTTCTCAGCGGCGGCAGTGAATTTGGGAGTGCTTGCCCTCAATGCCGGAGACATGCCGAAGGCGCAGTCGATTTTGCAGGCAGCCGTGGACATCTATCCGGATGATCCAGAAAGCCGGGCGCATTTGGCGAGTGCCTATGTGAAGATGGGGGATACAAGTCGGGCGATACAATTTGCGAGAGAGAGCCTCTATAGAGATCCGCAAAACCTTTCGGCATACAAGGCGATGATGGAGGCCTATTTGTCTGCCAAGCAATATGACTTGTTGCGACTTGTTGCTGCACGCATCCGGGATGTGCGCAAAGACGAGCCAGACATTTCTTATTATTTGGGGCTTGCTGCTTTAGGTGAAGGCAAGGATGCGGATGCCAAGGTTTTGTTTCAAAGAACCTTGGAGCTGCATGCTGGGCATTTGAATGCGGCAGTGGAGCTCGCCAAACTGGAGCTGCGCTATGAGAATGCCGAGAGTGCTGAAGTTGCTTTGCGTCGTGTTTTGCAGATGGATGGGAAAAACGTTGCGGTATTGATAGGGCTGGCCGTGAGTTATGCTGAGCTTGGGCAATTGGATAGGGCCATGCAGCTGTATGATGAGATTGACAAGCTCAAGCCAAACCAGCCGGAGGTGGCGTTTAATCGAGGCGTTGTTTTGTCCAAGAAAGAGCAGCCCGAGAAGGCGATTGAATATTTCAAAAAATATCTGCAGCTGATGGGTGGTCGCGTCGTTGTCGATCATCCAGTCTATGCGAACATTCGCCAAGAGGAGGCAGTCCTCCTCAAGAGAGAGGAAGATCGCCGGGCAGCGGAAGAAGAAAAGCGCCAGGAGGAGAGGCGGAAGGTCGAGGAGCAGAAGAAAAAAGAGGAAGAATTCCGGAAGGCTCAGCAGGAAGCCAAAGGTCAATGAGCAGGAGCCAGGATGTTGTAGGCTTTTGGTGGACACAAGAGATGACAAGACGCAGTTGCCAGTAGGAATGGCGGATGTTTTGAGCTAATACGTTGAGAGGTACGATATGAGGAATCGGGTTCTTTATTTGCTTCTGCTGGTTGCTGGCTTTGCCTTTGCTGTCGACGTTCCTACGTCTGTGGAGGGCAAAGGCAGCGCAAGGCTCAAGGTATTTGATTTTGAGGCAGACATCATCGAGGGTGATCTCAATCGGCCCGACAGTGAATATGTAGACGCGGTACGTGGTGCAAGGCATTCAAATCTGATTCGTGTTCGAGAAGAGTATAGGAAGAAAATAATGCAATCCGCGGGAGAACTTTGAGTTGCACCTTGTTTTATAAAGCTGACTTGCTGCAGCGTTAGAAGGAGTTACCTTTGGCAACACCATTAAGGCTTAGAGTATTCAAGGCAGGGGCGCAGATCGACTGCAAGGATTTTGAGTGCAGCATCATCAAAATCGGCCGTTTGTCAGCTGCCCAGCTTTGCCTGGATGATGACAAGGTTTCTCGTATTCACGCGGTGATTGATGTGGCTGTTCATGGAACATTTTCTATCATCGACATGGGAAGCGTCGAGGGAACCTTTGTCAACGGCAAACGCGTTAACCGTGGTGATTTGCGATTTGGAGATGAGATTCGCGTTGGGAATACCACCATCTACGTAGAGGATGCTTCTGTTGCCGACAACAGACTGCCGGCGGTGTTGCCCGTGGCTACGGAAGAGCTTGCTTTGCCGACAGCAGCTGCGGCAGCTGTTCCACCTGCTTTGCCTTCTTTGGCACCTCTGGCTGCAGCGGCACGTGTTGTGCCAGCGGCACCTGCTGTTCATGCAGCACCTGTTGTTCATGCAGCACCTGCTGTTCATGCAGCGCCTGTTGTTCATGCAGCGCCTGTTGTTCATGCAGCGCCTGTTGTTCATGCAGCGCCTGCTGTTCATGCAGCGCCTGCTGTTCATGCAGCGCCTGTTGCTCAGAACAATGTTGGCCGAAAAAATGTTTCGAAGTCCACCACGCGTTTTCCGAGAAGAGGTTCATCCCAAGAAGGGGGGCCTTTGGGGCTTGCCATCCGGCTAACGTGGGGAGATCAGCCCTTGGAGTCCCACTATTTCCCTCCGTCTGAAAAAGTGAGTTTTGTCGTGGGAACGGCCTCAGGTGTTGACTTCCCGATGGGGGATTCCTTGCTTCCGGGGAGGCGCCTGGAAGTGGTTTCTTTCAACAAGGGGCACGCCTCTTTGCAGTTTACGGAGAAGATGGAGGGGGAGTTTCACGCGAACGGCAAGTCGCCCATGCAGCTTTCGACGGCCATCAAGTCCAAGGTGGCTACTTTGGGGGACAAAGAAAATGCATACAGCATTGACTTGCGCGATTCGGATTTCATGTGGGTAAGTTTGGGGGACAACATTGTCCTTGAGGCCCACATGGACACGGAGCCGAAGCCTGCTTGGGTTCCCCTCTTAAACCGCATCGACTTTGCCTCTCTCAATATTTTCCTCGTCATTGCTTTGCTTGGCTCCTTGTTCCTCATCTCCGCCCTCAATCTGGCCAAGAGAGGCATGGGCCTTGTAGACGAGTTATCCGGAAACGATGCGCGTTTGGTGAAGCTCATTGAGCACTCTCCAGAAATCCAAAAAAACATTCAGCGCAAGTTTGAAAACATCCAAAAATCCAATGCAGGCGAAGCTGCAGCCAGAGCACAAGGTGTAGAAGGGGAGATGGGGCGGAAGAATGCTGTACAAAAGGATGGCAAATCCACGCCCAGAGGCGATCCCAATGACAGCGACAGACAGCGCAATGTTTTGTCAAGTCTCCTGGGTGCAGGTTCTGGAGCAGGAGCGGGCGCAATCGCAATAGGCCAGGGACGAGGAGGAGATGTTCGCGCAGCCTTGGGAGGCTTGCAAGGCTCCAGGTATGGTGATGCGGCCGGTGGCGGCGGACTGGGCCTCATCCGAGGCGTAGGTTCCGGAGGTGGAGGCTCCTCGCTGTCCTCCATTGGTGTTGGCGGGGCGGGGACCAAATCAGGCGCTTCGTTCGGCAGTGGAGGCACGCCGGGACTGACAGGCCGCGCGAGGAATGAAGTGCCCACACTCACCACCGGAGAGGCCAGCGTCGAAGGCAACATCGACGGGGAGTTGATTCGTCAAGTCATAAGACGCAACAGCGCACAAATCCGCGCCTGCTATGAAGAGCAGCTCATACGGTTTCCGCAATTGGCAGGCCGAGTCGCCATTCGTTTTGTCATCAACAGCGAGGGGGGCGTGGACAGTTCCAGAGTGCAGCACTCAGAGATGGCTCCGAGGAATGCAGAAATAGGGAATTGTGTTGCGAACAAAATTCGGTTGTTGGAATTTCCCAGACCCAGAGGAGGCGGGACAGCTCAGGTAACCTATCCTTTTATCTTCAAGCCAGCCGGTTAGCCGTGTTGGCTTGTGCATAAGGGAAGGAAGAAGCAGAGGGGATATATGCAGTTTTTGTTTCGATGCCTTCGTGGCGGTTAGGTGTTCAATACCATGCGTTTTCGATCTGCTTTTTTGACATGTTTTTTGACGTTGTTGGTTCCTTTGTCGTTGGCTTTTGCCCAGGAGACAGCTTCTGTACGCGAGGTGGAGAGGGCGCCTCTCAAGGAGATTGAGCGCGGTATTTATTTCCAGCTGCAAGGAGGCGTCTGGTATCTCTTGGAGGCTCCAACCAATAAAGGCAGTGGCCCCCGTTCCTTTGGGCGGTCCTTGCAAATGGAGTTTGGGTACGAGCTCGGAGAGAGAGTGTCCTTAGGCGTCATGTTGCTGGGCACATTCAATCCCGCGGGCGCTTCATATTACGGCGAGTCGGTGAACAGTGAAGCTTCAGGGGGATTTTCGTCCTTGACACCAGGCTTATCCGCCAAAGTGGGTTTGGTTGGTTTTAGGGACAGTCAGGCCGTTCGGAGAACGTGGCTTTATCTACGTGCAGCCATGGGGGCCAGTTTCTTCTTCCCGAAGGTTTTGCTTCCGAAGATGGATTATTTGGCCAATGTTGGCCTTGGTGTTGAATATTATACGCGATTGAGACACTTTTCTGTTGGGCTGGAGGCTTCTGGAATAGGTTTGCTACGTGCAGGCACTTTCGGCTTTGCAATTACACCGAGCCTAAGGTACGCATTTTAGCCGGTAGATATCATTTAACGAGGTTTTTAGCCATGCATGAGCAGCAACAACGCGCGAAGTCCTCGAGGGACGAGCGTGGTGGCGGGCGTAGTTCGCGCAGAGATAATTCCCGGAAAAGGCGCCCTGAGGAGGGAAGAGCCGACACGGGAGCACGCAGAGTTATTGTCGAGCTTGGGAATTTGGAGCGCGCACTCACCAAGGGAGATTTTTTGTTAGAGCAGGCTCCGCTCCAAGAAATATTGAGGACCATTCGTTCCATGCGTTTGGACTCTCTGGAGCGGCTTGAGCCCAATGCCCGAGGTCGTCTAATTACGTCCTTGTTTCGGGTGATGAGGCAAAAGAAGCCTGCTTTTCTCGAGCAAGCTGTTGCTGAAAAGGCTGTTGCTGAAAAGGCTGTTGCTGAAAAGGAAGTGGCTGCATCCACAGAGCAGACGCCCTCTCTCCAGCCTCCCGAGGAGGCCGAGGCTGCGCCAGAGTTGCCCCAGGAAGCATTGACAACGGCGGACCAAGAGTCTTCTGAGGAGGCAGCGCTTTCTCCGCCAGAGTTGTCTCATGAGGTGTCAACCGCTGCTCAAGAGTCTTGCTCCGCTCAACAGACTGAAGGGGCAAAGCAAGAGAGCGCTTCGCTGTCGCCGGAACAATTGCAGGCGCAGGCTTATCGTTCTGTCTTGGATTTGGTTGGACGCATTTGGCGTGCTTTGGGTGAAAAAGCTCGCTCGCAAGCGGCGCTTGAAGCGAGTGGTTTGAAAGTGCTTTCGGAAGAAGCCCCGCTTCCTGCAGAGCCTTCCAAGAAAATGCCTGAGCGCTCCCCTAAAGACAAGAGACGTGAAAAGTCTTCTTCTCGTGACACTCGGACGGAAACTCGTGCCGACACTCGCGCTGACGCTCGTTTGACTTTTAAGGATTGGAAAGAGCAAGCTGCTTATTTGGAGCAAACACGCAAGACGCGAGATGCGGGGCGTTTGCATGAAAAGAATGCCTCTTTTGCAGAGGCCGCTCGCCTGTTTGAGCTTGGGAACGACTTAAAAGCTGCATTGCGTTGTGCTGTGCTGGGTGAAATGGAGGAAGCAAGCACAAGACTGATGAGTCGTCTATCTCCCTCGGACGTCAAGTTCGTTTTGGAACGCGCGGCTGCTTGGGGGTTGTTGATGTCCTATTGCGCGAAAATAAAAGACTATGATGCTGTTGCGCGTCTCTATGAGCGTGCAAGGCAGATGGATCAGGCCGCATTGGCCTGGGAGAAAGCAGGGCGGCTTTCTTTGGCGCGCAAGGCATATGAGCAAGCAGGGGATTTGGAATCCGCAAACCGTACACGAGCCATGGAAGTGCAGCAGTTGCTGGATAGAGGAGATCGCCTGGGTGCGGCAACCTTGTTGGTGGCCACTGGAAATGCTCAAGCAGCCATTGACACACTGAAGGCGTTGCCGGGCCCCAAAGCCTACCGTTTCCTTTTAAAGCTCAAGTTTGAAGAAGAGGCCCAGAAGCTTGCCGCAACTCAAATTGAACAGGCCATTGCAACAAACGATCACCTGACGCATGCGCATTGGCTGGAAGCTTTAAACAAGCTGCCGGAAGCCATTGAAGCATGGCTTCAAGGAGATCGTCGCGACAAGGCGATGTATTTATATGAAAAAACGGAGAAATATGAGCAAGCAGCAGAGTTGGCAGAGGCATTGGGGCGTTTAGACAAAGCAGAAGCTTTATTTCGTCGTGCAGGAAATGAAGAGCAAGCAGCTCGAATAGCTGCTTTGGTGCGCTCAACTGTTTTACCAACTGAAGATTCTTTATCCATGTCGGAGTCCCAAGCAAGTGAAGCTATGTAGCCCCCAACACTTTGTTAGATGTTATGGGGTTCAATATTGATGAGCTTTTCCCCATGAATAATAACAGGCTGACGGCAGAAATTGAAATCAAAGCCAATCAAGCTCAACGCATTGAAGAGCTTGTTTTTCTCTATGAATCGCGTGCGAGCGAAGTTGAAAACTTAAAAGAAGCTGCAACTTTGCTCGCACGGGCTGCTGGCCTGGCCAATACGCGTCTTAACAAGCCATTTTTGGCAGAAGAATTGTTGCAGCGTGCCTTGGCGTTTGATCCGCATTCCTGGGATGCATTGCGGGAGTTCCAGCTTCTTTGTGAACAAAGAAAAGATTTGTTGAGTTTGGCAGAGACGTTGGAACGTTTGGCTGAGCTTTGCAGCCCGGAAGAATCCGTAGACTGCTTGTTGCAGGCAGCCCATCTTTTTGAGCAGCTGCAGTTTTTTGACCGTGCAGAACGTTGTTGCAGGCTTGCTGTGAAAACTTTGCCCTCTCACCGAGAGACGTTTCGGCAAGCACGTCGGATATTGATAACAGTAGAAAATTTTTCTGCTGCTTATGAGTTGTTGCAGCAAGAAGCCACACAGGTGTCGGCAAGTGCCTTAGTGGATGACTATTTGCTTCTTGCAGAAGCGGTGATTGAAGATCCTCAGTCCTTGGAGCTTACCAAGCAAGTGTTTGCATTCCTTGCGGAGACAGATCCATCGAATGAGCGTTTGCACAGCTTGCAGCAAAAGTTTTCCCAATTTTCGGCGAATTGGAAAACCCATATACAAATGCTTGGCGAGCTTGCGCAAAAGGAAACAAACCGCCAGCAGGCAGCAAAGTACTTTCTCAAGATAGCAAAGACTTATGCCTTTTTTGAGTCCGATGTTGCTGACCGGAAAAAAGGCATGAAGGAGGCCTTGGACCAATGTTTTTTGTTATGGCCGGCCATGCCTGGTGCACTGGGCTTATTAGAGCACGGCGCTAAATCCTCTGGACGTTATGACATTGTTATTTCTGCATTCGAAAAGCTTGCGCACGAAACAAAGGACCGAAATGCCAAAGTAGTGCTCTACGTACGCCTGGGACAGCTTGCTTTGGAAAAACTGGGCAACCCAGTGGTGGCTGCTGCGGCGTTTGAGAATGCGGCGCTGAACGATCCTATTCGCAGCGATGTTGTGGGTGTGGCTGTCGAATTGTCTTTGGCGAGAGGTGACATTTCAAAAGCTTTACAGTTGCTGGAAAAGAGTTTTGAAGCCCAAACAGGAAATGCGGAAAAAGCAAAAATTTTGGTGAAGGTTGCCGATATTGCTCTGGCTTATTCGAAGGACGAGCTCAAAGCTCGGCGAGCATTTGAAAAAGCACTCAATTTAACGCCCAAAGATGGGTTGATGGTTTTTCAGCTTGCCCAGTTGGTTTTGAAAGCGAGAGATGTTGCTGAGTTAGCGGTTTTGCTGCCAAGAGCGATTAAAGCACCGAAGTCGTTGCAAGAGAGGATGGCGCTTTGCGAAGACGCGGCTTTGTTGTTTTCTGAAAAGTCAGAGTCGGCGAAGGCATTTTTGGCATGGAGCTTGGCGGTTCAGCTGCTTCCTTCGAAGACAGAGAATTTGCAGAAACTTGAGCAAATTGCTGTTCAAGCCAATGCGCAGGAGGAATACCTTCACGTGCTGCGCAAGGTGGCGCAGAAGGCGGACAAGAAAACAGCGGTGGTTTTTTGGAAAGCCCTTGCTCGGCAATTGTCTGCTCTGAACAGAGCGAATGAATCCAAAGAAGCTTGGATGGAGGTCCAGAAAATCAATCCAGAGGATGAAGAGTTTCTTTTGGCTCTTGAGTCCTTCAAATCTCTGCCAAAGTCTGAGGATGCTCGACAGGTATTGCTCCAGCAAGCGAGGGAATTGGAAGCCAGCGCTGCGTCGCCTCAAGCGTTGGTTGAAGTTTATCGGAAGATTTTGAATTTGGAGCCTGAGAATACAGAAGTGCTCCAGAAGATGGTGGATGCGAACGGGAAGCAGGAGCACTGGGAAGAGGCAGCGTTATATTTAGAGCAGTTGATTGCATTGCTCCCAGAGTCGAAGGAGAGGAACAGTTGGCGCATCTTTTTTGCGCAAATGCAAACTGAAAAGCTCGGCAGAAAAGATGAAGCGGCACAGCTCTATCTTTCGCTTTTGGCAGAGGGCGAAGAAAGCGCCATTTCTGGACTGGAGCAGTTGGCCAGTGAGGGCATTCAGCAGGTGAGGATTGCGCAGGCCTTGGCGCCTCATTATGCGCGGGTTGGCAATCATCAACGACAAGTGGCTTCATTGCTCATTCAAGCTTCGTCAAGTGAAGACAAAGCAGAGCGGATGCAGTTGCTTTCATTGCTTGCTGAGACAACAGAAAAACATTTGTCAGATCTCCGGGCAGCGTTTGAGTTTCGGATGCAAGGCATCGCACTGGACATTGACAACCTTGTATTTCGAAGCGGAGCAAAGCGTTTGGCGACAGCGCTCAATGCGCATGCGGAATATGCGCGTTTTTTGATAAAGCTGGCGCAGGAGCACACTGCAAATCCCGCGATACTGTGCTTGGATGCAGCTGACATTGCCAAGCGCGGAAATGCGACAGCTGAAGCCATAGAGGCACTGCAGTTGGCATTTAAACATGAGCCTTCGGATGCGAAAATTTTTGATAACCTTACAGAACTTTTGCGCAAGTCCGAGCGTTGGCTGGAGTTGGAGACACTTTTAAAGAAGCAAATTTCTGCAGTGGAGGGTGCGCAAGCGAAGGCTTCGTTGTGGTTGCGTACTGCAGAAGTCAACGAGAAATTGTCTCGTCCCAAAGAAGCAGCAGCGGCCTTAAAAGCGGCTGTTTTGGCCGGAGCTGACGAGAAGGAGCACATTGCGAGACTGGCCGATCTGCAAGAGCAAGCGGGATTGTTGGATGCGCTTTCCGAAACGTTGGAGCGTCAACTGGCATTGGCGAAAGAAAACGAGGATTTGGTTGTCATTGAGGCTGTTGTGCTCAGACAGCGCAAAATAGCCGAGCTCAATTTGAGCATGCAGCGTGCAACGGTTTTAAGGTGCCAGGAAGTTTTGGCGAAAAAGCCGAACGATGGGGAGGCCATTGAAACGCTTGAGGGTTTGCTGCCCAACCCGGACACACAAGCAGAAGCAGCACGTGCATTGCTGCCGGTGTATGAAAGGGCACGCGACTATCGCAAATGGGTTTTTGCTTTGGAGATTATTGCCCGGACGACGACAGATTCGCTTGAGAAGATAAATGCTTTTCGGCAGACGGCTGCAATTCAGGCGAAGTTTCTCAAGCAACCAGAGCAATCCTTTATTGCGCTGACGCATGCCATGCGTTTGGCGCCGGATGACAAACAATTGAGGTTGGCGGCGAGGCTGTCGGCGGAGCAGGCGGATGTTTTGGACATGTATGCAGAAGTTCTCGAGGAAATGTTGGAGACTTCTCAAACTGGACAGTTTGGGCTTCGGCGGGAGCTTGCGGATGTTTTTGAAAAACTTGGGCAGCCTCAAAAAGCAACGCAGCAGCTGGAAGAGGTGCTGTCGCTTGAGCCCAACAACATAGAAGTCCTCGAGAGTTTGCTGAAATTCTATCGTGTGCAGCAAAACTGGAGTAGGCTTGTTCAAATTCTGGAGCGCTTGGCAGATGTGTCAGCTGAGCCCCCCAATAAGCTCAAGTTTGGCAGAGAAGCTGCGCTGGTTTCCGAAGAGAATTTGCAAGACAAGGCGCGTGCTGCACAAAACTGGAGGTTGATTGCAGAAAGAGATGTGTCTTCAAAAGATGCAGCCATTGCATTGGAGAGGCTCTATTCGACTTTGGACTGGCCTCAAGAGCTTGTCTTTGCTTTGGAGTTGAGGCGAGCGCAAGAGGGAGAAACGCCTCTTGGGCTTGAGTTGACATTCCGTCTTGCGGAGCTCAGGAGGGAGCGTCTTCAAGACAGTTTTGGTGCTTTGCAGCTTTATCGCCAAATTTTGCTTCAGTCTCCATCCAACGAGTCGGCGCAGAAGGTATTGGAGCAATGGGCACAAAAGAATGATGAGCTTGGCACACAGGCTTTGGACATATTGGATCCTCTTTGGGCGAAACAGAATGAGCATGCCAAACGTGTTTTGGTGAGAGAGGCATTGCTTGAGCAAGCTTCGCCTTTGTTGGCTGTGCAGTGGGTGAGTCAAATTTGCGCCATCCAAGAGAGGGATTTGGGGCAACCTTCGGCTGCATTTATGTCCGCACTGAAGGCTTTTTCTGGAGGCCTGGAAAGGGAAGCCATTCAACCGGAGTTGGAGCGTTTGGCGAAGGCGACGGCTTCGGAGCTTGAGCTTGCTGAGGTTTATGAAAGCGTTGCCGGACAGCTTTCGGATGCGGATGAATATAAGCAAACATTGATGCGTCGTTCTGCCCAACTGTGGGAGCAGCAAGGCCACATTGAAGACGCTTTGCGCCTATGGCAGTTTTTGTTGGAAATTGTTCCCGAAGACAGTCAGGCCTTAGATAGACTTGAAAAGCTTTATTCCCAAAACGAAAATGCAGCGGAGTTGGCGAACATTTATCTGCGCAAAGCGGAGTTAAGCACCGAGGTTGGCGAAAAGGTTTCGTGGCTCAATCAAGCAGGTTTGGCCTTTGAGTCCACCGGCAATGAGCAGAAGGCACAGGAGACATTTAAGTTTTCAATTTCGCTGCAAGCGACGAAGGAGGCGCTGGAAGCGCTGGAGCGGTTTTATGCGCGCAACAAACAATTTGGAGCTCAAGCAGATGTTTTGAATCAGCTGATGGAGTTTTGCTCTCTTGCGTCAGAGCAACTGCGGTTGCTGACAAAGCGCGCGCAACTTTTGGAGCGAGAGTCTCGTCTGGAGGATGCGATTCACGCTTGGAATTTGGCACTTCAAATACAGCCTTCATATCCAGAAGCCATTGCTGGACTAGAGAGTTTTCTGGCAAATTCCTCTGCGCGAAGTGAGGCACTGCAGAGTTTGGAGCCACATTATCGCCGGATGAAGGACCATAAGAAGCTTGCTGATTTGCTTGAGCAGAAGTTGGCGTTTGTCGACAGACAATCTCACATTGAGTTGTTTTGTGAGATTGCTCACCTGCGCGAGTTGCTGGGCGAAAAACAGCATGCCTTGAATGCCTTGGTGCGTGCCTGCCATGAAGATGCAGAAAACGAGGCCATTCAAAAGGAGCTTGAGCGTCTGTCCATGGAGCTGGGCGCCTTTGAGGTGTTGGTAGGTTGTTATGAGGATTTGCGAGAGAAAGAGTTGCCTGCTGAAGTTGCTTTGGTTTTGGCCCGCAAGGTTGCTGTCCTTTATCGAGAAAAACTGAACCGTCCTGACGCAGCCATCCGCGTATGGATGCACATTCTTGAGCAGCAGCCGCACAACAAAGATGCGTTGGATGCTTTGTCGAGAATTTTCCGTGAGCTGCAAAAGCCCAAAGAGCTGGCTTGGGTGATGCAGCAGCAAGTGGCGACAGAGGAAGAGCCTCGGCGCAAAGTGAAGCTGCTTGAAAATTTGGCTGAGATTGCGCAAGCCGTTTTGCTTGACAATGCGTTGGCGATTTCATGTTTCCAAAACATTCTTCAATTTGAGCCTCAAAACGCACATGCTGCTCAGAATTTGTTGAAGCTTCTTCCGGAAGCAGAGCGCTATCCTGAGTTTGCAGAATTTCTTGGGCAGCAAATCCAACAAGCCAAAGCAAGGGGTGACGAGGACAAAGAGTTGGAGCTCAAGGTACGCTTGGGGAGGCTGATGATTTCCCGCCTCGAAAACCCAAAAGTCGCATTAAATCTATTTGCTGCAGCACTCGCCCAAAGGGAGAACTATCCGCAGGCGATTGGTGCCTTGGAGGAGATGGTGAAATCAAACAGCTCGTTGAAGGGGGAAGCAGCGAAGCTATTGGAGCCTATTTTCTCCAGTGGGGGAGAGCACCTCAAATTGGTACAAACTCTGGAATCGCGCCTCGAGTCCGAGGCAGACGAGCAGGAGCGCCTGGAGTTATTCTTGCGGATAGCGCATATTTATAAGCAAGAATTGTCCAATGCGGAGATGGCTTTTTTGACAGCCGTTCGAGCGTTGCAGGAGTTTCCGGGAAATTTTGAGTTGCTTCAGGAATGTTCGGAGTTGGCCAAGACGACAGAGAGCGGGGATGACTTTGTCGGTTTGCTTGAAGAGATAGTGGAGAAAGCGACGAGTGGGGATGCTCTGGCCAACATCTATCGAATGCGTGCTTTGTGGCAGATGCAGCTGAAAGACAGCAAAGGCAGCATTCAAAGTTGGCTTCAAGTGTTGGAGTATGCGCCTGCGGACACTCAAGCGCTTCAGGAGATTACAGACCATTGGGAGGCCAACAATGAGCTTGAAAAGTTGTTGGAGCTCATTAAGCGTCAATTGTTTTTGGAGGAGGATGCGAAGAAGCGTTGTGCACTCATGTTGCGTTTGGGGGTTCTTCAGGAGCGCCTGAAAGAGTTTTCCAATGCAGCGGCGACATTCCGACGGCTTTTGGAAGTTTTGCCTGCCCAGCCTCAGGCGCTCGAATGTTTGGAGCGTATTTATGAGCAGCAGCAACATTGGCCTGAGTTGGCAGACATTTTAGAGCGACGTCTGGCCATTGTTTCAAGCGACGAGCGCTATCCCATCATGTTGCGGTTGGCCATCGTCAAGGAGGGGCGGTTGGCGGATTTGCCAGGGGCTCTTGAGTTATATGCTCAACTTTTGAAGCACAACCCCCGGTTTCCTGGTGCCATTGAGCGAGTCAGCGCCGTTGTTCGAAAGTCTCCGCATGAAATTATTGCTGTTAATTTGTTGCTTGAATCACACAGGGCGACGCACAACCGAGATGAGCTCATTCAAGTTATTGAAAACCGCGTTGCCGTAAGCACGGATTCTTTGGAGCGCCATGCTTTGTTGTCTGAGTTGGCCAAGGCGCGCGAGGCGCAGGGCGAACCGGAATTGGCGTTTTTGGCGGCGCTGCGTGCATTCAAAGAAGTGCCGAACAACGAGCTTGTGCGCAGCGAGCTGGTGCGTTTAGCCGGAGTCTCGAGTTCTTTTGAGGAGCTTGCTGGCGCGCTGGAAGAAGCCTTGTCGGAGATTTTTGAGCCGTCAGCAGAGGCGGGTGTTTGCCTTGAATTGGCCTGCGTCTATGAGAAGCATTTGAATGATTTTCAGTCTGCATCCAACTACTATGAGCAGGCCTTACGCGTAGGCGTCGACTCGCCACTGGAGGCGTGGAAAGCCTTAGATCGCATTTATGGCAAGCTGGAGCAGCACCAGCGTCAAGTGGAGATTTTAGAGCAGTTGCTCACTGTGACAGAGGAGGGCGAGGAAAAAATATCCCTGCTTTATCGCATGGGCGAGTTGTATGAACATAAGCTCAAAGACATGGCTTTGGCCTCTTTGGCCTATGAGCGGATTTTAGAAATAGACGCAAGCAATTTGCCATCGGCCAGAGCTCTTGAGTTTCTCTATGAAAGTTTGGGCGAACACGAAAAACTAAGAACAATTTTACAAACGCAAAGAGAGCTGGTTTCTGGTTCAGAGAAAGATCGTGTCACCACAAAGCTTGCTTCGCTGTCAGCTGACAGTTCAGCGGATTTTTCTGAAGCTATTGCGCTCTATGAAGAGCTGGTTGCCAAAAACCCACGGAACGATCAGGCGGCACAGGCGCTGGAAAACCTGCTTGAGAAAGCAGGCCAACCCGAGCCACTGCTTCACTTGCTCAAACGTCGTTTGTCCGTTGTGTTGGAGCCCAGAGAGTTGGTTCGACTCAACCAAGCTGCAGGCCAGGTGCTTTGGAAACAACTGAGCAAGCCCAAAGAAGCCATTGCCTATTTCAAAGCGGCTTTGGAAAGAGACGTTCGCGCCAAAGGTGCGCTTGAAGCCTTGCGTGAAATTTTCGATGAGCAAGGACAAAAAGAGGATTTGATTGTTGTTTTGAGACGATTGATTCCGTTGCAGACGGAGCCTTTGGCCATCAAAGAAATTCGTCTCAAGCTGGCAGAGGTGTTGGCTTCGCTTGGCCGACGCGAGGAGGCGTTGGAATCCACGAAGCGAGGTTTGGAGATTGAGCCTCACACCATTCCGATGCTCGAGCAGGCATTGGGGGTGTTTTATACATTGCAGGCCTGGAATGATGCCATTCGCACCTTGGAGTTTCAAACGCAGCTTTTGTTGGAAGAGCACCAGGAGGAGGAAGCCGTTCAAGCCCTGTTCCAGGTGGCCGACATTTGGAAGACAAAAATCGGCAAACCCGAAAACGGGGGCGCTGCTTTAGAGAAAATATTCCTGATCGACACCTCCAACCGCTCTGCTTATGAGCAAGCGTTGAACCTCTATGCCTCCGTCAACGATTGGCGCTCCTATATTCAAACCATCAATCGGTTTTTTCCAAACTTTTTGACGGATGAAGAGAGGGTGGCGGCCCTATGCAACCTTGCCAGCGTGCAGGAGCAGAAGCTGGGGCAAAAAGATGTTGCTTTCTTGCAGTTGTGTCGTGCGCTTCAAATTCAGCCGGAAAATGAGTCTCTAAGAGATGGAGCTGTTCGCCTGGCGAATGAGACACAAAGCTATGAAGAGCTGGCTGCTGTGTTTGAGGAGATTGCTGAAGCCTTGCCAAGCGGTCCTTTGGCTTCACAAATGTACCGTTTGTTGGCAGACATTCAAGACAAGCATTTGGGGGATGTGGAGGCGGCAGAGGCTTCATTCCAGAAAATTTTGGAGTTTGATCCAACAAGCCGAGATGCATTGGTGGGGCTTGAAAATTTGTTGGAGCGCTACAAACGTTATTCAAGCCTGGCCGCCGTTCTTGAGCGCAAAATTGAGCTTAGCGAAACATCCGAAGACAAAAAGCATGCGTTGTTGAAGCTGGCAGCGCTTCAAGAAAAACACCTGGACAATGCTTCCGCATCTGTTCGAGCGCTTGAGCGTGCGTTTGAGCTCATTCCCGATCAAATTTCTTTGCGTGCACTTTGCCAGTTGCGCCGGGAGCAAGGTGAGTTTGAGCTCATGGTGGCCAACATTTCTCGTTTGAGGGATTTGGTTCCAGCCAAAGAAGCTTCTGAGCTTCAGCTGAAAATTGCTCAAATTTATGAAGATGATTTGAAGGACTCGGAAGCCGCCCTTGAAGCCTATCGCGGCGTGCTGACTTTTGAGCCGCATCATTTGCTGGCTTTGAAATCCATTGAGCGTTTGCTGACGGAGTCAGACAGGCCAAGAGAGTTGCTTGAGTTGTTGGCTCAGCGCCTTGCCGCGTCCGAGGTTCTTTCAGAGCGAGTGGCGCTTCTTTTTCAGCAAGCAGATATTTGGGAAAACCGGCTTCAAAATTTAGACCAGGCGGATGCTTGTATAGAAGCCATTTTGGAGATTGAGCCAGGCAACGCAGAGGCTTTGCGTGCTTTGGAGCGTTTGCGCTATTCCCAAGGAGATTGGCATGGCCTTGTCGAGGTATTTGAAAAGCAATTGGCTTTGAAGTCAAAGCCTGTCGACAAGGCGAGGTTGTGGGTTGTCATGGGGCAGGTTTTGCAACAAAAACTTGCCAATGTTGAAAAGGCAACGCTTGCCTATCAACAAGCACTCAATGTTGATCCGCAAAACCGTGAAGCTGTGCATGCGCTGGCTGGCGTTTTTGAGGCTCAGAGGAATTGGTCTGCTGCTTTAGAAATGCTTCGTAAGGGAGCAAGGCTTGTGGGCGACGACAAGTCGGCTGCGCCTCTCTATTATCACATCGGCCACATTCAAGAAGAAGAGATGAGGGATGTGGTATCGGCGAAGAAAGCCTATCTAGAGGCTTTGAGGTTTGACGAATCGCATTTGCCTTCGTTGATTTCGCTGAAGTCCATCTATCGCCAGGAAGAAGCGTGGCCCTCCTACGAGTCTGTTTTAAACAAAATCATCCAGCAGGTTTTCGAGCCTGAAAGCAAAAGCCAATATTTGGTCGAATTTGGCGACTATTTGAGAGAAGTCAAAGAAGACTTCGAGTTGGCTGAAAACGTCTATGCCAAAGCGCTCAAAGAAAAACCCAACTTATTGGCGGCGGCGCGGCCTTTGGTGGATTTGTGTGTGGCTTCAGAGCGCTGGCCGGATGCGAAGCAAGCTTTGGAGGTGGTAGCCAAGCACCTGGAGGATGAGCTTCACCAAGACAGCGATGGCTCAAAAGCCAGAGAGCTTTGTCGTTTCGTCTATCGCCTGGCCTATGTTTGCGAGAAGCTGGAGGATGACATTCGGGCGCTGGAGTGTTTCCAGAGGGCGCATGAGTTGGACCCCAGCTATTTGCCTGCGCTGGAGGGGCTTGGAAACCGTCTGGTGAAGTCCGGGCGCAATGAGGAAGCGCTGCATGTCTATCAAAACATCCTCATCTATCATCGAGACGACTTGACGGATTTGGAGGTGGTCGAAATTTATTGGATGCTGGGTGACATTTATGTCTCTTCAGGCCAACTCGACAAAGCCGCCAACCAGTTTGAGCGCGCGTTGGCGATGGATGCGCAGCATGAGCCCTCGCTCATGTCTTTGAGCAAAATTGCCCAGTCCACAGGGAAGTGGGAGCAAGTGGCGGACTGCTATCACCGCCTGCTGCGGTTGGTGGAAGAAGACAAGCAATACCCCCTGGCCATGTCGCTGGGAGAAGTCTGCAAGAAGCATTTGAACGACACCTGGGAGGCCATAGATGCCTATTCCATTGCCTTGCGCAGTCAACCAGACTCCTTTGAGGCCATGGAAAACCTTTGTGCGCTTTCAGAGGAGACGGGGCAATTCGCAAGGGCAGGGGGCTTTTTGACAAAAATGCTGCAGCTGGAGGAGGTGAAGTGCGATGTTGAAAAGTCCAAGCAAACCTGTCTGCGGCTGGGCATTCTTTTATGCGACAAGTTGAATGACATCCAAGGGGCAACGACGGCATTGAATGCTGCTTTGGACTTGGACTTCAGGTGCATTGAGGCTTTTCAAACTTTGGAGTCCATGCTTGGAAAACACCGTCGCTGGAGGGAGCTTGAAAGCAACTACCACCGGATGATTCAGCGGTTGCCCAAGACGGATGAGATGTTTTCTGCGCGCATGGCGATTTTCCGGACATTGGGGGATTTATATTTGAGTGTCCTTGGGCGCGCCCCTGAAGCCCTCCAGGTATACGCTGTGTTGGCCAAGGGCCTCCCCCGGGACACGCATGTACAAGAAACCTATGCGACGCTTGCCAGAGGTGCCGGGCAATATGAAGAAGCTTTGGCCGCATACCGTCGTGCTTCTGTGACGACGCAGAATTTGGCCAAAGTCGCTGTGGACATGGCCACCCTCTCTTTGGAGAGAAAGCAATTGGATGCGGCCTGGTTAGCTGCACAGGCCGCCACCGTTTTCCTTGGCGCAACCGGTGCCGACGAAACAGCCATGGTGCAGAAGCTGACGCCGTGGGCACGCAGAAAAGGCCTTCCGAAAAAAACACTGACGCAGCAGCACTGGAATGTTCTTTATCACCCCAATGTCCGTGGCCCTCAGCGGGAGTTTTTGGCCCTCCTCTATCTCCATGCGGGTGCGCTCTTCAAAGAGGAATATTCAAGCTACCAAGTCAACCCGCGCAAGCATCAGCTGGAGCTGTCTAAGTCTCTGGAATACCAACTGGGGCATTTGCGAGAGGTTGCGCGTGTGCTGGGGGTTGAGCCGCTTTTGGCCTTCTCCCCTTTCCTGGTGGCCTCCCGCGCAAAAGCCAGTGGGCGCAGCTCTGAAATTCCTCCGGAGGTTTCTATTGGGCTGGAAATTTGCAATACCTCCCCCATCTCCGTTAAGCTGGGTGGGCGCTTTTTCGCGGAAACGGGCCCCAATGAAGTATGTTTCTGGGTGGCGCAAATATTGACGTTAATGCGTCCGGAGTTTGTGTGGACTCGAATTATGCCTTTGGAGCGTTTAGAGACTTTATTCCAGGCGGCGGTTGCTGTAACCCAGGAGCCATTCCCTTATACGGCGAATGCGCAGCAAATGGAGCTGGACAGGCAGGCCCTGGAGCGGGTGTTGCCGGTGACGGTGCGCAACCGCCTCAAGCAGTTGGCAAAGGACATGGTGGCATTGAATTTGAGTGGGAGTTTGGCAGGTTATTTCGACGGCGCCGAGCTCAGCTCATTGCGTGTAGGTGCTTTTTTGGCGACAGAGATGGCCCCTGTGAAGAAAATGCTGAGTGCTGAGCACAGTGTTTTGAGTCCTGCCTTGTTGCAGCGTGGAATGCGGGAGTTGATAGAGTTTATGTTGAGTGAAGAGTTGCTTTTCCTGCGGAGAGATCTCGGAATCCAAGTAGAGGTAGGTTAAGCTTCGTTAGGTGCAAAAGCCCAAGGCCCTTGCACCCAGCCTGAGTTGGACGGACGCTATGCGCTTTATTTGTGAAAACTGCCTTGCGCAGTATACAATCAAAGATGAAAAAATAAAACCTCAGGGCGTGAAAGTCCGCTGCAAGAAGTGCAGCTATGTCATGACGCTTCGACGGCCTGAGTCTGAGAGTGACTTGGAATTGTCCGAAGAGGCAACCATTCGGATGCCTTTGCCGGAGGAAGAGGACGAAGAGGCTTTCTTCATGGACGCGTTGGTGCAGTCCGGAGAAATGCTGGTGCCGTCCTCTGTGAGTGCTTTTGACGAGGAAGCATTTCAGCCCTTTTCAGAAGGACAAGCTTCCGAGGGTTGGCTGAGAAGCTCCCAAGGGGGTTTGCCGCGAGCGGCGCCTGCGGACTTGGGCAGCTTGTTTGATGATCCGGAGCTGAAGTCCCCCTCGGCGGGCCTTTTTGGGACACTGGATGAGGAAGAATTGGGAGATGCGTTTGAGCGCGCCATAAGCCAGCGCAAAGCGTCCAACGCGCAGCTTGCGTCCCATGCCCAGGTGGTTGTTTCAGAGCCCAGCATTGTTGTCTCCCAGGGGCTTTCGGGTGTTGAGTGGTTTGTTGCCGTGGACGACAGCCAGGTGGGCCCCTTGGACATGCGCGGCCTGAAGGCCCACTGGCAGCAGGGGAGAATTGACAGAAACTCGCTTTGCTGGAAAAGCGGCATGAGAGATTGGGTGCCCATTTCAGCTGTGGAAGGGCTGTTTGAGAAGCTGAATGTGCTTTCCGTCAGCGCCCACGGTGTTGAGTTTTCGCTGCCAGAAAGTGCAGCCCCCGTTGAATGGCAGCCTTCTGCGGCCTCTGCCTTGGCTTCTCTGGTGCAAGATGAGTTGCAAGGCATGACGGCTTCTCCGCCGTTGGCAGGCACAGCAGCTGTTTTGGCGGACACGCCCCTGGTGGGTGCCCTTCCGGCGGCCCCGGCCTATGCAGCGCCTTCGCCGGCCTATGGAACGCCTGCACCGCCCTATGCGGTGCCTTCCCCAGCCTATGGCACAGTGCCGCCCGCGCCCGTGCCTACCTATGCGGCCAGCCTTTCCATGCCGCCTGCGCCTTCGCCTTATTTGCCTCCGGCGCCTGCGCCTTCCAGCAACAAGGCCATGTGGGTGATGGCGGCGGCGCTTGCGGTGGTGGCCATGGCCGTTGTTGTCATGTTAATTGTTTTTGTGCGAAGCCCGGAGCCGGCCACGACGGTGGCCCAATTGCCGCCTCCGGTGCCGACGCCTCCACCTCCACCTCCGCCTCCGCCGCCGCCTCCGGTGGTGGTGGAGACTTTGCCGACGACGCCGCCTGTCCAGGAGCTGCCTCCGATGGATGCTTCAGCCGTTTTGGCCAAGCAGTTGTTGCCGCCGTCGCCGTCGAGGCCTGCCAAGGCGGCCTCCAAGGCCACCAAAAGCGAGGCCGTGGCAAGCGCACCGCGCGCAGCTGCTGCCCCCAGCGGCACCAGCGGTGCACCTTCTGCCGCCCGCGTACAAGACGACTTTGAGAGGGCCTTTGGCAGCGCTGCGGCCGAGTCTGCGCCTACCAAAAGCCAGGGCCAAAAAACGGTGTATGTCCCCCCCGCGCCAGGAGGCGGGGCCGTGAGGCAGTCCCTTTCGGATGCGGACATTATGGAATATATACTCAGCCGGAGGACGGAGGTTGCCGGCTGCGCTAGGGAGCAGCGGACAAGGGACCCGAATGTGAAGGGCAATATGGTTGTGGAGTGGCACATTGCCACCTCCGGGAGGACCTCCCAGGTGAAGTTGGCTTCCCCCAGCGCCTTCCAAGGCACGTATTTTGCGGACTGCGTCATGAAACTCGTCCAAGGTTGGCAATTTCCCGCACATAGGACAGTAGGCGGCACGCGCAAATTCAACTTCAAAATTTGACGATGGACTTTTGAAGAAAAACCTTTATATGAACTCATAACGTGTTCACAGGGGGGAACACTCATTTTGTTGTTTTCGATGAAGAATGGGTACAGCCCATGGAGGGAATAAACTGATGCGGAAAAGACAATGGATGTGGATGTTGCCAGGCTTGCTTGCGTTGGTGCTGGCGGCTTGTGGCACTGATGATGAGATAAAGACATGCGCCCTCGACGCGGATTGTGGCAGCGCTGAATTGTGTCACCCCAACGTCAAAGTGTGTGTGAAGACATGCACTTCGAGTGGCGACTGTCCGGACAGCGCCAAAACCTGTGACGCCATTTCGAAAACTGACGACCGAAAAATTTGCAGGTGCGTCACGACTGCGCTGTGCAACAACGACAGAAAAGAAAAAGATTTGGTGTGCAATGACGCCTATAAAGTGTGCATACCCGAGGACAAAAACAAAGATGTTGAACCCCCGCTTCCTCCCGATGAGGTTGGCGCCCCCTGTGACTCGAACAAGCCCCAGCCGGATGTTTGCAAGCATGGGTTGGTTTGTGGCAGTGACAATAAGTGCGCAGAGCCGCCGAGTTCTTCTGCTTGCAGCAGCAGATTCGAAGGCAAATTGAATTGGGATCCTTCTAAACCCACAGGGCCGATTATTTATTCTGTAGAATCATTGGGGGGTGGTAACAGACCAAACCACTGCCAAGGCGGTGGCAATATGCAGTTTCGAGTGAAAGCCTATTCCACAGGTTCGCAATTGCAGAAATTCAACAACGTACCTTTGATGCTTTACCGCCCGTCTGGATCGCCTATGGAGGTCTTTATTGGTGGTGCCCCTGGAAAGACTGGTGATCCCTCCGTTTACAGCACCGATGGATGGGTCAATAACGGTGACGACCAGGTCACGATTCTCATCAACTTGTGCCCCCCTAGCAATAACTATGTTGCAGGACTTGCCTTTAATAATGGCAACACCGCTTGTGTTGTCCGCTAACAACTAGCCAAGGAAAACAATCATGAAAACATTCAAAACACTTATTCTGATATCAAGCTTGGCTGGAACGGCGGCATTTGCACAGCCTGTGAATTGTCCCGAAGGAACAAAATTAGTCAGCAACGACACAGTGTTTTATTGTGTCAAGGCTGGTGATGAGCGCCTCGATACCACGCCCTATGTTGCGCTGCATCAAAATGGCAAGGTTCATGCCAAGGGTCAGTTTGTCAACGGCAAGCGCGACGGCCTCTGGGAATTTTTTGATGAAGAAGGCCGCTTGACAGGCGAAACAAACTTCAAAGATGGTCAATTTGACGGCAAGCGCGTTTTCTTCGACAAAGACAGAAAAGTCTTGGAAGAGCAAAACTGGAAAGCCGGCAACCGCGAGGGCGATCAAGTCAAAGTTGAGAACGGCGAGCGCAAGGTGCGAAAATTCAAGGCAGACCGCCTTGTCACGAATTGAGGTTTGAGCAGGGGTGGTTCGGTTCACGGGCCGCCTCTGTGGCGCAATTTTGAAACCCACCCTGGTTGTGCGGGGTGGGTTTTTTCTGGAATAATGTGTTTGAGTTAAAAACTGAATTTAAACCATGAAACGACCTCCTCGAAACAAATCTCCGTTTCTGGTGCAGCACAGCCCCGAGTTTTCGACGGTGGTGCTCTCTCAAGGGTTGGAGCGCATCGGTGAATTCATCCTCTACACCACACCAGACGGCACAACTGAAATTCAGCTGAGGCAGTCTGAGGGTGGCTTCTGGCTTTCCCAAAAGGAAATGGCTTTGCTCTATCAGGTGAGTGTCCCAGCCATTGTCCAACATTTGCGCAGTATTTTTGGCAGTGGTGAACTTTCCCCCAAGTCAGTTGTTAAGGAATACTTAATAACTGCAAGTGATGGAAAAAATTATAAAACAAAGCTATACAGACTTGAAGCTGTGTTGGCTGTCGGGTTTCGTGTGCGTTCTCACAGGGGTGTGCAGTTTCGTCAATGGGCAACGGAGCACTTGCGCGAATTTTTGGTGAAGGGCTTTGTTCTTGACGATGCTCGCCTGAAGGAAGGCTATCCTCAAGGATCGGAATATTTTGAAGAGCTGCTTGCCCGCATCCGCGACATACGCAGTGCGGAGAAAGTGTTTTATCGCAAGCTGCGTGATATTTTTGCGCTGTCTACGGATTATGCCGAGCAAAGCCGGGAGCGCTTGAATCTCTTTTTCCAGACAGCACAAAACAAGCTGCACTGGGCGTCTGCAGGACAAACAGCGGCGGAGATTATTTTCAGCCGTGCGGATGCAACAAAGCCAAACATGGGGTTGACCAACTGGTCAGGGGAAAGAATCAAAAAGTCGGATGTTGCGACAGCCAAAGCCTATTTGAGCGTTGACGAGCTGGAGATTCTGAATCGAATTGTTACCATGTTCCTTGACCAGGCCGAATTTCGCGCCAGGCGCCGACAGGTTATTTATATGGCAGACTGGGAGACATGGCTGGATAAGTTTTTGGATGACCAGGAGTTGCCCGTGCTGAGTCACGCAGGCCATGTTCGCGCGGAAGCGGCCAAGTCCCATGCGGAAGAACAATATGAAATATTCCATGCCCAACGGCTGGCCTTGGAGGCAAATGTGGACGTTGTTGCAGAACTCGAGACGTCAGCCAAGCAGGTTGAGGCTGTCTGGGAGAAGCGTGGAAGAAAACCATAACAAGGACTCCGAGAAGGCCTGGACCGAAAAAAGGCACAGCCCACCCAGCGCTGTGCCCATTTTGCCTCTATTCAAACACAATTTTCCGAACGCAGTTGTTGTCGCCATCTACGTGCGCAGTTTCCAAGCTTGCCCCGTTTGTTGGGTGGTGAGTTTGTTGTTGGTTTTATTTTTCTTCTCGCAGCATTGGCAGAATTTATGGAATGCTCTATAATTCCTTGAGTGGAAGCCAGATGAGCCCCTTCAATCGAATTACACAGCAATCCGAAGTGATGGGCGGCAAAGCATGCATTCGTGGCATGCGGGTGACTGTCGGCATGGTGGTTGGCCAAATTGCCGCAGGACGCAGCATAGAGGAGGTTTTGGCAGACTACCCTTATCTCGAGCATGAAGACATTCTGCAGGCATTGCGCTATGCGGCTTGGCTCGCTGAAGAACGCGAAATTGTTCTTGCCCGCGCATGAAATTGCTCGTCGACATGAATCTCTCGCCGCGTTGGGCTGAGCAGCTGGCTGAAACGGGCATAGCGGCGGTGCACTGGTCTGCTCTCGGCTCTCCTTTTTTGCCTCTATTCAAACACAATTTTCCGAACGCAGTTGTTGCCGCTGTCTGTCACCTGGAGGTTGCCTTTCGAGTCTGCCTCAAACATTCTGCTTGTGCATAGAGCGCGTCGGGTGCCAAGTCAATCTCCCCTGGCCACGTTACTGCGCCATTCTCGACAAAAACTTGCTCGAAAAGCGCCGAATCTGCCAGGGCGGCAAACACACCGGCGTTGGGTGCATGCACTTGCTTTGACAAGTCAACAATCCCTTGTGTGCCATCGACAAAGTGCACGTGCAGTTTGAAAAACGGCAACGCCTGCACGGCGGTGACACGCCAAGGCATGTGTGGCGAAATGGCCGGTGTCCATGCCACTTGGCTCATGGTCTCCTCACCCAATCTTCAACGACAAGGACTCCACCGGGTACAAGGCTGAATGTTTTGTCGTGCGTGACGAGGGTTGCCTTTGCCGCAACGGCATGGGCCGCTATCAGCATGTCCATCGCCCCGAGAATGACGCCCAAAGCCGCACAGGACATCCGCAAGTCGCCATAAACAGTGGCGGCTTCGCTGTCCCACGGCAAAGTCTGCACACGAAGCAGAAACTCCCGAACAAGCTTCGCCAGGGCAGGTGGATGGCCTTTGCGAGCTAGGCCATAGTACAGCTCGGCCTGAGTGACTGCAGAGATGAGAATGCTGTCCATCGGCAAGCTTGCCAGGCGCTGGCGAACTTCGGGCGACGTCCCTTTCATTGCATAGCTTGCCATATTTGTGTCCAACATGAAGCGGCTCAAAACACATTCCTTTCTTCGGGCGGCAAGTCCTCGCGCTCCTCCATGAAGTCAGACGGAATTTCCGTGGCATCCGCAAGCTCGAAGAATCCTTGCCAAGAAACAGGCTTGGCCGACAAAATGACTTCACCGGTGTTTGAGTCTCTGCGAATGAAGACTTCCGTCCCTTGAAAGCGAAACTCCTTCGGAAGCCTCACAGCCTGGCTTCGCCCCGCAGCAAACAATTTGGCCGTTGCTGGCATTGTTAACCTCCTGGGTAGATACCCTGGATATATATCATCTGCTGAAAGGTTTCAACGCTTTTGTTTTATGCCAAAAAAGTGAAGCTATCGCTCATCAGGAAACATGCACCGTTTGGGCCACAGAAAAACGTCGCGCCAACAACTCGAAGGGGATTTCTTCCTTTGTAGGCACATTTCACCCATGCCTTGTCAACAGAAGGCCTGGACCGAAAAAAGGCACAGCCCCCCCCGGTGCTGTGCCTGGTTTTGTGTTTTATAGTTCTATTCCATCAAGATTTTTCGGATGCGGTTGTGTTCCAAATCCGTCACGAAGAGGTTGCCTTCTTTGTCTATTGTGATGTCTGCAGGAAAACAAAATTCTGAAGAACCACCGCCTGCAATCGTGCTGACTGCACCCTGTGGCGTAATTTTGCGGACAAGGTTAGTTACACATGCTGCCAATTGATAGTTGACGTCCGTTACGTAGAGGTTCCCATCAGCATCTATCGCAATTCCGGCAGGAAAATAGAACTGCGCAGTTGTTCCGGTGGCATCAACATAGCCTCGTGTGCTTCCAGCAAAAGTAGTGACAACACCCTGCGGTGTAATTTTTCGGATGCGACGGTTCTCGGCATCCGTCACATAGAGGTTTCCATCTTTGTCTATTGCGATACCTCGAGGCCAATTGAACTGCGCAGCTGTTCCAGTGCCATTGGCAGAACCTTGCGAGCCACTTCCAGCAAAGGTGCTGACCACACCTTGCGGCGTAATCTTGCGGATGCGGTGGCCTTCCGAATCGGTCACATAGAGGTTGCCTGTTGCGTCTATTGCAATACCTAGAGGGCTTTGAAACTGTGCGGCAGTTCCCGTGTTATCCAGATGGCCAAACGTGCCACTTCCAGCAACGGTGCTAACCACAGCTTGCGGCGTAATTTTGCGAATGCGGTGATTAAAGGTGTCTGCTACATAGAGATTACCTTCTGTGTCTATCGTTATGCCATTAGGATAATTAAATTGTGCGGCAGTTCCCGTGCCGTTGAGGTGGCCTTGCGTGCCGCTTCCAGCAAAAGTGCTAACCACACCTTGCGGTGTAATTCTTTGAATGCGGTGGTTATAGCTATCCGCTACATAGAGGTTGCCTGCTGCATCTATCGTGATGCCGTAAGGCTCACGAAACAGTGAACTATGAACCTCGCCGACAAAGGTGCTGAGATTGGTGGCCGTCAGCACATATTTGAACGGCCTGTCAGAAACGACTGTCTTCCCATTGGCGATGACACGCACAGGCCCCGTACTGAGTTTGTCTTTGGGCACCTCCACGACTATTTTATCTGGTGTGGCCGTGCGAATGTTGGCAGTGACGCCATTCAGTGTGACTTTGTTTGCTGAAGCATCCGCACCGAAGTTTTCCCCGTGAATGGTCAGCAACTTGTCAAACCCCGCCTCGGCAGGCTCAAAACTCCGAATAACCGGAACAATTTCCACTGGCTTGTTTGCCGGGTCATCGTCCGGGTTGTTGTTCGGGTCATCCGGGTGGTTATTGGGCCCATTCTCCTTCGGCCTGTCAACAACCGTCACAGTGCAGGTGGCCATTTTGCTGCCGTCTTGCAAGCTGATGACGCTGACGACGGCTGTCCCCACGGCGAAGGCGCTTACACGTCCGGTGTTGTCCACCCTGGCCACAGCGGGGTTGTTGCTTTCCCAACGCAACTCTTTATAGGTGGCCTCCTCTGGCTCCACCGTGGCGCGCAGTGTTTCTGAGTGGCCCACCACCAGCTCCAGCGCGCTTTTGCTCAGCGACACCTTGCTGATGCGAATGTTGCTGTCGACGTCGTCGCCACAAGCAGCAAGGGCGCCAACCAGCAAAAACAGCTTAAAAACTATGTGGTTAAATGTGTTGAGGGGGGGGGGTGAAGTCTTCCCGAAAACCTTCTCTTCTCATATTTTTTCTCCTTAAATGTGTTCTACTCACTCATAGACGAATGGTGCACGCATTCGCTACAGGCCATCCATACTTGTTTTTGGAAGCTCTCAAAGCATGTTCATAGGATGCTTGGTGTTTGGGTTGTTGAGTTAGACCGGTTTCAGGTTGAATTGATTCGCTGCGACCCACATTTTTCGCACATCTTCATGCACTGTCTTTGAAACAACATAGCCTCCTTCGGCCGTCCTCGACGTGCCTCAGGCACGCCTGCGGGGTCCGAAGTCCGGGCCGCATGATCTGTACGGAAACTGTGTGTCTCGCTAGAATCACTTCAACCTGAAACCGGTCTAGGCGCAGACTGTGTGTTTGAATTGACGTTTGAGCAGGGGCGGTTTGCTCGCAGGCCGTCTCTGTGGGTGCCGTTTTGAAGCCCACCCTGGTTGTGCGGGGTGGGTTGTTGTTTTCACCTGCCGTTTGTGTTGTGCAGGGGCTTTCTTTGGGTGCATTTTACTTCTTGAAACGACTTTGATAGAAAGAAGCAAATGCCCATTGTCATTGAAGATCCTCAAATGGAAAACTTGGTGCGCCAAATGGCTTTGGCCAGAGGCATCACCATGGGTGAGCTTTTGCGCGAAAGCCTCATGTCTCTGGCTCGCCCGCGTGGGCCGGTTGCAGAAAAAGCGCCCCTGCGCGAGCGACTTGCCGCATTGGCCCAAGAGGTGGATGCGCTCCCTCCACGTGTGCCCACCGACACGCGCAGCGAGGACGAAATATTGGGTTATGACGAGCAAGGCCTATGGTGATTGACACCTCCGCCATTCTGGCCTGGCTCAAAAGCGAGCCGGAGCGTGAACGCATTGTCACTGCACTGGAAGCAGCTCCCATTTGCCGAATTTCTGCGGTAAGCCTTCTGGAAGCGCACATTGTTTTGCGCGCCCGGGAGCATCCGGCGATGCTCGAAAAACTGCAACGTTTCCTGGAAGAAATAGGCGTTGTTGTCATGCCGTTTGATGAAGGCCAGGCACGGCTTGCCGACACGGCTTTTCTGCATTATGGCAAGGGACAAAATCATCCTGCTCAACTCAATTTCGGCGACTGCGCCGTTTATGCACTGGCCAAATCGCTTAATGAGCCACTGCTGTTTGTCGGCGATGACTTCGCACAAACGGACATCCAAAAATGCTGATTGGATTTAAAAACCAAAAAAAACAACAAAATGGGCGTATCAAAAGGCACTCGAATTTTTGGGTTCATGAAACAGTTCTGAGTGACAGTTTTCCATGAGTTCAGCCCTGTTCCTGCGCCCATTCAAGCACGAGCGTCAGGGTGCGGCGCGGCATAAACAGAAGCTGAAGTAGGGGCGGTTCGGTCGCAGGCCGTCTCTGTGGGTGCCGTTTTGAAGCCCACCCTGGTTGTGCGGGGTGGGTTTTTTGTGGTTTTTGTTTTTCTTCTTGTGGCATTTTTATCTTGAACTACGAGGTTTTCGGGATTGGCAGGAGGGATGGAATGCTCTTGCCCGCGCATGAAATGGCTCGTCGACATGAATCTCTCGCCGCGTTGGGCTGAGCAGCCATCATTTCCCGAACGCAGCTGCTGCCGCTGCCTGTCACCCAGAGGTTGCCTTTGGGGTCCACCTCTCAAAAATGCTTCGGCAGCCCCGCTTGACGCAAGATGGCATTCGCTGTGTGTCTGGATTTGATTTTGTTGTCCACAACAAAGCGCATATTCGTCAACGGGGAAAACCATATGTCGTGGTCTCCCTTGCCATGTCGCTCGAAACGACAGCCGGCTTTGCGCAAAAGGCGCATCAATTCAGGAGTAAAGCTATCGCTCATTAGGAAGCATGCATGGTTTGGGCCACAGAGAAACGTCGCGCCAGCAACTCGAAGGGGATTTCTTCTTTCAAAGAGATGCCGTTGGCTTCGAGAAGCTCAGGGATCATCCGTTCCAGCTTGGTGCATAAGGCTTCCAGGGTTTCTGCTTCCGTTGCCAACCCTGGCACATCGTCAGAGGTGGCAACCCACACACTCGCTTCTTCATCCCATTCTGCACGGACAAAAAATATCTTTTGCACAAAAAACCTCGCTGCTTCTTTATTTGCATTCCACAACCTCCTTGTCAACAGAAGGCCTGGGCTGAACACAGGCACCACCCCCCAGCGCCCTGCCTGCTTCCATTCTATTCAAAACTATTCAACCATCATTTCCCGAACGCAGCTGCTGCCGCTGCCTGTCACCCAGAGCTTGCCTTTGAGGTCCCCCCTTGCAGCGCTGGTGCTGGACGGATGGGAGACAAAACCTTCATCCGACAGCTCGAAGACGCCGTGGATCGTGACACGGTTTTCCTCCGAAACAGCACCGCAGTTTTCCTCATAAACGGTCCGTTTTCCCCATAAATAGTCAACATGTCGTCAAACCCCGCCTCCGTGGAGTTGAAGCTGCCCATGCTTGTTTTTTTGACATGTTAGGAAAACTATGCGTCGGGGTGAAGAAAAAAACCGGAGGCCAGCCGCCCCGCCGACTTTGAGAGAGTCTCTTGGGTTCGGTATATGCAGTATATCTCATATGTTAAGGAGGGTGTTATTTACTTGTTTACTTTAGCGGGACTCCTGGAATAGATGTTGCGATCTGCAAACATGAAAAAGCTCTGAGGGAGAAAACAAATGCAGGGATGGAAACGATGGAGTTTATGTCTAGTCCTAGCTGTTGGTATGGCTTGCGATACGGGAGGTATCGTCATTCCGAAGACGGAATGTACAGGAAAACCAGAAGGAACAGAATGTCAAAACGGTGAGGGCATTTGTCAGAGTGGTGTATGCCAGTTGAAGGTGGTGCGAGAGTGTGCAAATACTGCTGATGGCACACCGTGTAGCACCGGCGTTTGCCATGCGTCTGAGTGCAAAGCCCCAGCGGAAGTCCCCTGTGGCGTGGGTGCCGGCACCTATTGTGAGAGCGGCACCTGCCAGTCTGGCGTGTGTGTCATCCCGCCCGACGAGTGCGAAGGAATTGCCAACGGCGAGCCATGCAACGAAGACGAAGGTGTTTGCCACAATAACGAGTGCAAAGCCCCAGCGGACGTCCCCTGCGGCACCGGCGCTGGCGCCTATTGTGAGAGCGGCACCTGCCAATCTGGCGTGTGTGTCACCATCCCGCCCGACGAGTGCGAAGGCAAAACCAACGGCGAAGAGTGCGCGGAAGGCGTCTGCTACAATGAGGAATGCCAACCTGAAGAGGATGTCCCCTGCGAAGAGGGAGGCACTCTTTGTACGGAAGCAGGCGAAGTTTGCCATGAGAACGCGTGCCAACCTGTAGCGGTGGTCCCCTGTACAGCGGGAGGCACTCTTTGCACGGAAGCAGGCGAAGTT
>Ga0209737_10000466_pt1 | contig 33207 bp, 24 predicted proteins | sample TergutCu122P3_FD_187284 | JGI IMG/M metagenome (GOLD analysis project Ga0209737, IMG submission 187284) | Cubitermes ugandensis P3 segment gut microbial communities from Kakamega Forest, Kenya - Cu122 P3 (SPAdes) (version 2) | ecosystem: Host-associated > Arthropoda: Insects > Digestive system...
CAGCACAAAAAATATCATATAAATCGTATTTGTGCGGGGAAGTTACATTTTTAGCTGATTCCAGCACATTTCTAATTACTTCAAATTGTTCTTTTGTTATGTCGCTCGGATATGATTTTCTCATCTAGCTCCAACCTTTGTGTTTTTGCTACTATTTTATCTTAATTTTGACATAATTGCAAAGACACTAAACAGCTTCTTATCTACAAATTATTTCTACAAGGCAAATCTCCATCAGCGATTGCTAAAATTTTAACTGATATGAAAATACTCACTCCCATGAAAAAGACAAAGTGGTCTCAAAGCACAGTACAAAGCATTCTAACTAACGAAAAGTATCGTGGCGATGCAATCCTCCAGAAAACATTCTGTACGGATTATTTAACAAAACGAATGAAAGTGAACGAGGGCGAGAAACCGCAGTTTTACATTTAAAACAGCCACGAAGCAATTATTGATCCCGAGATTTTTGAAGCAGTGCAAAATGAACTGAAAGCTCGTCAGATTGATAGTTCAGGCAGCAGCACTATATATACTTTTTCAAGCAAAGTGGTCTGTGGCGACTGCGGCAGTTACTTTGGCTCGAAGCTCTGGCACTCCAACAGCAAATATAGGCGTCGCATTTGGCAATGTAATGCAAAATATAAGAAATCTAAAAAGTGCAAAACGCCACATTTACAGGAAGATCAGATTAAAGATATTTTTATAAAAGCATTTAACAAACTGATGTTAGATAAAAGTGGTGTTGTTTCTGAGTGCGGAGCTATTTTATATGAACTTTACGATACCTCAGAAATTGATTTAAAGATTTCAAAATTGCTAAATGAAAAAGATTCAGTTGAAAACGATGCCAAAAAGCTAGTCATGAAAAATGCTAATACGCTCTTAGACCAAGGTGTTTACAACGATGAGTACAACAAATTTGTAGCGAAATTCGAAAAGATAAAACAGAAGATTTTGGAGCTAGAAAAACAGAAAGCCTCTCAAATCACAAACCGCTGCCAAACAGAAAGATTTTTAAAAAAGATTGCACAAACAGATAAATTTCTTGATGAATTTGATGAGGAGCTATGGTTTTCGCTTGTTAAAAATATCGAAATTGGTCAAGATGGCACAGCGATTGTAGTGTTTAAGAATGGCGCAGAAATTGAGATTGAAAAGGATGGTGAATCTGAATGACCCTCTTAATCAAACTTTTTAAATATCTTTTCAAAAAGAAGAACAAATAAAAACAATTATGGCTTACCTTCAAAACTAAGGTAGGCCTCTTTTTTTATGTAAAAACCAAATGGCGTATTTAAGGCGTTTGTCAGGTGTGTTCACATCTTTTGACGGCTAACAAAATTTGACGGTTAGCAGTTTTGCTTGGTTCTCTTTTGACGGATATGCACCAGGCAAAACAGAAAATCATTCAATTTTAGAGGTTTTCAAAGACTCCTAAAAAGCACAAAGCCCGCATTACTGCGGGTTTCTCGATTGTATCAAATCGCTGTGCTATGATGGTCGAAGTGACAGGATTTGAACCTGTAGCCTCTGCGTCCCGAACGCAACGCTCTACCTGTTGAGCTACACCTCGGAATTAGAACATTGTTTAGGTTCAAAGTTAATATGTATGCCGTGTTTAATCAGTGACTTTACGTCATCAAAGGTTAAGAACTCAATATCAGAGAATTACATATTATATATTGTGTAATAAAAGTTACACAAGTTTAAAATAAAAGGAGCAAAATAATATGAACAAATGTGGCGACCCATGCGGCGATTGTAAACCGAAATGTGAAAAAATCGTTTGCGAACAAAAAGAAACCAAAGAAAAATGTAACTGCCAAAAATGTCAAAAACTTAGATATGAAATAATTTGTAAAAAAGAAGAATGCACAGAAAAATGCAAACAAAGTCATGTTCACGAAATAGTTGGTAGTACTATGATCTCTGGGTGTTGTAGACATAATCACCGTTTTGCAACTGTTTCAGGTCCTGCAATCAAAACTTGTGAAAATCATGTTCATGAGATAAAATTTCGCACAGATTATGCTGGACATTATCATGAATTTAAAGGTATGAGCAGCCCTGCAATTAAATTATGTGACGGTAAGCATACACATTTCGCAAATGCTTGCACTTCAACAGAAGATTGTCATAAACATGAATTTAAAGTAGCATCCTTGATTGAAAATCCTCTTGATATAAAAGAATAATATAGCCTCCACCTACAAAAACGTCTTGAGCAAAAACTACAAGACGTTTTTTTTTGTGTACTGGATACTAGATAGAAACACGATATCTATTTCAGAACCTGTCTTCAATACTGAAAAAATCGTTTTGGATCTTTTTCCACAAAACATCCTTAAAAATACTCGAAATACAGCAAGTATTTCTATGTTTTTTGCCTTGTTTTGAGAAAAAATCTCTCAAAAAAAAGTTCCATTAAGTAAACCGACAACAAAGCCAAGAGGTATTAACAGAAACTTCTTAAAACAATTCTCAGCTTTAGATGGAATAAACTCAATACGCTTTATACTATTTTGTAACGCTTCACAATATGGACACTTTTCTTCATAACTGAGTTTTTTACACATCGATTCAGCAACAAAACCAGTATTATCAATATTTGAATATTTTTTATCAAGACACTGATCAATGTCAAAATCATCCAAAGTAAGAACCATTTTTTTAACTCTACCTGCAGTGTCACGAAATGGAACTATTGAACTGCGATCTTCGGATAAAGTTGCATTTGTTAAAGTCCATGACACATTGTTGGATGTACTTCTAAATAAAAGTTTATCGCCACCAATTATTCTTACCAAAATTTTTGAACTATACGATTTCCTACAGCTGCCAGACTCTTCGTCACAAATTGTCTCCATAAAGCTAACTACAGGAAACCCACAATAGCATCCATCATGCTGTTCTACCAAAACATCATAAATGTGATCTTTCATTGCTATTATATTTAATTTAGGTCTACAAATGAACTTTAAAATCGCATGGTCTGGATAAAAAGTTATTTTATCATTTGACTTTTGTAAAACTTGAACAGGATTATCTGTAATTAAAATATCACCATCTTTATGTTTTCCAATTTTAGGTATCGTACAATAAGCACTGTTTAAGTTTTCTTTATGTATGACAGCATCCTTGTTGTATATTAATTTCCCATCTGTTGCTTTTATGCGTACATCTCTAAATATTTGATAAAGTTTTTTATTTACTCCGTCAGTTACAGGAACAAGGTAAGAAGCAAAAACCGATGTTAATCCAGAAACAATTAGCAAACCCATAATAACAAACCTTTTAAAACAAGGACTAAAATTCATTTACAACCCCTAAATTTAATAAAAAATATTACATTAACTCAGCAAAATATTAGAACCTGTCTTCAATAATGGGGAATATCGAATTTTTGAGAGATTTTTTTTAAAAACAAGGCAAAAAACGTAGAAATACTTGCTGTATTTCTAGTATTTTTAAGGATGTTTTGTGGAAAAAGATCCAAAACGATTTTTTCAGTATTGAAGACAGGTTCTTAAATTAACAAACACTTAACTTCAAAATCATAAGCACATTATGCATGATTATAGTTCATTTTGTCAATAGACTTCCTTCTTCGTGACTTGCAAATATAAAAAAAGTGATTTTTTTGGAGTTACGAAGGAAGTCTAATTTTTTAATAGCATTGACTTACTTCTTAAATTTTGTCAAAATGCACAAGGTTCTTAGTTGTTTATGAAAGAAGTTTATTAAATATTTTTTTAAGGTGGGTTTATTAATGAAAATTTTTATTGCTGGAGCATGGCCATATGCAAACGGATCGTTACACGTTGGACATGTTGCCAGTTTAATTCCTGCAGATGTCTTAGCAAGGTACTTTCGCCTTAAAGGGGACGAAGTTCTTTATGTTTCGGGCAGTGATTGTCACGGAACTCCGATAACAGTTAAGGCAAAACAAGAGTGTAAAGCTCCTGAAAAAATTGCTGAATTCTATCATAAAGAATTTAAGAAATGTTTTGAAGATCTAGGATTTACATACGATGTATATTCAAAAACTTATTCGAATTTCCACTATAAAGAAGTAAAAAGAATATTTTTGAAGCTTTTGAAAAACGATTGTCTTTATGAAAAAGAAATAGATCAGACATACTGCCAAAAATGCGAACAATTTTTGCCAGACAGATACATAGAGGGAAATTGTCCAAGCTGTGGGAACGTTGTCAATGGTGATCAATGTGAAAAATGTTTTCAAATTTTTGAAACCATAGAGTTAAGAAATAAAAGCTGTAAAATTTGTAAAAATGAACCAATTGTAAAAAAAACAAGGCATTTTTATTTTAAGTTATCAAAATTTCAAAATTCAATAGAAAAATACTTTGAAGAAAAAAGTCATGAGTGGAAAGAGAATGCTATTAATTTGACAAAGCGTTACCTTGACGAAGGACTAGAGGATAGAGCAGTTACAAGAGATTTGGATTATGGTATTGATACTCCTGTCGAAGGATTTGAGAATAAAAAAATCTACGTCTGGATCGAAGCGGTCTGTGGTTATTACACTGCTAGCAAAAAATGGGCTTTGGAATATGGTAAAAAATGGGAAGATTTTTGGATAAACGATAGTAACAATATAAAAGCCTATTATGTACATGGAAAAGATAACATTCCATTCCATACTGTGATCTTACCTTCAATACTCTTAGGCTTAAATGAAAATTTGCATCTTCCAGATATGATTATTTCAAGTGAATTCTTAAATTTAGAGGGTAGAAAAATTTCTACAAGTAAAAATTGGGCTGTATGGTTGCCATATTTGTTAAAAAATTATAACGCTGATACAATAAGGTATTTTTTGCTTAATAATGGTCCTGAAAAAGGTGACGCAGATTTTTCATGGCGAGAATTTGTTTATTCAAATAACATAGATTTGCTTGGTGGATTTGGAAATTTTGTGAACAGAATTATGCCGTTTATAGAGAAATACAAAGATAGTTTTAAAAATTTAGAGATAGATAGTGATATGAAAAACAAAATTGAACAGCTGTATACTTCAGTTGGAGAAAAAATTGAAAACGGTAAATTCAAAGAATCAATAAAATTAATATTCGGACTTGTTAGGAGTGCGAACAAATATTTTGATGATAACAAACCTTGGGAATTGAAAAAAACAGATGAGACAAAGTGTAGAGACGTAATATACAATTGCTTTCAAATAATAGTTAATTTACTTAGACTTTTAGAACCATTCATACCATTTTGTTGTGAAAAAGCTAGAAATTTTATGGATTTACCTATTTTTAAATGGGAATTTGTTGAAGTTGAAAACATAAAACTTAAAGGTAATCCTGAAATTTTATTTGAAAAAATTGACAAATCATCAATAGAAAAAGAAGTTAACAGGCTTTACAATTCAACAATGGTACCCTCGATAGGAATCGAACCTACAACTAAGTCTTAGGAGGACTTCGTTATATCCATTTAACTACGAGGGCGAAAATGTAAAATAATTTGAAGACTTCTGGGTTTTTGATTTTGAGAGTGTTAGAACCTTAATGGAAATCTGAATATACGTTATAAAATATAAGTATATGAAACGCAATAGTTATTAAAACGTTTTTGGTATATACAGGTTCTAAAATACGTTTAATATTTTACAAAACTATTAACGGTCAAAAGAAATATGGTTGACAAATAATGTACCCAATGACTATTATAAAAAATTGATACTTTCAATTTGTGAAAGCAGTTTAATATCAAAAAGACGAAATGTAAAAGCGAGGTTTGAGTTTGAAATTGCAAGATGTTTTTAAAAATTTTTTAGATGAATTGTATTTAAAAGTAAAAAAACAAAACTTCTCAAAAATAATTGTATCAGAGACAGAAACTGAATTTTCTAACGAAAAAGGAAAATATATCGTTGCACTTATGGACAAAAATGTTACATTAACAAATAGTCAAGGAAAATTATGTGAGTGGTATTTTTGCGATGAATTAACAAAAAAAGAAATGGACGTTATATTAAAAGATTTCTATGGGATAATGAACAGCAAGAGTCAAGATAATAAAAAAAAAGATGTTACTGAATTAGATTTTTGGAAGTTAACTGATAAAATCTTGCAAATTTTTCCTGATCTTAATGAAAATTTCAGAAACGAAAGTCAAGAAAAAAATGAATTTAAAAAAGTTCATTTTATAAGAAATTATGTAGTACCAAAGGTAAATGATTTACTGTCAAAAAGTAGAGATAAAACTAAATTAAAAAAACTATTTGAATATTTATGTCATGCATACGTCTTTGGTGACGATGTTACAAGGTGTATAATTACGATGTCTATTTTTAATGGAATAAATGGTATAAAAGAACGTGAGCTTGCAAAAACTTTTTTGCCAATGTACATGAGAAAAGTTTGGGATGCTTCTTGGAAAGTTAGGTAATTAAACTTTCTTTATAAATTTAAAAAAATGTTATTTGGTTAAAAATATGGTTTTGAAAAAATTAGTTAGACCGTTGTTGACATTATTGATAGTATCAAATTTTTTTGTACAAGAAAGAGTTTTCGGAAAAACGATACCTGCTTTAAAAGATGATCATTTAATTTTGATGCTTATAAAGAATAAATCGCATGATCCACTTTTGAGAATAAATAAAAATATTTCAGCCAAGATAGTCATTGATCCAGGACATGGTGGTAAAAAAACTGGAGCAGTTAGCGGCAATCGTTTTGAAAAAGATGATAACTTAGATATTGCTTTGGTTGTAAGAGATAAGTTATCGGCTTGGAATCAAGAAGTGATTATGACTAGAAATGAAGATATCGATGTGAGTCTTGAAGAGAGAAGCGATATATCTAATTCTAACTATGCTGACTTGTTTGTATCCATCCATAGAAATGCATACAGCAGCTCTTCTGTTTGCGGTGTAGAAATTTTTGTTATGATTGATTCTCCACAAATTAATGAATACTATGCAAACAACGTTCAAAAAGAAATAGTAAGAATTGGTGTGCAGAGAGACCGTGGCGTCAAACATGAAGATTTCTCAGTTTTAAGAAAAACAAATGCTATTGCAATATTAATAGAATTGGGGTTTATAACTAACGAAATGGATAATAGCCTGTTTGATCAAAATCTTGAAGCCTACGCTGAAGCCATTACTTACGGAATAATAAAATCAATTTATTCCCATTACGGTGCTCTGTGGAAATTTGATTAATCATAAAAAGTTGGATGTTTAGTATCTTTTTCAAACTATGTTGTAGACGTCAATATCGGAAGTTGTTTCTTTATATAATTTTGTTCGTAGTCATGATGGTCATAAAAATAGTAAATGTTTTTAGTTTCATTCAATTTATTCGATAAAAATTGGCCTTCACCTGGAATATTTTCCATAAGACCACATTTCCGATTGGGGTTTAGACACATACTACATATACCCATTACGACAGCATTTTTACAAATTCCGTACATTTTGTTTCCGTGGAAATCCAAAACAGAGAAGCTTTGAAAATTTTTAACATAAAATTCTCTTCTTTCATTATAATCTTTGCAATTCTTATTCAAAAATCTCACAAGTAAATTACGCTTCCGACCATTATAGTTTTTCAAAATGTAAAATGAATCTCCCTTAGGGTCTTCTTGCGTCGTTACCTCTCTAAATTTTCCTGGAACGTTTACAAAGTTTAATCTTTCACCTTTGAGATCAATATATTTAACAGTTAGTTCAATATTATCTTTGTCAATACCTAAGTTATTCTCACAAACTAAAGTCTCTTCTGGTGCATCTTCTGGTGCATCGATAGGAGAAGACATTTCGACTGTACCGAAAAGGCCCAGCTTTTTAGCAAAAATACCACCCAAAAAAAACACAGATGGTAGACCAACAATAGCACTCAATAGTCCTTCACTGTATGATTTTTGAACTAACTTATTTCTTTCAGTAGAAAAGAAACTTTTTTCCTCATTTACATGGTTTAAATTTTTCGAATTAGAACCAAAAACACTTGTACTTATCACAAGTATCGAAAGCAATACTATTATACTTTTTTTAAAATTAGTTTTAACCACAACTTCATCTCCAACATTTAATTAAACTTTAATAAATCTAAAAGTATCATGTTTGAAGTCTAATGTCAATTATAGACTTTTTTATTTGTCTAATGCCAAATGTTTTATGATTTATAAATTAATTAACTTTTAAGTAGATAGTAACTAAAAAATTTGATTTTTAATATTATTTTATGTTACAATTACACTGCTCGATTTCTTCACTAAGTTAAAACCACCACTTTTTATAGATTCGGTTAAAACAAACAAGGTTGGTGAGTACTTTGCCATTTTTTGAAAAATTGAAAAATTTATTCGTTTCTTCAAATTCACTTAATCTACGTAGGAGTGTATATAGAGTTGTTGATAAAATATTATGTGATAAGAAAATAGTTATTGGTAATGTTGTTGATAATATTAATGATTTATTTGATTTATTCGAAAAACCAGGTGGACTTTTGAGTGCAATTGTCTTCATGGTTTATAAATTAATGATGTTAGACAAGAGATTTGCAGATAGTGATAAATATAAGTGTGAGACATTTGCACCTTTTGTTAGAGAAAGAACAAAATATTTTGCAGAACGTTTTAATAAGTCTAGAAATGTAAGTGAGTTTGAAATATCTGCTCTTTGTGCTTATTGCCATCGGTACACTCCAAAAATATTAAATAGCACGTTCTTAGTAATGATGGCAATTGATATCGATCCTTCTCGAGAAAGTTTTTTGTTTCTTAATGATGAATCAAAAAAGTGGCCTTTTTTAATTGTAGTACTATATTTTTTACAAAATAAAAATTTGATTAAAAAGAGAGACGTAACTTTTTTACTCAGAAATTACATGCTTTTGTTAAAAAATGATTTCGATAATTCTATTTCAAGTCGCGATGGCAAACATAAAAAAATAATGTTTGTTTGTAAATCAATAAATGAGGCTTTTGAAGAAAATTTTAAAAAAATAATAAGTAAGGAAGATCAGTTTTCATCGCTTATTGCAACTTATAAAAAATTTTGCAAAAACGGGAAATTCTCACCTAAGCAAACGGAACCTAAAAATAGAAAAAGTATGGAGATTTCCGAAAAATATAAACAAATTAAAATAAAATCTGATGTTGAATACGATGCAGATATCTTAAGAGTGTTAGATAAATTAAAACCTTCATTTGAAAAAAGTATAGAAGATTTTATAGAAATTTCCGAAAAAGATAAACAAATTAAAATAAAATCTGATATTAAATATTATGGAGACATCTCAAGAGTGTTAGATAGATTAAAAACTTTAAATCTTAAGGAATATAAAATAAATTTTTGTGAAGGTGTAACAGTTTACAAAGATTTTATTTTAGGATTACGCAAAAAAGAACCTGATGTAGTAAAAGAAATATTATCTCATGATGGTTTTAAATTAACTTGTCAATATCTTGTTATAGAATTCTTAGCAAGTTCTTATTTGATTATATTTACAGACAAAAATCGGAAATGGGAAATTAAATTTGACTTTGAGCGCAAGTCTATCACAGGAAATGATGGAAGTTGTTGTATACCTAAATCTGCACTTAAAGAAATAATGGATATAATGGAAATTTTATTGAGTAGTGAAATGAAAGATGCTATTAAACGTATGTCTATTTCTTGCGAAAAATCTCTTGATGACATGAATGAGATATTTAAACGTTAAAACTTTAAAGATAAAAAAATATATAGAAGGTTATCACTAAGATAAATATTGTTCTCTGTCTTAAATTTCAAAATTTATTGATTTATAAAAATTAAATTGATATGATAAAATAGCTTAAAAGTTATAGGAATGGAGAAATGACTATGTCTTTGTATAGAAAAGTTGCATTATTACTTGCTTTTTCCATTTTGCTTAATGTTAATACAAGACAAGCGAGTGCTTCTTATGACAAAAAATTGTTTGATCCAAATAAATCATCAGAAGTTTCGGCTTCAACGAGATATAACAATTTTTCTGATTTTCATTCGACATCTGTTAAAAATATTCATTTCTTAAGTGATATCAGTACTGGTGACGTTAATAGTCTCTCTTTCGAAACAGGAGAAAACATAAATAAATTTTTGAGTTGCTTTAGTTTTTCAAATGTAAAATTGGGAACAAGAGAGTTTAGGTACATAAAACTTAAAGAAAAAGAAATTGTTTTAGAATTAACAAAGGAATTCAAAAAGTCTAATTGGACTGGTCTAGTATCGCTAATTGAAAATATTCTTTTATCAGCCGAGATGTTACTTTTATTTTCAGATAACGGGCTGTCTAGCGTTATTATTGGTCTAAAAAGTTTAATTTTTGAATCTTCATGTTTATCAAAAAGTTCTCATTATAATTTAGAATATAGATTTAATGAGATACTTAAAAAAATTGATACATTTAGAGATAAAGTAAATTCACCAAATATAAAAGAAGAACTATGTAAACAATTTTTGAAATATCATAAAGAATTTTTTAAAAATATTGTTAGTGATATGTTTAATAATGGAGTTCTTGATTATAATCCTGAAAATTTTAAAAAATATTTTAATGATGTGTCAAATAAGGAAAATCGATTATCTGATTCAAATATACCTTCTAATAAGACGTTTAAAATATCATTTGTTGCAGTAATTTATTCTTCTTATATACTTATTAAAAATTGGTCTAATAGGATAAGTGACGTTGGTGAAATATTAGACATTAAGTTAACTGGTGACCACGATACTGCTACATTTTATATGAATGAATTTCCTCTTAATAAAAAACTAATAACAGATGGATCTTTAAAAGATAAAAAATTGACGATTCGTGAATATTTTAATTTAGCTAGTAAATTTAGCGGATTTGGTGAGTTTAATATGGATATTTTGAATTTTTAGAGAGAACACAGCATGTCATTTTAAACTAAGTTGAGTGCAGTGAGTTGTGCTCTTAAAAAGAAATTTTAAAATGGATGGTTTTAAGAGTGTGCTTAAAAATATTGTTGAAGGGAAATAGAATTCTTAATAAACTGAGTAGCTGGATTGATAATTTTGATGATAATCTTTTTGCCCTTATAAGTGATATGACAGAAACTATGTATAAGGCTAAAGGAGTTGGATTGTCTGCAGTACAAGTAGGAGTTCTTAAAACAGTTATAGTCATTGACATAGGTGACGGTATTATCGAATTAGTAAATCCTGTTATAGTCGATGCTATTGGTGAACGACGTTCAGAAGAAGGTTGTCTTTCTTGTCCTGGAGAGTATGGCGTGATTTTACGACCAGATTATGTAAAAGTTGAAGCTTTGAATCGTTTTGGGAAGAAGTTTAGAATTGAAGGTTCTGGTCTCTTAGCATCTGTTTTATGTCATGAAATTGATCATATAAATGGAATTTTATTTGAATCAAGATTTATATGAAAATGATTCTATTTAGAACATGTTCTCATAGATTCCAAAATGCATATTTCCGATAATTTTCACTCAAAGCAATAGACTTCCTGTAACTTGAAAATATCAATTTTTTATAGATCTTTTTTAAAAACAACATAAATTTAGCAAGAATACTTTATGTATTTCAAAAAAATTTTATTTTGTTTTTAGAGAAAATATAAAACAATTATTTTTTTGTTTTTTTCTAGTTTTGAGAGAAAATTTTTCAAAAATCTTAATTTTAAATCTATGAGAACAGCTTCTTAAAAATTTAGAGGTTATTTTGGAAAGAATAATTTTTATGGGTACGCCACAATTTGCTGTAGTAAGCTTAAGGAAGTTAGTTGAATCTGGTTATAACGTTGTTCTTGTTGTTACTCAACCAGACAACTACACTAGAAGATTTAGAAAAACCAATCAATCGGAAGTAAAGAGGTTTGCACTCGATAATGAAATAGAAGTTTTTGAGCCAAAAGATCTTAAGAGTCCTGTAACGTTAGGTTATATTAAAAGTTTTAGACCTGATCTGATAATTGTTGTTGCCTATGGTAAAATATTACCACAAAGTGTTTTAGATATCCCAAGGATTGGATGTATAAACGTACATGCGTCTCTTTTACCAAGATGGAGAGGAGCATCACCAATTCAGTTAGCTATTATGAGTGGCGACGTTTATACTGGTGTCACAATAATACGAATGGATTCTGGTATGGATACAGGTGATGTTTTATTTTATGAAAAAACAAAAATATTAGACTATGAAAATGCGAAACAACTATCTGTAAGATTATCTATTTTGGGCGCAGATCTATTATTAAGATCGTTAGAAAAAATATTTGAATGTGAAAGTTTGACACCATTTGCTTTCACACAGAATCCAGAATTAGCTACATATTCATTTATTATAAAGAAAAGATTTGCTTTGATAAATTGGGCCAGAAGTGCAAATAGTATACAGCGGTTGGTTCGAGCTATGAACCCTTGGCCTGTTGCTTTTACGTTTTTAAATGATAGAATTTTTAAAATTTATGATATTAAAGTTATTGAAAATTATTCTAAGAATGAAAATTTTGGAAACATTATGAAAACTAAAAATAGTATAAATGTTAAGTGTGGTATCGGAACTATTGAGCTTTTAGATGTCCAGATTGAAAGTAAAAAAGTTATGTCAGCTATGGATTTTTTTAGAGGCTATAAAGCCAATAGTAGTACTTTCAAAATGTCAATTAATCAAGACTTGCTTGATGAATCAGCACCAACAAATTTGTTATATTTTTAAAGTTACAAAAGAAGGCGGAGGATAATGTGAACAAAAGGGTAATCGTTGATGCTTTTGGTGGCGACCATTCACCTTTAGAAATTATTAAAGGTGTAAAAATTGCGTTAGAAAACTCTAAATTTGATGTAATACTTTGTGGCAATTCAAGGGAAATTGAAAAAGTTGCTTCTGAAAATTTTATTGATATAAGTGGGATTGAAATAATAAATTGTGATTCAGTTTTATCTAATGATGATGATCCTTTAGAAATTACAAGATCAAAAAAAAATTCTTCAATGGCTTTAGGTCTTTATGCTCTAGCTGATAACAGAGGCGATGCTTTTGTTTCAGCAGGTAACAGCGGTGCCCTATTAGTTGGTACCAGTTTAATTGTAAAACGGTCTAAAGGCGTAAAAAGAATAGCTTTTACACCATTTGTTCCAAAACACAAAGGAAAATTTTTACTCTTAGACGGTGGTGCAAACACTCAGTGTACACCTGAAATGCTATTGCAATTTGCTTTCATGGGATCTAACTATATAAAAAACATATCAAAGATTAAATCACCTAAAATATCGTTACTCAACATTGGAATGGAAAAAGAAAAAGGTGACGAACTTAGGAAAGAAACTTTTAAACTTCTTAAAAATAGTAACCTTAATTTTATAGGTAACATCGAAGCAAATCAAGTTTTAAAAAGCGAATCAGATGTTGTAGTTACTGATGGCTTTAGTGGGAATATTTTTATTAAGACATTTGAGGGAGTCGCTGAAAATTTGGTCGACAGATTTAAAAGCATTTTTGATAATTTACTATCTAAGTCAAAAATTTTTGAAAGCCAATTTGATGTCGTAAAAAAATTAGTAAGTTATTCCAGACAAGGTGGCGCATTACTTTTAGGTGCATCCAAACCAGTGATCAAAGCACACGGAACTTCAAAAGCTGAAGCTATAAAAAATGCAATAAGTCTAGCAGCCAGGAGTATAGTTAATAAAGCATAAAATTTGAGTATTCGATATAAAAATTTGTAACAACGTATTATTCGTTGTATAATTGTGCAAAGCCAAAGCATTATTCGTTTGAAAAATTTGTATTTAGCTATTGTTTTTCATTATATAAATATGCAATAAAATCAATAACAATAGCTAATAAATGGCTTTGTTATCACATATTCAGAGAACAATTGATTGAATTTGGTGCTTAATTGGTGTTTAAACTTATGAAATGGTGTTTGATTTTGATGTTATAAAAGCGCATAAAACTAACTATTGCAAAACCTTTATTGAAGGATATAGAATAATGGTATTAGTATGCAATAATATAAATAATAATAAAAACCTGAGTATTTGATTTACAAATTATGCTTAAAAGAAAAATTTTAAAAAATTTAATCGAATGGAAGAACAATCCTAGAAAACGCTGCTTACTTGTAAAAGGCGCAAGACAAGTTGGCAAAACTTTTATAATTGATTTATTCGCAAAAGAAAACTACGAAAATTATATCTATTTAAATTTTGTTGAGCACCCTGAATACAAAGATATTTTTGAAGGTAGTTTAGATGCCGAAACTTTTATTAAACAGACTTCTTTGTATATTAAAGACTTACAGTTTAAACCAAATAGAACTATTGTTTTTCTTGATGAAATTCAGGACTGCCCTCGTGCCAGAGCAGCACTTAAATTTTTGACTATAGATAAAAGATTTGACGTTATTGCTTCTGGTTCAATGCTTGGAATCAACTATAAAAACGTACCTTCATATCCTGTTGGATACGTAGATCATCTCGATATGTATTCTTTGGATTTTGAGGAATTTTTGTGGTCGAATGGAATTTCGGAAAAATCTATAAAATCTATAAAAGAATATTTTGATAAAAAGCAGCTTGTTCCAAAGGCAACACACGACCGCATGATGGAACTTTTCAAAGAATATATTGTGGTTGGTGGAATGCCTATGATTGTCGATGAATTTATAAATACGCACAACTTCGGTAATATTTTGACATTGCAAAAAGGTATAATTGACGACTATCTAGACGATATAGCAAAATACGCTGACGTTCCCGAAAAAACAAAAGCTAAAGCATGTTTTTTGTCAATTCCGAAGCACCTATCAAAAGATTATAAAAAATTTAGATACAGTATTGTTGAAAAAAATAGCAGTGCGAGAAAATACGGTGGAAGTTTAATGTGGCTTTTTGATGCAGGTATCATAAATTTTTGTTACAGACTTTCTGGGCTCGAATTGCCACTAGAAGGCAATGCCAAAAGTGATGAATTTAAAGTTTATATGCGAGATACTGGACTTTTAATGGCAATGCTCGAAGATGATGTTCAAAAAGAGATTATAAACGGTGATCTAGGTATTTATAAAGGCGCGATTTATGAAAATATTATTGCAGATATTTTCAGTAAATTAAATAAAAAACTTTACTATTTTGAAAAAGGTGGGCACATTGAAATAGACTTTTTTATACGTTATAACCGAAAATTGACTGCAATTGAGGTGAAATCTGCAACAAATACAAAATCGAAATCTTTGAATTCGATTATAGAAAATTATGGCGTGAAACAGGGAATAAAATTATCTGCAAAAAATCTTGGGAAAACAGAAAATATATTAAGCTTGCCACTTTATATGGCTATGTTTTTATAAATAAAAAAAAATTCCATTGTTTTTCAGTTAATAGAAAAAATTTGACTTTTTTAATTTAATATTAGTTAATTTTCGACATTAACATCAACACACTGAAACTAATTATTGGAATTAATAGCAGTATAGTGTACGATTTCGTTATCGTGGATATTATTATGACCATGAAACAAAACTGTATTATTTGGTTTCGCGCTATTATGATGCCGAAACAAGGAGATTTTTAAATAAAGACGATAGAGAGTGTTTGAAACAGAATGGTTTCAGCGACACCGATATCGATGAATACAATAATTTATACATATATTGCTATAATAATCCAAGATATGCTGTAAAGAAACACGGAAGGAATTTGGATTGTCAATCCATAAATTCTAAGAACCTGTCAGTGGGGAATATCGAATTTTTGAGAGATTTTTTCTCAAAACAAGAGAAAAAACGTAGAAATACTTGCTGCATTTCGAGTATTTTTAAGGATGTTTTGTGGAAAAAAATCCAAAAAGCGATTTTTTCAGTATTGAAGACAGATTCTAATAAGAATTTGCTTTAAGTGTGGCGATAGCTATTGCTGTTCCGTGTGACTTACCATGTGCGCGATGAGAAAATATTAAATCTGAAAAACATGATGTACATATATCTGAAATTATTATCTTATTTTCAGATACGCCTGATTCTATCAAACTTTGTTTATTACACTGCAGTAGATCAACAAAAATTTTATTGTTTAGAATTTTTATAAAATTTTCTGAATCTTTTTTTATTTTAAATTCATTGGCAACATCTTGCTTAACTTCAAAACAACAATTTCTAATAGCTGGGCCAATACAACAAATTAAATTTTTAGGTTTAACTTTAAATTCATAAATCATTTTTGAAACCATTTTCCCAGCAATATCCTTAACTGTTCCTCGCCATCCAGCGTGGGCAAGACCTATTAATTTTTTTACAGGATCAAGTATAAAAATCGGACAACAATCTGCGTGAAATGTGACAAGTGTTATTCCAGCAGTATTTGTTATGCTTCCATCAAATTTTTCTATATTTTTAAAATTTTTTTGACTTACAACTTTTATGTTCTCTCCATGCACATGGTCCAAAAAAGTTAATGTATCCATTTTGATTTCAACTGAATCAAAAAATCTTCTATAATTTTCGTCAACATGACATTTTTCATCAGAATTTTTTTTCCCTAAATTTAATGTTTTAAAATTTCCAGTACTGACACCACCAATCCTCGTCGAAAAAGCATGTTTAAAAAAACGAAAATTTTCTAATGCCTTGAAACTTAGAAATCCAACTGAATCTTTTATGTTTAAGTTCATAACTTCACTATAAAAAATCAATTTAATGCCCTCCTGTTAGAACTTGCATGAAAATCTATTGATTTTAAAAATTTTTAAAGATAAAATCATATTGTATCATTAGACTTCGTTCGTAACTACAAAAAAATAACTTTTTTATATTTTCAAGTCACGAAGTAAATCTATTGTTTTAAAGTTTGAAAAATAATTTGGTGTTATAGTGTTTGGATTTTGGTTTTTTGATAGAGGATTGAGTTTTTCTAATGTCACTGCTCGTTTGATTGCATCAGTAGTGGCTGTAATTTGGTTTTTACCTTTTCACGAGATAGCTCATATGTGGACAGCATGTCTTTTTAGTGAAAAAAAGTTTAATTTTAAAGAATTCTCGCTTTTTGACTTTTTTGATCCTTTTGGTGCAGTATGTATGGTTCTTTTTGGATACGGATGGGCTAAAAGATATCAATATTACATAACGGAGCCAAAGAGTAGACGCGAAAAAGTTATAATTTATGCCGCAGGACCTCTATTCAATTTTTTTTCAGCTATTGTATTAGGTTTGCTTTTCAATATCCTAGCTATTTTGGACAATTTTTTTGTTTCAGGACTGTTCTGGTTCTTAAAATTCATGAATTATCTTATTAGTATAAATGTTACTTTAACTGTTTTTAATTTAATTCCTGTACCACAACTTGATGGATTTAAGATAATTGAAACATTCATACCAAAAAAATTTCTGTCAAGATACTATCAAAATTATGTTCCAATCTCAATAATGCTAGCTATTTTATTATTGTTTGGATTTTTTAATGCTCCACTGAGAATACTAGAAAATGCAGTATATACTTGCGTTAAGGTTTTATCAGGAATTCCATTCTTATTTTTAGAACCTTTTTAATATCCTTTGGGGGGGAAAAATCGGTACAACCTTAACAAAACGTCTGTTGGCTCTTAATCACAATCTCACGATCAAAAAAAGTCGTTAGCGTAGAGTTGTTATGTTTTTTTTATATTTTTTAATTTTATTAATATTTGTTTTGTTTTGTCCTATAGATTTATATATGCGTTACGTTGGATCAGATTTTCTGATTTCGATTTCGTTTCTTTTTTTAAAATTTGACTTGTTAAAAAAAAAGGAAAAAAAAAATAAAAAAAGTAAAAATAAAAATGTAAAAAAAAAATCTAAGATTAATCTTAAAAAAAACATAAAATTTTGGCTAGAACTTTTAAAAATCTTAATTTTCTTTGTGAAAATGATTTTAAAGAAGTTAGAAATCAAAAAAATTAATCTATTTCTAAAAATTTCATCAGATGAAGCAAAATCTTGCGCAGTTAGGTTTGCGTCGATTTCGTCTCTAATCTTTCTTATTTTAAAAATTACAAAATTAGAGTCTAGAGTAAAAGATTTTAACTTGAAGGTTTATCCTGATTTTTTGTCTGAAAAAACATCAGCTAATTTTGAAATTTTGTTGCGATTAAAAATTTTTTGGATTTTGTATTTTTTATTGTGTGGAACATTAGAATATGTTAAAATACGGAAGTTAAAGTGACAATACACTTAGAATCTGTTCTCATAGATTCCAAAACGCATATTTCCGGTAATTTTCCTCCAAAACAGCATAGAACAGATTCTAAAAATGGTTAACCGGTATATTTTAAATGAGGGGAAAATCTGATGTTTTCGCGAGAAATTGGTATTGATCTTGGTACTGCAAATACACTCGTATATGTAAGTGGAAAAGGTATTATTGCAAGAGAACCTTCTGTTGTTGCTGTAGATACGCGTACTTCTTCAATATTAGCTGTTGGTACTCAAGCTAAGGAAATGATTGGTAGAACACCAGGATCTATCGTTGCTGTTAGGCCTCTAAAGGATGGAGTTGTCGCAGATTTTGAAATTACAAGGGTTATGACTGAACATTATCTAAAAAGTGCATACTCTTGGGGATTTTTCAAAAAAAATGTTGTAATATGTGCTCCATATGGAGTCACTGAAGTTGAAAAAAGGGCGGTTGAAGATGCAGCTAAGTGTGCTGGTGCAGGAAGAGTTGTAATAGTTGAGGAACCAATGGCTGCTGCGATTGGAGCAAATTTACCAGTTGCGGAACCGAATGGTAATATGATAGTCGATATAGGTGGTGGAACTACTGAAGTAGCTGTTATATCATTGGGAGACATAGTTGGTTCCAGGTCGGTACGTGTCGGAGGAGATAAGTTCGATGAAGCAATTGTTGGATATATAAGAAAAAAGTATAATCTGTTGATAGGAGAAAGGACAGCTGAAAATATAAAAATTAAGATGGGATCAGCTGTCCCTGTTGAAGAAGAAACTAGCATTCATATTAAAGGTAGAGATCTTGTTACTGGTTTACCAAAAGATATCGTTATAACATCTCAAGGTGTGCGTGAGGCGTTACGAGAACCTCTAAATTTGATAATAGAAGGTGTAAAATCGACTTTAGAGAATACACCACCAGAACTTTCGTCAGACATATATGACTGTGGAATAGTTATGTCTGGTGGCGGTGCACTTTTAAGAGGTATAGACGTTTTGCTTTCTAATGAGACTAACATGCCAGTCAGAATTGCTAACGACCCTCTTGATTGCGTAATTGGAGGTATAGGTAAAATTTTGGATTCTGACTTCTTAAAAAAAAGATCCATAAAGTTTTAGAACCTACGCTCATAGATTGCAAAAAGCCATTTTTTTTTATTTGAAAGATTCTTTAGGTTTTATTGTTGGATATTTTTGAAGAGAATAATTTTTATTTTTTATATTTTCCAAGTTCTCAGAATCATCGGCTCTTTCCGAAGGTTTGATTCCCAAAAATGGGAATCCAATTTTAGTAAAGTTGCTAGCATTTTGAGCATTGATGTTAGAACTCTTTATTGTTGAAAGATAAAACGCGTAATCTGCAATGTTTGCTTGTTTACCTATTTCAAGCTTATCTATTGTGATTCTGTTTCCGAATGTACATGTTCCGACAATTGCACCATCTTGTATACCAACAAATTTTATATTCCCTTGACTAAAAACACTTGACTTTACATCTATTGATATTTTTGTTTCTGTAGAATTATCTTTAAATTTTCCCATGGTACTAGCTCCTCCTTCTATCACAATTTTGTCTATATATTCAAATTTTTTTATTATTGCATTAAAACTTACATTGTGTAAGACAGCTTCTTTGTGAAAAATTATGTCAATAGTTTTATATGATTTGGAAGGTATTTCTCTCATAATTTGAATGATAATTTGACTTCTTATATTACCAAATATAGACAATACTATTTTTCTGTTTTTTGCATCAACATCAATTTTGTATTTTTTTTCACTAATAGGTTTCGAACTGGATGTCGAACCTACTGACTTGGTCCTACGGTGGACAGCTCTATTTATAGGTTCTTCATTTTTTTTGTTTAGATTTTCATTGTTTTTTTTATTTGGTTGCTTTTCGATTTTAGAGATATTATTTTTTGAAGATAATTTTCTTTTATTAGTTTTTTTGTTAGATTCAGTCTTTTTTTCATAGATCTTACTTTGATCCTTTCTTATTTCATTTGATCTTTTGTTCTCATCGATTTTTTGATTTTTTTCATCATTACTTATTGGTTCTTCAACATGCTCTTCTCCAGATTCTTCAGCAAGTTGTTCTTCGACATCATCCTCTTCTGCAAATTCCTCAATAGATTCAATAATAATATTCTTATCATTATTTATTGGTTCTTCAAAATGCTCTTCCACAGATTTAGCAATTTCTTCTTCAGGAAGTTTTTCTTCAGGAAGTTTTTCTTCAGCAGGCTTTTCTTCAGCAATTTCTTCTTCAGGAAGTTTTTCTTTAGCAATTTCTTCTTCAGCAGGCTTTTCTTCAGCAATTTCTTCTTCAGGAAGTTTTTCTTCAGCAATTTCTTCTTCAGCAGGCTTTTCTTCAGCAATTTCTTCTTCAGGAAGTTTTTCTTCAGCAATTTCTTCTTCAGCAGGCTTTTCTTTAGCAGGCTTTTCTTTAGCAGGTTCTTCTTCAGCAGGCTTTTCTTTAGCAATTTCTTCTTCAGGAAGTTTTTCTTTAGCAATTTCTTCTTCAGCAGGCTTTTCTTCAGCAATTTCTTCTTCAGGAAGTTTTTCTTTAGCAATTTCTTCTTCAGCAGGCTTTTCTTCAGCAATTTCTTCTTCAGCAGGCTTTTCTTTAGCAGGTTCTTCTTCAGCAGGCTTTTCTTTAGCAATTTCTTCTTCAGGAAGTTTTTCTTTAGCAATTTCTTCTTCAGCAGGCTTTTCTTTAGCAGGTTCTCCTTCAGGAAGTTTTTCTTCAATAGGTTCAACAATAATATTTTTATCAGATGATACTTTATTTTTTATTTTGTTACCCGTCTCAATTTTGTTTTCATTCTCATTTTTTAAATATTCATAAAATTTCTGAAGGTTATTAGACTTTTCAAATTCTTCACTAAAATTTTCTTTTGCTATATTTACTATTTCTTTAAAATTAGGATATGAATTTTTATTCTTAATTTTCAATAAATTAAGAATAACATTTAATACTGAAATTAAATGTTTTTTTTCTATTAAATTTTGTTTCTTAAGAAAAATTAATACCAAAATTGGAAATGGCCGTTTATCATCGATAGTTATTTTAAATTGTAGAATAATTAAGAGAATCTTATTGGAAAATTCAACTCTCCTATTAAGCAAATATGCGCAAATAAGTGATCTTTGAAGTTCCTCTATATTTGTAGCTTCGCGAAAACGTCTATACCAATATTTTGATCTTTTAACAATTGCAGCCTTTAACTTTTTTTTTTGCTTACCCTCTTTACACCAAGATTCAATAATTTTCTCATTTTCAACCAATTTTTTTATTAAAGATCCACTGTTATTTTCTAACTTTAATAATTTTTGTATATTTCCTTCTTCTCCAAGACTATTGTCTATTACCTTTTTGCACGAAGCAGGTATATTCAAAAATATAAGTTTCTTTATTTTTTTTTTAATTTTTTTAAAAAAATCCATAAAATCAACTACTTTCTTCTAAGTTATTTGATTGTGACTATATATATTCTTCATCACATTGGATATCCATATTAATTTCAAAAAGAAGACCTAAATCTGTGCAATTCTTTCCTTCAAAATTGATATCATAATAATAGGCATCACGAGCACAGTGCAGACCTCTAGAGAAAGAAAAAAATATCTGTCTTTTTGTCTCATTTCTTAAATTTAATCCAACTATAATTTTTGAAGTTCTAGTTTTAAACATCCTTCCATCTTTACATAAATGTGATTTTTTATTTGAATTAAACTCTGATAATATTTTATATACTAATTGAGAATTTGCCTTTTGCCAATTAAACGGGAGACTCCTTGTAAAATAAAATTTTGAATATTTTTCTGATTTCTGCATACGTACGTCAAAGGAATCTAAACGTTCTTCTTTTTTAAAAAATTTTAAAGCATCAATCAGATCAATAAGCATTTCGGACATATTTGATACCCTATCTTCATTTACTTTTTCGTCAAATGAGATTATAACGTTACCTAATTTTTCAAATATGCTTTTAATTTCTTCTGAAGAAAATTCTTTGTAATTAATAGGATCAACCTCTTCAAGTGAATCTTCAATTATATAACTTTTAATGCTTTTGATAGTTTTTTTTAATATTTTAAATTCTTCTAAATTATTTTCTTTAAGTATATTCAAAATAGATGACAATTCAGTTTGTCCTATGTCTTTTTTCACCAAAAACTCAATATATTTTTTAAGTACATAAATTAAATGTTTTATTTCTATTAATTTTTTGGTTTTTAATATATTTAACAAGTTAATCGTCGGATAAGTTGTGAATATAATTGGACTACTGTCAATAAAATCAATGTTTGATTTAAAAATATTAAAAAGTTGTATGTCTGAAAATTTAATTTTAGAATTAGTTAAATATGAATAAAAAATTAAATTTATCAATTCTGTTCTTATATTTTTATCAATGACTATATTTTCATTACTTCGTCTAATTAAGTTTTTTGCTCTTTTGACAAATGCATTTTTTAAATTTTTATCATTAATTTCTTTTTTTTTTTCATTCTTCCAAGTTATGCGAATTTTTGCAATACCATTTTGTCTTATTAATTCATCTAGTATTTTATCTTTATTTTCATATTTATGAATATCTTTGTCTTTAAAATTTGTTAAAATGTTATCTATCTGAGCCTTACAGATATCAGGTATTATCAAAATACCTAAAATCTTTTTTATTCCCTTTTTAGCTATTTTTTTTAAACTTCTTAATTTTAAAATTTGAAAAAAATCCACTTAAAATCAATTCCTTTTAATTAGAAACTTATTTTTGTTTATTCTCCCGAAGACATTCTTTAAGAAATTCGTATTTTTCTATATCTTTTTTTAGTTTTGGAAACTCATTAGGGTAATGTCTTTTTAAGGTACATATAGTATCGATAAACCATGCTTTGTAGGGAAATTCACCTTTTTCTCTATTTACCGATTGTGCAAATGAATTAATGTATTGTTTAAGGACATCGATAAAATGATCTTCTTCAATCAATTTTTTTGTTTTAAAAATATCTAATATTACAATTGTAAGAGCTCCTGATTCTTTCTTACTAGGACATTTGTATGAATAACTTCCTAAAAAATCACTTGCCTCTTCTTTAAAAATATGTGAAATCCAATCTTTTGAAAATTTGACCTTTAAGTCAGCTAAATATGCACAAACTGCTAATTGTACAAATCCAATATACAAAAATGATGGAAAAACATTTTTTATATTACCTTTATTATATGCTTCAATTAAATCTTTTGCTCTTTTAGGCAATGCATCTTTCAATTTTTCATAGTCAGCATCATTTTTTTTGTCTTTCAATATCTCATCTAATATTTCGTTCTTAGATTTATCTAGCAATTCTTTTTTACCATCTGCTAGCCAATTGTCATCATCTTTAAATTTCGAAATAGCATGATCTATTTGATAAATCATAAATTCATTAGGTCCATCTTTATTTTTTTCGATCATTCCTTTCAATTCTTGAAATTCTTTCTTATAATATTTTTTTAATATATCTAGATTATTAAAAAATTTTTCTTTTTTTTCTTTATTTTTTTTTGCTTTTTCACTAAGAAGCGTCATATATTCTTTAATAATACGACTAAAAGTTTCTTCCTCAATTAATTTTCTTGTTTTCAAATAATCTAAACGAATAATTGTATAGGAAGCACTTTCGTTCTTAGATTTATCGGCAAACCCAAAATATTTATTTTCATATTTTTCTTCTTCTGCCAAAAAAATTGGGATATAACTATCTGAAAATTCAACTTTTGAATCAGATAAATATGCACAAAAAGCTATGTCTTTAAGACTAAAAGATTTTTTATAGATTGATCTTATATAGTCTTTGTTAAACGCTTCAACTAAAACTTTTGCCCTTTCGACAAATGCCGTTTGTAAATGTTCATCAGTAACTTTTTCATCTTTTTTTTCTTTTATTAAAATTTTATTCCAGTGTGTTTTAATTTTTTCAACATCTTCTTCATTTATCATTTTATCTAACGTTTTTTCTATGTTTACGTCTATATATCCTTTTTTATATTCAAATTTCATAATAAAATTGTCTATTTCATGTTCACATTCATCTGGTATTATTAAAATGTCGGAAACATCAATATTCTCTATCTCTTTGACAATTTCTCCCAATTTTGAAAATTCTTCACTATAATTTTTTCTTACCATATCTAGAAAATGAACGAATCTTGCTTTTTTTGTGCTACTTTTTTTTGCTTGATCATTAAGATACATAGCGTATTTTTTAAGCACATAAGTAAAATTTTCCTTTTTGATTAACTTTTTTTTGTTCAAATAATCTAAAGTGACAATTGTATAAGAAAATTCTACGGATTCATTTTTTTCTTCTCTTTCAAAAATACTTGAGATATAGTTATCTGGAAATTCAATTTTTAAACCAGATAAATATGCACAGAAAGCTATATCTGTCACACTAAAAGATTTTGTATAGAATGATCTTATATAGTCTTTGTTAAATGCTTCAACTAACTCCTTTGCTCTCTCTATAAGTGCATTTTTTAAGTCTTCGTGGGTAACTTTATCCTCTTTTTTTTCTTTTTTTAAAATTTTATTCCAGTAAGTTTTAATTTTTTTAAGATCTTTGTTATTTACCATTTCTGTCAATGTTTTATCTCTATTTTCATCAATCTTGTCTGATTTCTTTTTAAATTCCATAATAATACTGTCTATTTTATGTCTACATTCATCTGGGATTGTTAAAACTTCTGAAATCTCCTTTGTTTCATAATCTTTTTTGTCAATTACTTCAAAGTCGTTCGAAGGTTTAATTGTTTCGATTGCATTTTTAAGATCTTCATGGCCTTTTTTATTTTTTTCAAGATATTTTTTAAAGATTGAAAAATATTCATTAAAATACTTATTTAAAATTCCAAAAATAGTAGGAAATTTGTCGGTTTTGTTAATACTTCGGCAGTAATTAAAATATTTTATAATTAAACTGAATAAATATCTTTTTTTAACCAAATTTTCATTTTTCAAAATTTTTAATATGGAAAGTACGGAAGTTCCCATTTCTGACTTTAAATTACTATCAACAAAATCAAGACTATCATTTTCGTCACTTTTAAAAATAGATTCAAGCTGATTTTCTGAAAATTTAGTTATTTTAGAATTAGCCAAATATGAATAAAAAATTAAATCTCTAACAGAATTTATGTCGTCTCCTTTAGATGCTTGTCCAATCAAATTTTTTGCTCTCTCTATAAGTACATCTTTTAAATCTTTATCAGTAACTTTATTACTTTTTTTTTCTTTTACCAAAATTTTACTCAGTTTTTTCCGAATTTCTTTGATACTTTCTTGCTTCACAATGTTATTTAATATTTTATTTCTATTTTTGCCAGTAATATTTTTATCTAATGAATCCGCTAAAATACCATCTATTTCTTTTTCTAATTCATAAGGCATAACAAAAGATCCTAAAAGTTTTTTTATTCCTTTTTTCAAATTTTTTAATGTTTCGAAAAAACTCATTTTAAACAACTCCTATTAGTATCTTTTTTCATAACTGCTCTCTATCTTAAAAAGAACACCAAAATCTTTACAATTTTTTCCTTCAAAATTAGTATTAAATTTTTCTTGCATAGGTAAAGAAGACATTATTTGCTTTTTTTTCTCATCGCGCAAATTTAAACCAAACGAAACTTCAACAATTTTAATCTTACTTTTACGTCCATCTTCTAACAATTTTTTTGTGTCACTACCATTCAGACCATTACTGAAGACTAGGCTGGAATTTCCTTTTGCCCAATGAAAATGTTCACTTTTAATAATGTAAAGTTTTACATGTTTTTCTTTTAATCCGTCGAAATGGAGATCAAACTCATCTAAAAATGTAAATTCTTGCCATAATTTGTTAGTAAATTTAGGGAAAAAATTTTTATAAATATAATTCTCAACATCAAAACGAACATTAGAATAATTTTCTTTTTCTAATGATTTAATATGTCCATTGCATTTTAATAAGGCATTTTTTATTTTTATGCACATTTGGTCTACATAAATCTTATCAATTTTTTCTTCTTTTGAAATTATTTTAATTTCTTTTTCAATAAAATCAGAAATTTCACGTGTATAAGTTAGTATACATGAAGCAAGATATTCGTATTGCGCATGAGTTCTTTTATATTCTTCTTTAATTATTTGAACATATCTATTAAGAATATTTTTAAGTTTTTCAGAAATTTCTTCTTTTGTAAATGATTTTAATTTTTCTATCTCATTTAGGCCTTCATTGACAATAATGTTTACATTGACATTAGTAAAAAATGTTACGTAATATTTTATGTCATTATTTACTTTAGTTAACAGTTCTTGTTCTGTTTCAATTAATTTATCTTTAGATTCTATAACAATCTTTTTTAATTTTTCACATATTTTAATTATATCCTTTGCTTCCAAAGTTTTAACTGAATTTGCTTCGGTAAATTTTTTAAGCGCATTTTTAGCTTCATCGTTTTTACTTTTTCTTATATTTATTTTTAAAGTCGAAAACTCTACTGGGAAGGATCTGTTAAAAATATTTAAAAGATTTGGTAATTTTTTATCTTCTTCATTTTTTATTTCTTTATCCTTTTTTGATATGAAACAAATATATTTTGCTAAAATACTAATAAAATGTCCTTTTTCAACTAAATCTTCCTCTTTAAGTATTAACAATAATGCCACCATAGCGTTTCCTTTACATAATTTTAAACTTAAACTGTTATATGATTTAACAAAATTGGGGAGCTCCTCAGTGCCATCACCTTCAGAAATATCAAATATTTGACTGATTTGACTATCTGAAAATTTAAATTTATATTTACACAGATGCGAACAAAACATTAAAGTCCAAAGTGACTTAGATGTTAGATTTGTTTTCAGTGTAGACTTAATTATACTTTTTGCTCCTTTTAAAAACGCATTTTTTACATCTATATCTTTAATTTTTTTATTTTTATTTTCTAAATTTTTATTCCAAATTTTACGAATTTTTTCACCATGATTAAGAATCAGTTCTTCTAATGTTGAGTCTCTATCATCGCCCATATATTCACAATTTTTTAAAATTTCTATTATTTCAGTCTTACATTCTTCTGGTAATACCGAAAGTATACCTATTTTTTTTAACCCTTTTTTTATTAATTTAAAAAAAAAATTCATTCGAGATCACCGCCTATTAAAGATTAAATTGAACAATAAAAGAAACACCAAAATTTTTACAATTTTTTAATTCAAAATCAGCGTTTTCATGTCTAAACTTACGTGCTGTCAAAGAATGTGAATAAAATATCTTTCTATTTTTTTCATCACGCAAATTTAATCCAAATAAAACTTGTACGATTTGAACCTTGCTTTTAGTGTCGTTCTTGTAAGATATTTTTTCATTTATTTCTTTGTAGTGTATTTGATCTGAAAGGATCGATGCAGAATTTTTCTTTGTCCAATCAAAAAGCTTATTTCTAATAATATAAAATTTCAGACAATCTTCTTTTGAATTGTTAAAATAAACATCAAAATTTTTTAATTCTTTTGTTAGAGCAATTAATTCGGCATTAATGTTATTGTCTTCCAAGAAAGCTGAAATGAATGCATTACTAATGTAATAATTAAATTTGTCAATTTTAACTGTTTCTAATGCTTTATTGCATCCATTTATAAGCACTTTTAATAATTCAATAATATTATTTTCCGTCTCAGATTTTTTTGACAATGTTTCGGTAAGTTTGCTCTCAAAGTTATCGAAAACATTAATGTAACCCTTATTTATATAGCTCTTTTCATATTCTTCTTTATTAATTTTGTTGTATTGATTAAGAAAAATATTTTTTAGCGTTTCTTCATCAACTGGTGACTTTATGTCAATGGAATTAAGTTTATTAATAATTTCATTATTTATATTAATAATTTTGTCAGGTACTTCATACATTACCTTTTTAATTCCGTTTAATGTTTTTTCTTCAAATTCATCTAATATATCTTTAAATTTAATTATAATATTTTTTAACATTTCAAATGTTTTAACTATTTCAATTTCTTCCGAAGATTTTTCAATTGATTTTATTTCGTATTTTTTAGCATATTTCTTTAATACTAAAAATTCTTCACTGAAAAATTTATTTAAATAATCTAAAAAATCAGGCAATTTCTTCGATTCATTACTTCCGGTTTTATCTTTATTTGCTAAGTAATCAACAGAAAATTTTAGATTATTAATTAAATCTTTTTTTTCAATTATTTCTGCTTTTTTTAGTGCACACAAAATAGAAAGTAAAAAAATAAATCCATTATCTCTTGCTTCCGTCAAACGAATGTTGATATCATTGTTCGAACAAACAAAACTAGAAAGTCCACTACTACATTCTACCTCTTCTCCATTAGCATCTTTTCCATTAAGAATATTAGTTACGTGTTTTTTTTTAAGTTTCATTATTGATTTAGATAAATATGCACAAAAAATTTTGGTTTCAAGTTTATCTTCAATAGGTATAAGATTGGGGAATTTCTCAATTAATTTCTTTATTTTTTTAGCTCTTTTAATAAATGAAGTTTCCAAAATTTTGTATGTAATTTTCTGACTTTTATTCTTTTTAGCTAAAACTTTTTCCCAAATTTTACGAATCTTTTCTCCATTAAGATAAATTATTTGCTCTAATGTTTTTTCTCTACTCTTCGTCATAAAATGTTCAACCTTATTTTTAAAATTAATTAAACATTCGTCTATTGCTTCTTCACACTTTTTTGGTAACACAGTACATAGGCCTACTTTTTTTAAGGCCCCTTTTATTAATTTAGTAAAAAAATTCATATTGCTCACTCCTTTTCTGCTTCTTGAGTATTAATAATTTCTCTCATAAGTTTTGTTGCACTATCTTTTTCAATGTCAAAATAAATGGCAACGCCAAAATCTTTACAATTTTTCAATTCAAAATTCTTGATTTTTTTCATAATTTTGCTCTTGGTGAAAGAATAAAATATCTTTTTATTTTTACCATGAAGTAAATTTAAACCAATAGAGACTTGATGAAATTTATTTGCAGATTGTTTATTTTTTGTTACTATCTCGTTTTCTATTTCATTAAAATTTATTTTATTAACAGCTTCTGAGTTTTCTTTTGTCCAACTAAAATTTTTATTTCTAACAAAATAAAATAAACTGTCAGCACCTTTTTTATCTAGATTGCTTGTATAAAAAGTGAAATCATTAAAAAGATTTGACTCTTTTTTCAATGTTTTTGATAATTCGGTAATAAATTCACTATAAAAAATTTTATCCAAAATTTCATGCAGAACATAATCATAAAATGTATTGACATTGTAATTTTTAAATTCATTCTTTTTAAGTTCAGTTAATTTTTCATTGTATTTAATTGTTTGGTCTTTCAATTTTGTCAATGTGTCGTCTATATCTAAGTCATCTGCTTCTTTTGGGTTATCTGCTTTTCCTTCATTTACTTTTCTTTTTTTATTTGGAAAATCTTCACAATGATGACTTATAACATCATTAAAAAATGCATTTAAAGTTTTAATTATTTCTTCTTGTGATTTATCTTTTTTGTTATTAATTTTTTCTATTTCATTTTTATACTTACTAAAAATATTTTTAAACTTTTCAGGAACTGTTCTTGAATAATATTCTTTGGTTTTATTTAATTCTACGCTTTCGCCTAATTTTTTTATAGAGTCTAACCCATTAATAACAATGTCCTTATTAATTTGAAAAATTTTGTCAAATATTTCCTTTTTTCGATTTATCTCATCACTTTTTATTTCATTTAGCACTTTTATTTCGTTTCTATCTAGTTCATCTTTAATTGTTAATACAGCTTTTTTTAATCCATCACATATTGAAGTTGTTTCCTCTCCAGACCAAGGGCTTTTGTCAGTTAAATTTTTAATGAATTTCTCATCAAATTCTTCATTTTTAAATTGTCCACTTTTATTGTCTCTCTGTTTTCTGATATGTTTTTTCAACACTGCAAATTCTTTACTAAAAATTTCACTTATGTCTTCTAAAACATCAGGTAAAATGTGGGTTTTATTTTCTAGTTGATTGGTTGACAAAAGCAAAATATAGTTGTTTAAAATATTAATTAAATGCCTTCTTCCAATCAGGTCGTAGTTTTTTAGCATTGCTAAAAATAAAATTGTGACATTTTTCTTAGGGTTCATCTTAGTTTTTGATGAATAACTAGACAAAAAGCCACTAAAAATTGTTTTTTTCATATTGTTTGAAAATTGTGCACCATTAAAATCCTTTTCGTTAAAAAGCATTAAAGATTGGTTATTTGAAAATATCATTTTAGCTTTAGCCAAATAAGCACAAACGGCATAAATTTCTAGGTTTTGAGAATCTTTCGCTTCATAAAACTTTTTACTCATAAAAATTTTTACATAATTTTTAGCCCTTTCAATAATTTTAGACTTTAAAATTTTATGGTTAATTTTCTTACTTTTTTTTGATTTAGACAATTCTTCATTCCAAATTTTAATAATATGATCGGCACTACAATTGTCACCCTTCCAATCAAAATTGTTACTCCGTTTAATTATGTCGCTTAATATTTCATTTCTATCTCCACCAATATAATCAATGTCAGCAAACTGATACAAAATGCCATCAATTTTATCTTCACAGACTACAGGCAAAATCGTACCAAACTTTTCTTGTATTTTTCTTTTTGCACCTTTTATCAATCCCATGAAAAAGTTTTTTCCCATATCAATCAACTCCTCTTTAAATTTATAAATTTGTTTCCAAAACAGCGACTAAACGAACATTGTAAAATTTTTGGTTACAAATTTTGAACTCATAGCTTTTTTCGTCAGCCGTATAAAATTTATGTCTACATTTATTATCTTTAAAGATTCCGATCGTAATTTTCTTGATTTTAGTTGAGACAAATCGTTTCGTTTTTTCTCCAGACTCATTTTTGATTTCAAGAACTTTCTGCAAAGAGGTTGATAATTTTTTTATATTTTCGATGTATGTTATCTTTAACATTTCTTTTGTACCAATGACAATTCTGCCATTGCCCAAAATAATTTGAAAAAATTCTGATTTAATATTTTCATGAAAATTTTTAGTTTCGATAGACTTATCAATTTCTTCGATTATTTTTTTCAATTCTTTAACCATATTTTCTATCTTTTCTTCTGTTATTTCTTCAGGACAGTCCTTTGATTTTGTTATGTAAAAATCAGAGGCTTTAAATAGCATACCAATGTTAGTTGGTTTTCCATCTTCGTTTCTTTTTATTTCGGCATATTCTTCAGGGAAATTTTTTTGTATGACAAGTAAAAAATGATCATTAAAATGATCCAAATTTCGGAAAATTGATGGACCTCTAGTTCTATTAATATCTAGGTATCTATCGTTTAATAAAGAGTTAATGTAACTCTTTATTATGAAAATTAAATGTTTTTTCTTAATCAACTTTTTTTCTTCAAGGAATTTCAAAAAGAAAATCTGCAAACAATGTTGATTTTTAGTTGATATTTCATAAGATAAAAAACTAGAACATTTATTGATTTTAGTTTCGAACATCTTTACCATTCCCTTATCTGAAAGTTTAACAATTTCTTTAAGTAAAAATGCACAAAAAGTTGAAATTTCAAGTTCTTTTAAATCTTCAAATTTGTTAAGATTTTTGAACCAGTATTTCGCTCTTTTTCTGGTTACATATCTTAAAAATTTTTCATCTTGACTTCTTTTATCAGAAATTTCTTTAATTGTTTCATCTTCGATTAATTTTTTTATTATATTTTCTTGATTATTTTCCATTAACAAGGTATGTATGTTATCTTTCTTTTTTAAAATTTTATCTATTGCCTCAATATATTTATTTGGGACTTTCGAGTATCGTATAGAATTAATTATATCTTCAAAAAAACTCACTTTAGATCACCTCAAATAACTTGGATGAGAAGTAATTTTGTAAACATTTATTATTAGTATTATACATAAAATAAATAAAAAAGCAATACTTTTTGGTTAAAACGGCAAAATTATCTTTCGAAACAACACTTGTTTTCAATCGCTTGATTTAAAACCAATGACTTTAGAATCATTGTTACAGTCCAACGAGAATGACGCGAAAAATCTACATTTTAAATCTATTAAAATAGGTTCGCCAGTTTTTTCCTCTGATTTCTTTTTTTCTTTTGCCTTTTCTTCTGCTTTTTTAAGAATGTCAACAATTTCCTTAAATTCTTCAATTCCGGGAAAATCTAGCTCAGCGTAATTCTTGAGCTTTTGTGTACCAATGTCTAACGCTGTTTGGTTATCATCATTTTTTAAACTTAAATCTGCCCCATTATCTATTAGAAGTTGTATTATCACTTCAATTTCGCTACTATCTCGAGATAATGTAAAAAGCCCCTTTACCATCTCCATTAAGGTCGTATATCCATAATCATTACGTAAATTGACATTCGCTCCTTTTTCTATTAGTAATTTGAATTCTTCTATACTACAGTATTCTGCTGCCAACATTAACGCTGGCTTATCATTAAAAGTTTTATCTTCTGAGTCTATATCGGTCACTTGAAAAAGTTCAAGTAACTTTAGTCTATCTTTTGCATATTCTTTTTGACAAGCCCCCATATATTTACATTTTTTATATTCATTGTAATTATCAAAATTTTTCCAATTATCAAGACTCCAACCTCCGTTATACAAAATTTCTTTCAAACTTTCTTTTTTGAAAAGTGCAATAAATTCATCTACACAGTAGTTTACCGCCTCAATAAATTGGTCAGGTTCAAATGGTTCATTACTTGCCGCAGATTTTAAAGAAAATACTAATGTATCTATTAACATTTTAATCATTAATGGTCTTTTATACCTTAGATATAGATCTTCAATTTCATTCACACTTTTAATCAACAAATTAATATTCTTGTTAAAACCTTTGATAGCTATATTATAAGATATTCCTTGTTTAAGTTTTTCTTCTAATTCTTCAACACATCTTTTAAATTCACTGCAAATTTCG
>Ga0209737_10000467_pt1 | contig 33207 bp, 20 predicted proteins | sample TergutCu122P3_FD_187284 | JGI IMG/M metagenome (GOLD analysis project Ga0209737, IMG submission 187284) | Cubitermes ugandensis P3 segment gut microbial communities from Kakamega Forest, Kenya - Cu122 P3 (SPAdes) (version 2) | ecosystem: Host-associated > Arthropoda: Insects > Digestive system...
AAGCGATACGCGAACCCCTCCGTCGACTTCGTCGCCACCTCCCCTGAAAGGGGAGGCACGCAGTGGGCCACCCCCTGTCGGCTTTGCCGACATCCCCCTCGGAGAGGGGGACAGCCGGGCGTTGCGGGGCGGCGATTGAGCCCCGCAGAGGGGGTAGCGGCGTATCGGCCACACCCCCTTTCACAAAGGGGGTGGCGCCGCAGGCGACGGGGGGTTATGGCCGATAGCCGCGCAGGGGGAGACTTCCCCCGCACAGTTTTGTATTGCCAGCGAAATCGTTTATATGGCTGCCGCAAGGCAAAACGCGGCCTGTACAAAACCGTGTTGTCATCGCAGAGCATTTGGGAGAAATCGGCCTCGGTATGGTGGTGATATTCTGCATTTTCTGGCTGGCTTTCGGGCTATGTGTCTGGCAAGTGGTTCGGCAACTGCGCGTCATACGAAGGGGCATGTCCGATTCACGGCATGGCCAGGCACGCTGGCGCCTTCGCCAATGCCTGAAAATGGCGCTGTGTCAGCGCCGCCTTATCGAACGATGGTGGGGCTGGGCACATGTCGTCATTTTTCTGGCATTTGTGGTTTTCCTGACGTCGGGCCTCGAAATGCTGGCGACTTGTCTGGTGGCTGATTTTCGACTTTCGTGGATTGTGGGTGAAACCTGGTATGCGGTGATATGTCTGGTGCAAACAGGTTTTGCATGGCTGACCATCATGGCCATCGGTCTCGTGGCCACCCGCCGAATACTAACACCCAAAGCTGTTCCCTCTACGCCGGAAGCCTGGTTCATTTTAGCGCTTATCCTGATCATCATGCTCTCACATATTGGTCTGATGGCCGCGCAGCTTGCGCCCGGGCATGCATCAGAGTGGCTGGCCAGTGCATTGCCTTTGTCTGCCTGGCTGGGCGCTCACCTGACGGATGCGCCCGCAGCACGGACGCTCTTTTCGTCGATCCACCTTTTTGCCATGGCGACGTTTCTCGTGTGGATTCCCAGGGGAAAACACCTGCACATTCTGATGGCCTGGCCAAACTGGTGGTGGACGCACAGGGGCTTTGACGAAGACGGCCATCCCATCCAGACAGAGTCGCTGCCGGATCTTGAGGCATTTGCCTGTGCATATGAGGCAGCCCTGGCGGAGGGGGGGGATGAGGCGTCCTTGCCAGTGCTTGGCATTGAGAGACTTGGTCAGACGACGCAGAAGATGCGCCTGGAGGCATACAGCTGCAGCCAGTGCCAGCGCTGTACAAACGTGTGTCCGATGACTGCCGGCGGTATTGACATATCGGGCGGCCCCATGGCTTCGATGACGTTTTTGCGCAGCCTGTGCGAGGCAGGCGCGGGGTTTCGTGCCCATACACGAGCCAGGGCAGAGCAGGCGAGTTTGGAACCGGGATTAATCCCCCAGGAAGCGCTTTGGGCATGTGTGCAATGTGGTGCATGCGATCGCGCCTGTCCGGTTGGGGTTGAGCACATGGCGCGGATTGTGGCTAGGCGGCGCTTCGAGGTTGCCGCTCAGTTGCAGCCTCCGGGTTTGTCGCCGGTCTTTGCCCATGTCGAACGCTCCGGCAATCCTTGGGGGTATCCGCGCAAAGATCGCTTGTCTTGGTATGATGACATAAAAACACCTGCACAGGAGCCTTCATCCGAACATTTCAGCATGTCCGGGATGCGCCGCGTGCTCATTTTTGGCGGCTGTATGGCAGCCTATGACAAAGCGGCACAGGCGAGTTTGCTGGGATACACACGGTGGTTGAGCGCGATGGGTTTTGAGGTGCTTTGCCTGAAGCGAGAGACCTGCTGCGGCGAACCGATGCGCAAACTCGGCAATGAGATGGGGTTTCAGGCCTGTGCCGAAGAGAACCTGGCACAGATTGCTGCCACGCCTCACGACATCATCATCACCCCGTGCCCGCACTGCGCCCATACCCTGCAGCATGCCTATGCCGCCTTTGGCACATCGCTGAAGATGATGCATGCAGCAGAACTGATGGCGCATCTCTGGCACAGGGGTATTCTTCGCTTTTCGCCGTGGCAGGGCGAGCGCGTCATGGCCCTTCACTTGCCATGCTACCTGTCGAAGATGAACGACCTGAGCCACGAGGTGGTGGACATGCTAAAAGCTGTGGGGATAAAATCGCTTCAAACGGGTCCGTCTTCGCGAACACACTGCTGCGGCGGCGGTGGCGGGCAGTTTTTTGCCGACGCCTCCAAACCGATCGCGACCATGCGAGCACGCGAGCTTTTAGCGCTTCGTGCGGAATGTCTGATCACACTGTGCCCGTTCTGTCGGGAGATGCTGGGTCCGGCTGTCCAAAATTACGTGTCATCCCCTTTCCCTGCTATACTCAATGTGATAGACGTTTTGGCCGTCTGTGCGGACTCTGCCCCCGCAAACACCTCATGCAAAGCGTCAAGATGAGCCCGTCACGCCCAACGCGCGCTTTTTATCACCCCAGTTACCGAGGAAATCGTCATTTTATGATGCCAGAAGATGCCAAAACCAGCGATTCCGCAAGCGCGACCAGCCAGCCGCAAGCGGATACGTCGCCCACTGAGCCTAAAAAAACGCGTTCAAACCTGTTTCTGCGCGTCGCCTCAGCCGCGGTTTTGCTGCCGCTTGTTTTGGCGCTGGTTATATTTGGCACTGCCACCATGTGGGCGATATTTATGGGGCTGGTCGCTTTCGCTGCGGCCATAGAATTCATGCGCATCACCATACACGAAGAATCGCGTTTGACGCGCTGGGCAAGTGCCGTGATTGCGATGATCCCGGCGGTGATCGCCTACCTCTTCATTGGCCAGAATGCCCCCATTGTCGTCAAGTCGCCAATGCTGGTGCTCGGCGCCAGCGTGGCTGCCTGTCTTTGGGGCGCCTACCTCTTCAATTGCTTCAGGCCACGCGAGATCGCACGCGCCAGCCATGTCATCCAGTCCACCCTTGGCGCCGCCGTTTATGTCGGCTTTACTTTCCTCGCACTGGCCCTGTTCAAGCGCGATCTCATCAACGGCAATGCCTGGATCTTTACGCTCATGGCGATGACCTGGTGCTCTGATACTGCCGCCTACTTTGTCGGACGCGCACTCGGAAAGCGGCGCCTTGCACCCATTCTCAGCCCCAAAAAATCCGTCGCGGGTGCTGTAGGCGGATTCTGCGCCGCCATTCTGGTCGCGCTCATCGCCCGCCACCTCGCTTTCCCAGATATCGGTTTGATTCCTGTCATCATCATGGCCATTGTGGCCAACTTTCTGTCCCAAATGGGCGACCTCGCCGAATCCCTGCTCAAACGCTCCCACGGCATCAAAGACTCCGGCAACATCATCCCGGGGCACGGCGGCATTCTGGATCGCGTCGACGCCCTCATCTTTGCCGCACCGTGGGTCTACGGCTTTGCGGTGTTCACAGCTCTCTAGCTTAAAATCGACACGTATTTACACATGGCTGTTCTATATATCGTCATCCTCATCGGCGTCCTCGTCTTCGTACACGAGTTCGGCCACTTCCTCGCCGCTCGCTTCTTTGGCGTCAAGGTTCTGAGCTTCTCCATAGGCTTTGGCCCCAAGCTCCTGAGCCTCAAACGCGGCGATACAAGCTGGGACATCCGGATCCTGCCGCTGGGGGGCTTTGTACAAATGTACGGCTCCGAGTTCGAAGAAGTCTCCAATCCAGATGCCCCGGACTTCGCACGCGCCTACAACAATAAACCCATCTGGCAAAAGGCCATCATCAATCTGGCAGGACCACTTTCCAACCTCCTTTTGCCCATCCCCATCCTGTTTGCCGTCTATTTCGCCACGGTCACACAGGATCTCCCCCCCACCATCGGACAAGTGCTCGATAACTCACCTGCCCTGGGTGTCCTCGAACCAGGCGACCGCGTCACACACATCAACGGCAAACCCGTACAATTCTGGACCACGCTGCAGGCGACCATCACTGCCAATCCCGATACCCCCCTGCTGATGACCATTGAGCGCGATGGCACCTCGCTCCAGGCCACCATCACCCCGGAAAAAACCATCCGGCGCGACAGCCTCGATATTCTGACACAAACCATCGGCCGAATCGGTGTCACCCCAGATCTCGCAGGCCCAGTCGTTGGTGTCACCACGCCCATGGGCAAAGCCGCCATCGCCGGATTCAAAACCTTCGACGAAATCGTCGCCGTCAACGGCAATCCCATACGCTCCTTCGTTGAGCTCGAACAAGCTATCCGGCACAACGACACAGCAACACTCACGTTCGATATCCTGCGCCCCACCCCCGCCGAAATAAACTTCGGAAGCCTCAATATCCTTGTTCCTGCCTCCGTCGTCATCACCCATCCCGCAGATTCCCTCGAAGCCCTCGGCCTCGCCTCTGCCAACATGTTCATCTCGGAGGTCGACAACAGCTCTCCCGCTCAGCGCGCAGGCCTCAAAGCGGGCGACCAAATCCTCGCCCTCAACGGGCTCTCCGTCAATCTCTTCCGATCCTTCATCGACAAACTGGCCCAAACCTGGGAAAATCCGCATGAACTCACCGTCCGGCGCAATGGGGAAGTCTTTACCACCACCATTCAACTCGAAAAACTCACCATTACTGGCGAGTTCCAGGAAGAAGTTCCCATCATCTACGCAGGATTTTACCACAAGGTTCTAACCGTTCAGCCCGATCTCGTTGACAAGACCATGACCGACAGACTCGCCTATGCAGCGCGTATCTCCGTCACCCGAACCGTCGAAGCATCGTCCATGCTGGTCGTCTATATCGTACGCATGTTCCAGGGCCGCGTTTCCACCAAATCCCTCGGCGGTCCCATCATGATTGGTCACATGGCATCCAAAGCCGGACAAGACGGCATCGAAGCTTTCCTGCGCATGCTCGCCATCATCTCCATCAATCTGGGCATCCTCAATCTCCTCCCCATTCCATTGCTTGATGGCGGAAAGCTGGCCATCCTCGGCGTCGAAGCCATCAAACGTGGCCCGCTCACCATGCGGACACGCCAGATCATCGCCTACGTTGGCCTGGCCATGGTTGGTCTGCTCATGATGCTGGCCTTCAAAAATGATCTCGAACGCCTCTGGAATATGATCTTCTCTTAACCCAAAGCATCCCTGATAAAATGCCCACATTTTCTGCAAACATTCACCCCGGCAACATCGTTCTGGCCATTGACACGGCCTCTCCCATCCAGGCACTGGCACTGACACGCGGCCAGGATATCCTCTTCGAAGCCACTGCCAAACCACCTGCCAAAGACGGCAAAAGCCTGCTCTCACTCGTCGATGCCGCGCTCAAATATTGTGCACTCTCCATCCACGATGTCGAGCGACTCGTCGTTTCCCGCGGCCCGGGTGCCTTCACTGGATTGCGCGTCTCCATGGCCATGCTCAAAGCTTTCGCCCTGACGCGGAACATCCCCCTCTACGCCGCTTCCTCCCTCGAAGCCATCGCCTGCCAGGCCTCCCCCTTCGAAGGCATCCTGGCCCCCTGCATCGACGCAAGACGCGGCGAAATCTATGCCGCCTTCTTCCGGCAAACGCCAAACGGGCTCATCCCCCTGACTGACGAACTCCTGCTCAAACCCAGCGACTTCGCACAAATCATCGACACCCACTTCCCCCAAACGCCAATCCTCTGCCTCGGCCCCGCCTTCCCAAACTACCAGCTCAACCTTACGGCGCTCTCACCTCATCTCGTCTTCCCACATCTGCCCACGCCCCCCAGTGCATCCGCCCTGGCACGGATTATCCTCGAACGCTACCCCAACACCCCACCGGATGTCGCCCTCGAATCCCTCGAACCCTGCTACATCCGCCTGGACGACTTCGCCCTGCCAACCCCATTCGATTTCAATAAACCCGAGCAGTTTCGCATGCGAACTTAGCCCCAAAACAACCCTTCATGGAGCCAGCACATGCCTGACAAATTCCAAAAAATCATCGTCGTCGCTCTCATCGTCATCTTTGCCATCGCCCTTGACCAGGTGACCAAAGTCTGGGCAACCAACAACCTCGCCTCTCCCCGCTATCCAGAACACCACGTCCAGGTCATCGTCCCCGAAGCCCAACCCAGCATCACCTTCAACGACTTCGTCAGACTCAACTCCCCAAGCCTCGACAGCGAAGATGTCGCCCGCGTCATCGCCCATGCCTCGCGCAACGGGTTCCCACTGCGTCCCACAGACACGATCAACCCAAACGACGTCATCCTCTTTAACTATATGAGCATCACCGTCATCGACGGCTTCTTCGATTTTCAATATGCACGAAACCCGGGTGCCGCCTGGAGCTTCCTCGCTGACGCAAACCACACCTTCAGAATGTGGTTCTTCCGAATCATGGGCGTACTCGCCCTCGGACTCCTCTCCTTCTTCATCTACAGCACATCCTGGCGAAAACAGCGACACCTCGTCATCGCACTCGCCTTCGTCATGGGCGGCGCCATAGGCAACATCATCGACCGATTCAGGCTCGACTATGTCATCGACTTCATCTCCTGGCATGTCGGCGATAAATACTGGCCAACCTTTAACATCGCCGACGCTTTCGTCACCTGCGGCATCCTTTTCCTCATCCTCGATCTCTTCATCAACAAAGAGGCCTACAGCGACAAAGCAAAAGTCAGCGACAAAGCAAAAGTCAGCGACGAAGCCATCCATGCTCAAGTCAGTGATGAAGCTGCAGATCTCACTCAGGCCAGCAACACCAGCGACGAAACAGACGAAACCACCGACGACGAAAACAATGATGATGACGAGGTTCCTTCCGCGACCTAGAGCGTTTTCAGCCTGTGAAAATTATTGTGCGCGCCCTATTTGCGGGGCGCTGCCACCGCAAATACGGGCTGCGGCACGCGCTATCCTGGCCCGGTGGGCCAAAATACGCGCGCGCAATTTTACTTTGCAGCAGCAAGTGGTTCAAACTCTACGGCAAGCCTTGGTGCCAAATGTGCGCCTCGCGCTTCGGACACATCATAACCTGTTACCGTGCGATTCCCATTGTATTGAGCCACATCATCAGACCTCGTGACATTGGTAAAAATAATGCTCATAGCATTGCCCGGTGCCCAGTCTGGCAAATTGATCACTTCCTGAACGAGCGCCTTTAAATCCTTTGGCACCTTGTACTCAATGCTGCGATTCCAGCAATCCGCCTTTCTCTGCGGACAATCATACTCGGTCGCCTCAGTACAGCTTGCATTGCAGCGAACTATCCACTCCATCACCGACGCCGATGTGCGCGTTCTCTGATCGGGACGCCCAGAATCATAATTTGAAAAATTAAATGGCATCGAATTTGCGGCTTTTTCCGCATAGATATTTTGGTGCAAGCGTATGCTCGAATCGACCTCGTTGTGCGGATACCAGTAAACATAGGCTGATGTGATCGTTGCACCACGCGGAATCTGGACATTGGTAAATCTCAATGCCGCAGTGATGCCGACATACGAAGAACCTTGCAGGCTGCGCCCCAGATGAAAAGTTTCCCCACCGTTAATCATTGAGCCGCCAAAGCCAAATGTGTACGAATACGCAACATCGTACGCGTTTACTACGCGTACGTCGGCCGTTGTTTCCGGTTCAGGCAAAACACAAATATTTGCAATACACAATAGCCCTTCGGCGCAATCGCTTTCAACCAGGCACGTTTCAGTCAAACCGCACTTAGGGCAGCTCCCGCCACAGTCTATATCGGTCTCATCCTGGTTCCGGCGCCCATCCGTACAACTTTGCGCCTGGCAAATGCCTTCGTCACAGACGCCGCTCTGGCAGTCGCGATCCACATTGCAGCGCTTTCCAATCACACACGCGTCGCAAAACAACCCGCCGCAGTCCACATCAGATTCCCCCACATCCTGTTTCCCATTCGCACAGGGAAGAGACTCACACCAGCCCTTTTCATGGCAAATCCCACCCACGCAATCCGAACCCAAAGTGCACTTTTTCCCATCAATGCAGCGGGGGCAATCGCTCGAACCACCACAATCGACATCCGATTCGTCTTCGTCCTGAATCCTGTTGGTGCAGCTCGCTGGCAGAGCCACACAAGTGCCTTCACGGCACTCCTCATTCGCACCACATGCAGGTTCACAAACCACCGATTTAGGCTCACAAACGCCTTCGCGGCAAACCTCATTTGCACCACATGCAGGTTCACAAATCACCGATTTGGGCTCACAAACACCTTCGCGGCAAACCTCATTTGCAGCACATGCAGGTTCGCAAACCACCGATTTAGGCTCACAAACGCCTTCGCGGCAAACCTCATTTGCACCACATGCAGGTTCGCAAACCAACGGCTTGGGTTCGCAAACGCCTTCGCGGCAAACCTCATTTGCACCACATGCAGGTTCGCAAGCCAACGGCTTGGGTTCGCAAACGCCCTCTCGGCAAACTTCATTCGCGGCACACGCTGGTTCGCAAATCACTTCTCCCGGGGAATCAACACCATTGTTATGGCATCCCCAGCTTACAAGCGCCAGAAAAACCACCATCCACCCTACTCGACGCATCGACGTCCTCCTTCATGGCCAGATTATCCACCCAACAAGGTCGACAATATCAAGAAAACCTCCGCAAGCATCCCTCGTCCCCCCGCTCGCGATGCCATTAAAACCTCATGTAAGCCATTGGCCTACGCCAATTCAAGATGACAGAATCGGAAGCCTGAAGCAAGGCGGCAGCGTTGGCCCAGAGAAATCACCTGAAAACCATCCAGTTGAAATACACCTGAAGAAATCGAATCGAAAGGATTGCCGACAGTCTTACTATCTCATCGTATGTCGTCTAGGGAAAACTCTACTTAACACCCGCAGCATTCATGATCTTGATGGCCTGATCGTCAAGCGCGTAATCAAAAACCGTCTTCTTCTTCTTGTTCATTTTGGCCGTGTTGGCGTTGGCCTCAAGCAAGATCCTCATCGCCTCGTAATGCTTGTTTTGCGCCGCCAGGATGAGAGGCGTATTGCCCTGAGCGTCCTGCAAATTGATGTCGGCACCCGCATCAATGAGCGCCTTGAGGATCAGAACGCTCCTATGTCGTTGAACAGGCAGCGGGTGCTTATGAGCGCCTCTTTCGCGCTGGCGCCTGTTACCGCTCGCGACGGGGTATCCCCCATCGCTGCGATCCTGTTGCAGGACAGCATAGTGTACTGCTGTACGTTTTGCGCCGTCTGCCAGGTTGGGGTTAGCGCCGGAACGCAACAACAGCAAGGTGATTTCTGGCGACACATCGATTCCCTGAATGGCATTCTCAATTAACGCCGTTCGTCCGGTCAGCGCCGGGTCTGGTGCTCGTTTTTGGGTTGGTGAGCCGGAACACAGAGCATCCACTTTGGCGCCTTTGTTTAGAAAAAACCTGACGACTTCAAGATCGCCCAAACGTGCTGCCTGGCAAAGCCCTTTATTCGACTGATCCTGCGCCAGGGACTTCACAAGCCCAGCCTCGTCAATCGCCCTCAGCAGACCGAAATTCGACAAGGCTGCCTCGATAATCTTTGGATCGCTCGTGTCAATGCCTCTCGACAAAAGAAACTTCGCCAACGAGTAATCGCGAACCATCGCCAAAGAGCCGCCCTTCGCATTGACATCAACCCCTGCTGCGAGCAGTACCATGACACTCGCCGGGTCTTGGGCAGCGACCGATCGCCAGTAGGCTGCGGCGTAATGGTTTGTATTCAGTTTGTTTTTTATGAGAAATTCAATAATTTGATGCGAATCATCCAACCCATCGGCAAAAAACACGACAAGGGGTTGGTTGCGAAACTGGGGGTCTTTGTCCGAGCCAATCAAGGTCTGCGCCAACGCAAACTGCCCCCCATCAAGCGTAGCAGGAAGCGGCGGCCAACCGTATTGGTCAACCGGCGCATCACTTTTGATGCCTTGCTCGCGAAAATACACAATCGTCGCTTCGTTCGAGTTCTCCATTGCCCAGGGGAAAATGTCTCCTCCATTGATGTCGCGCAAATCTCCTCCGTGTGTGCGCAAAAACTTGAGAATTTCGACATATTCTTCACTGCTTAGAAAGTTGTTATGCGCCGCCCTTTCCATAGGGGTGATTCTCCAGTGGTCACATTTGGCCCGCACATCGACCTTTTTCTCTTCGACAAGAAATTTTACCAATTCCAGGCTTCCTCCAAAGATCGCCTGGTTAAGAAAATACTGCCAATCCAGTTCGACGCCAAGGCGCGATGCCAAATATTTAAAAACTGCCGCGTGACCGTTTTGTGCTGCGGACACCAGCACAAATGAGCGCTCTGGTGAATCTCCGAAAGCAACCTTCGCACCGTTTTCAAGCAGATATTCGACCGTTTCCATGCTTCCGCGTCCGGCAGCATATTGCAAAGGGGTAAGGCCATTGCTTACCTTGCTGTACGCATTGACATCTGCCCCCTTTTCAACGAGCATTTTGACGATATCCAAGTATCCTTGATCAGCGGCACCGTGCAAGGCGGTTTTACCCAATTCGTCAGCGGCTTTCACATCTGCGCCGTTCTCAAGCAGAAAACGCACCATCTCTGCGTGCCCGCTTCCTGCCGCAACTATCAAAAGACTAGGCTTACTGTAGTTACGGATGGGGCGGTTGGGGTCTCCTCCCTGTTGAACATAGCGCTTCACAATCTTCAGATTCCCTCCCCATGCCGCCGTAACAACTTCCTCAGGTACATCTTCAAATTCCGCCATGCCATGTCCCTCATTATTCGCCGACGCGTCCAATTCATGCGCCGCGCCGACCTCCGAAGCCGGTTTCTGACTGGGGCACGCCGTCAAGACGATCAGAATGACAGCAAGGAAAGTCGCTCGTTTGTACATTTTCATCCCCATTCAGATAAACGCCAGTTTTGTGGATGGATAGTCAATGATGAAAGAAGTGATACACACAGTCTTACCCATAGCAACTTTTTTCATACCAGACCTCACCTGTCAGCTAACGTTAATACGACGACTTTGCCCCCGCCGTGACTCGCTCTCCCCTCACCATCGACGTACACAAAATTTGAGTGGGAAGGAGAAGTGACATGCAATAATGATGCCCCCAAATGACCATCGAAGATGAAGCCCCATCTAAGCGGGGCGTTGCGGGGCGGCGTATGAGCCCCGCAGAGGGGGTAGACGCGTATTGCCGCATGCGGCAATAGCGGCGCAGGGGGCGTTGCCCCCCACCTATCTTCTGCTTGCAAAGTGGGATATGTTGCCATAGCAGTAATCTTTGCCGCTTCACCCACAGGCAATGCGCAGCATTGCAGGGGGCGTGGAGGAGCAATGCTCCCCCACAAAATAAAAATGAATGAAGGAGAAGCGATGTATCCGACGTTGATAGGCGAGGGCGCCTGGGCGCTTCCGTCGTATTTTACGATGCTCATGATAGGTTTTTTTGTAGGTGCAATGTTGTTGCGCCATGAGGCGATGTGTCGCGGCTGGTCACCGGTTCGAATCATCGACCTGTCATTTGTGCTGTTTGTGGCAGCCATCGTGGGGGCACGCGTGGCCCACGTGCTTTTTGACGGTTTTCTGATGGACTATGTGCATTTGTGCACGGATCCGGCGCAGCTCGCCAAAACTCTGCCAGGCGGCGGCATGTGTCAGACATCAGCGCAGTGCCTGTCCGCTCAGAATGCAGGCCATGACATCGGGGCAGTGTGTCAGGAGGGCGTTTGTATCCCAGAGCGAGACTGCTTCAGAGTGTTGATGTTTTGGGCCGGAGGGCTGACCTACTATGGCGGATTCATTCTGGCGCTGGTGACAGCCTGGTTTTTTGCACGCCGGATGAAGTGGCCGTTTCTTGAGCTTTCGGATATGGCGGCGCCGGCCATCGCCCTTGGGCTTGCCTTCGGTCGCCTGGGGTGTTTTTTGGCGAGCTGTTGTTTCGGGAAACTCACAAACATGCCCTGGGGTGTGCATTTTCCAGTGCATTCCGATGCCTGGAAACATCATCGGGAGCATTTCTACGAGGCACTGCAGGCACAGCATGCACATACGGGAGAGTGGATGTCGCTGGCTGTCCATCCAACGCAGCTCTATGAGTTATTTGGCGCCCTGGCAATATTTGCCTTTTTGTGGTTTTACCGGCGCAAACGCCTGGCCTATCCGGGACAGAGCATCGCTTTCCTGCTTATCGCCTATGGCATATTGCGTTTTATCATTGAGTTTTTCCGCGACGACGAGCGCGGCGGCTACATTCTCTCGACCTCACAGTGGATCAGCCTGCCGCTGATCATCCTGGGGGTGGTCATTGCCTGGCCTAAACGCAAGATGACCCAGGCGCCTTCAGGCTGCGAGGCGAAAAAAAGTATTGACAACTGACAGCCGTTGGAGTTACCCATAGTTTACCCCCTGCGATAATCAAATATGGTTATCGCAGCCCCTGCGGCATGTAACTTCCCCCGGTTCGTGCCGCTTTTTTAATTTTTTGCGGTTCTTTCACACAAAAACCCAGCATCCGGGCTGGGCTTTTGATGGTGTTTTTTACAGCCGTCCGAAAGCAAAGCAGGTTTACTTAAAGCAGAGGGGACCAACGTAGCCGTATTTATCCCCGGCCTTAACATATCGCCAGTTATTCGCCGAAATGACACGAGATTTTGGCTGTGGGATGCTCATGCCTTTTTGGGCATCGGCAAAGTGGGCACCGGGACCAAGTTTTGGGCTGTGCCCTTTTTTATTCCAGACACCGCCAAGCTCAAGAACCCAGTCTTCGTCGGTTGCAGCAAGGATCTGGATGGTCTGGCCTGTTTTGAGTTCAGTAATGTTGGCAAACCGGGTGGCCGGGCCTTCACGCATCACGCAGGAGCGTTTAAGCTTGAGATCCTGATGCGGTTGATTGGCGACATAGACATTGTCATTCTGCCCATATCGCCGTGCCGCAGTTGGCTGGCTATTGTGAGTTGCAGGTTTTGTGTTGGCCTGCGGCGCTCGCGCCATCACCGCCTGGGCTTCGACATCTGCCTCCCCGCCGTTAAAAATATCGAGTTCCGGGATGGAGAAGTCGTCGTCATCGAAGGCAAATTCGACGAGATCCTGCGTCGAAGGCGGAGCGAGAGCAATAATCTCGAAGTCTTCATTGGTGCCAGCCATGGGCTGCGCAGCCATTTGTGTTGCCCCGGATTCGTCTTTGCCGCCACTCAGGGCTAATATCAGGATCAAAGCCAGGACTGCCGCCGCAGTAACGCCAATGGCCAGATACTTTCTGCGTCGTTCGACGCTCTCGCCTGGCATGGCGGCATTCTGCGCCCGGCGCCTGCTGCCTGCGGCTGCACTCTGGGGACGTTTTTTCTGCACGAAGTCGCAGGCACGGCCGACGGCCGTGTGAAGTGTCGACTTGATCGAGTCGAGAACCAGACGAAAACCTCCGCTTGGAACGCGGGCAAAGCTGCCAGAGGGAATCGGGAGCGCTCCAGATTCGTCGTTGATAAAAAAACTATCATCCAGACCAGCGCTGGAAGAATTGCCAGGCATATCCATGTCGACGTCAAGCGAATGGAATGCCTCAGAGGGCTCGTGGGCGTCGACATCTTCCTCGTCGAGCTGCGGAAACTCTTCATGAATGCGCGCATTGCTGGGAGCACTCAGCTTAAATAGCAGAGCCTCAAGTTCTTTGCTTTGGCGCTGAGATGAGGGCGATTGTGCTGGCATGGCTTGGCCTCCTTGGCTTGCTGGGGATGCGTTCGAGCGAGAAACGCCTGCATGCGTTTCGCTAAGACTGGCGAGTTTCATTTTTCCGCCCTGCGCCTGGCGAGCCTGCGGGAGAGCGTTCTGAGAAAAGGACGAACGCGACCGAAGACGCATCACACCAGACGGCGCACGCATCACACGCGAGGATGGCGCTTTCTCCTCTGCCGGGTGAAGCACACCTCCGCAGTTAATACAAAACCTGGCGCCTCTGGCCTTCACTTCGATGCCACAATGTGTGCACTGCATATCGCTTCCCATCCTTGGTCAATCCCGTTGCGCATGAATTTCTCCCCCCGCGAAGGAACATCTTGCATGACTCTCGGCAATGCGCAAAGAATCGAGGTTTGGGGGATGTCTTCGCGCCATCCCAGATGCAGGGACAGCGAATTGGAAGGCGAAGCCTGTGTGTGACAGACATGATGAAGGCTGAATCGGCTTTACAACTGTTCCTATTTATTGTTAAGGGCGCGGATATCCCGTAAGATTTGGATGGCGATGATGATTGCCCATACGGAATGCAGGCTATTTTCGAGGACTTTATGGACGTGCGAGCAGGAAAACAAAATCACGCCAGGCACAGCAGTTGCCGGTGTGTGGTATTGTGCGCGTCCCTGGTGGTGGCAGGCCTTTTGTCAAGCGCCTGCCGTGATTGTTCGCCAAGCCCTTGTCCGCCATGCCGTTCACATCATGCATGCCAGGAGAGCGAAAAGGAGATTTCGCTCAGCCAGCTCAGCCCTGAGGCACTCACGAAACTGCGGGCAGAAGCGGCAAAGGAAATCACCGATTCGATGCGTGCACGTCTTCGACAGGAGATCGCCGCAGAACTGGAAGCCAGTTTGCGCCACCCGTCCACAGAAGGTCACGCTTCAAAGGGCCCGGGATTGTCTCACGATTCCGAAACGGCGTCCGACCACTACCATCGCCCCATGCTCCCGCCCACACAGGAAATCGAACGGGATGGATACGACATGAAGGTGCTGCGGCAATCGTTTTCAACAGAAATCAACCGTCGCCTGCCTGTCAACGAAGGGGATGTGTTCAGCGTCAGGGATGCCGCCGTATTTTGCTTCGCCGAGATCGCCTATCCTCACGAAGACGGACGTTCGATTACATTCAAGTTCACACATTCGACTGGGCTGTCACAATCCTTTACGCTGCCTGTCAGTCAGAGCCCTGCATGGCGAACCTGGTCAAAACTCAACCTCACCCGGTCTATGACCGGGCATTGGCTCTGCGAAATATTCAACGAAGAGGGCGCACTCCTGGCCAGCAAACCTTTTATCGTCGTAGACTGAATGGATCCTGCACACGAGCGTTGCCCTGTCTGCCGCAGAGCGGGGCGTTGCGGGGCCGGCGACTGAGGCCCCGCTTTGGGGGTAGCCGCGTATCGCGCTCGCCTCGCAGTCGCCCAAATGGGCATCTTCGTCGTCAGCGGCGTCGTTGTGGTCGGTCACGTACGAGAGTACGCTCCCTTCCACGCCTCCTTGCTTCCTAGAATCTGCGCCATTTGGGCGCTGCGCTCTTGGCTAGTGCAATCTAGTGCAATAATGTGCATTGTCGTCGTCAGCGGCGTCGTTGTGGCCGGTCACGTACGAGAGTACGCTCCCTTCCACGCCTCCTTGCTTCCTAGAATCTGCGCCATTTGGGCGCTGCGCTCTTGGCTAGTGCAATAATGTGCATTGTCGTCGTCAGCGGCGTCGTTGTGGTCGGTCACGTACGAAGTACGCTCCCTTCCACACCTCCTTGCTTCCTAGAATCTGCACCATTTCGACGCCGCGATTATGCCGTCAGTGATAAGGCGAGTGCTATAGCGGCGCAGGGGGCTTGCCCCCTTTCACAAAGGGGGTGGCGCCGCAGGCGACGGGGGGGCATGCCGATAGCGGCGCAGGGGGCGCGGCCCCCTCACCACTTCCCGCTGAAACGGCGGCTGGCATCGCCTGCGAGGGTAAATTTTTCGTCCGGGGTCTGTGGGATATGCACGATGAGCGTGCCGCCCTCGGCCTGGATGGTAATTTGGGGGGAGGGGTGTTTCGAAGCCCAGACAGCTGCCGAAGCCACCGCCCCCGTTCCGCACGACAGCGTGACGCCGCACCCTCGTTCGTAAACTGCCATTGCAAGCGTGTCATGTGTGAGCGGGCGGACGAATTCGACGTTGGTGCCATCGGGAAAGTAGGGATCCTCGGCGATTTTGCGTCCGTAGCGGCGTGCCAGATCGTGGGGAACCACATCCTCCTCTTCGACGATGATCACGAAGTGCGGGTTGCCGAGGGTGACGCAGCGTCCGTCAAAGGTGTATCCGTCATAGCTGGTGTATGTCCAGGAATCACCCAGCGAGGCCTGTGCCATGTCGATTTCGATGAGACGGTCGGCCACGCGGGCAACCTGAACCCCGGCCAGGGTGTTAATGTGGAAATCATGAGACGGCGAGGAGTGGTAACGCCTGACTTGCAGAATTTGCAGAAATCTGGCGACACAGCGCATGCCATTGCCACACATCTGAGCGATGCTTCCGTTGGCGTTGATGATGGCGACGCTGGCATCGTAACCGCGTGTCTCGCGCCATGACGGATGATGGTCGACCAGAAGTATGCCGTCTGCCCCGACACCAAAACGCCTGTGGCACACCTGCCGGGCGAGGTGCTGATAGGCCTGGATGGTGACATCGTCAAGTGTCTGCGATTCTGCAGGAAGGTCGACGAGAACAAAGTCGTTGCCGGTAGCAACGTATTTTTCGAAGGCAAACCGAAGGGAAGACATGGTATCCTTGTTGTCAGAAAGCCCACGGCTGTTGCCATGGGGGAGGTGGCAGCATGGAGGGGCGAGGCGCATCACAGCCCCCCCTGATGTGCCTCAAACAGCAGAGAATGGTGGATTCAGCCCTTTGTCTGTTTTTGAATCTGTGCCCAGTCGTCGCGCATGGTCACTGTGCGGTTGAACATAAGTGTACCTGGTTTGCTGTCAGGATCAACGCAGAAGTAACCCATGCGTTCGAATTGAACTCGGAACCCTGCCGCGGCATCCGCAAGTGCCGGTTCGACAAAGCTCGAAATCGTTTCCATTGAGCCGGGATTGATGAAGGCTCGAAAATCGGCATCTTCGCCTGCCATCGGATCTTCGACAGTGAAGAGGTTATTGATCAGGCGAACCTTTACGGGAAGGGCATGCTGCGCGCTGAGCCAGTGGATGGTGACCTTGACTTTGCGGCCGTCAGGGGATTTGCCGCCGGCGCTTTCGGGGTCGTAGGTGCAGCGCACCTGTATAATGTTGCCATCGGCATCTTTGTCGACGCCTGTGCACCGGAGGAAGTAGCCGTAGCGCAGGCGCACTTCGCGGCCTGGTGTGAGTCGGAAAAACTTGGGCGGTGCATCCTCCATGAAGTCGGAGGCGTCGATGTAGAGTTCGCGGGAGAAGGGGAGCTTTCGCTGGCCAAGCGAGTCGTCTGTTGGATGGAAGGGGGCATCGAACCACTCGACTTTGTCGGTGGGGTAGTTTTCGATGAGAACCCTGATGGGGTTAAGAACGCCCATGACACGGGGAGCAACGTCGTTGAGGTGCTCCCGGACACAGTGCTCCAGAAGCGCCAGGTCGACGATGCTGTCGCGTTTATTGACGCCAATGCGTTCGCAGAAGCTGCGGATGGCCTCTGGGGGGAAGCCCCGGCGGCGCAGGCCGGAAATCGTCGGCATGCGGGGATCGTCCCAACCCTGAACAAAGCCCTCTTTGACCAGGGCCAGCAGGCGGCGCTTGCTCATGACGGTGTAAGTGAGGTTGAGCTTGGCAAACTCGATTTGCTGAGGGTGGCGATCCAGTTCGAGGGCTTCGATGAACCAGTCATAAAGGATGCGGTGATCTTCAAATTCGAGCGTGCAGACCGAGTGGGTAATGTTCTCGATGGCATCCGACAGGCCGTGCGCAAAATCGTACATGGGATAGATGCACCACGTATCTCCTGTGCGATGGTGCGTGGCATGCTTGATGCGGTAGATGAGGGGGTCTCGCATGTTCATGTTGGGATGCGCCATGTCGATTTTGGCGCGCAGTACGCAATGCCCTTCGGAAAACTCCCCTTGCTTCATGCGATCCAGGAGAGCGAGGCTCTCTTCGGCGGGGCGATCGCGGTAGGGGCTTGGTTTGCCTGGCGTGTAGAAATTGCCTCGATACTCGCGGATTTGTTCTGGCGTCAATTCGCAGACATAGGCTTTTTCCATGCGAACAAGCTGCTGGGCCCAGAGGTAGAGCTGATCGAAGTAGTCGGAGGCATAAAAGAGCTCATCCCACTCAAAGCCAAGCCAGCGGACGTCTTCCTGGATGGATTCGATATACTCAACGTCTTCTTTGACAGGGTCTGTGTCGTCAAAGCGCAGGTTGCATGTGCCGTGAAAGGCACGGGCCAGGCCAAAATTGAGGCATATGGATTTGGCATGGCCGATGTGCAGGTAGCCGTTGGGTTCCGGCGGGAAACGCGTGGCAACGCGTCCGCCATTTTTTCCGCACGCCAGGTCATTTTCGACGATTTCACGAACAAAGTTTGAACCTACTTCACCAGTATCAGCCATGATAGGATTTCCTTGAGGGGGTGGGCATATTGAGCCGCCAGCGATGGTTTTGCAGTTGGGCGGCTTTGGGCGTGCCTGGGAAACGGGCCCAGTGCGCCAATTTGAACGGCTTTCTAGCGATAATGTGGTTTCTGTGCAATGAAAAATGGGTCTTTGGGGGGGGCAGCCGCCCCCTGCGCCGCTATCGGCCTTGGCGACTGCGTCGCGCGGGCGGCCGGGACGGTCGCCCCTACAGGCCGATACGCGTCTACCCCCTCTGCGGGGCTCAAACGCCGCCCCGCAACGCCCGGCTCACGGGTGTCCGGTGTCCGGTGTCCAGACTGGGGTTTAATCTGGCAACTGGCAACCGGATACTGGGCACTGGCATTCATGGGCAATTTTTCACAGATGAAACAGAGTGGCTGGCGTGCTAAAAGGGGGGTGGGCAGGGTGCAGGGGAGGTGGTGGCCATTTTAGAGATGCCTGATGTTAACGACGCTTGTGATCAAAGATTTTGCGATCATCTCTCACCTGGAGCTTCAATTTGGCCCGGGGATGTCGGTTTTGACTGGGGAGACGGGTGCGGGCAAGTCGATTGTCATCAATGCGGTGAAGCTTTTGCTTGGGGATCGTGGCCAGGTGGATGTCATCCGGGCCGGTGCCGGGGAAGCAGTGATTGAGGGGATGTTTCTTTTGGAGGGGCCGCATCGGGTGTCGGCGGAGGCACTGCTGGCGTCGATGGGGGTGGACATATCGGAGGGGGAGTTCTCGGTGCGCCGGGTGATTCCGAGAGCGGGGCGCGGGCGCGTCTACATTGGCGGAACCCTTCAGACGATTGCGACACTGCGTTCGCTCATGCGATCGCTGGTCGACATCTCTGGTCAGCATGAGCATGTTGGGCTGGTCGATGCTGCCAGGCATCTGAGTCTGGTCGATCGATTTGGCGGACATGAGGTACTGGCGTCGGCGTTTTCGTCTGCCTTTGGGCAGTACCAGCAGCTGCGTCGTGAGTATGAGACACTTGTGATTCAAAATGAAGAGCGTGCAAAACGGCTCGACTATCTGGATTACCAGCTTGAAGAATTAACGGCTGCAGCCATTAAACCAGGTGAGAGTGAGCAGGTCTCTGCGACACTCAAGCGAGTCTGTCATGCGGAAGCATTGCGCGAGTTGGTTGATCAGTCGGTGATGAATCTATATGATAGTGACGAGGCGGTGGTAGCCCAGCTTGGGTCGACGGCTCAGGCGCTTCGCCGAATGAGTGCCCATGCGCCGGAATTGTCTCAGTTTGCCGAGCGTCTTGAGGAAGCGACGATGATGATCGAAGATTGTGTTCGCGATCTGAGAGGCCATGAAGTCGAAGATGCTTCGGCGGCTCATATGGACGCGCTCCAGGCGCGTTTGTCGACGATCGATAAGTTTGAGAGGAAGTACCGGATCAGGGCGGATGAGTTTGAGACGTATGTGGAGACGCTTCTGGCGGAACGCGAGACGTTGATGCTTAATGACGCCCGCGAGATACAGTGTTTGGCTCAGATGAAGGTTTTTGAGGAACAGTTGATGGAACAGGCGCATGTCCTGAGCGGTGCACGCCGTCAGGCATCCGAACGTCTGGCAGCAGAGTGTACGGCATATTTGCGTCTTCTGGCGATGCCGCACGCACAGATTGAGGTGCGCGTGGAGACCCTCAATGACTTTTCGCAGTTCAGGCAGACGGGGGCGGATGGGATTGAGCTTCTGCTTCGAGCCAATGCAGGTGAAGATGCCAAGCCACTGGCGAAGGTTGCTTCCGGGGGAGAGCTGTCGCGCGTGCTGCTGGCGATTAAGCGCGTGCTCGTCGACAAGGACGAAGTCGCGTGTTATATTTTTGATGAGGTCGATACGGGGATTGGCGGGGCAACAGCAACTCATGTTGCGACGATGCTGAGGGAAGTCAGTCGCAGCCACCAGGTGCTTTGTATCACGCACTTAGCAAGCATTGCCTGCTATGCGGATGCACACTACCAAGTAACCAAGACAGTCGTCGACTCGCGAACGCAGAGCCACATCATGTTGCTTGATGCGTCCTCGCGAGTGGCCGAAATTGCGCGCATGATGGGGGGAGCGACGATGACGGCAAAGACGCTGGAGCATGCAGCGGAGATGATTGCAGAAGTTCGAAGGGAAGCTGAACAATGATGTTGAGCCATACTTTGGGCATTTGTGAGTCATATTCGCTGCAGAGCGAGTCATTCCATATTTATGTTACGATACAAATCAACATTTGGCCATGATGCGGCAAGGCGGCAGGCGCGTTCGATTCTCTTTGGAGTGATTGGCGCTGCTTTGATCCTGGCGGTGGCAGTCCTCGTGTTTGTCAGTCGGGCGCCCTCGGCAGACGTCGTTGTGCCCGCGCCCATCGAATCGCTGGGCATGCAGGAGTGGCCACAGCTCCAGGAACTGAGCCGTCAGGAGCTTGATATATCAGAGACAGATCAATCTGACGATCAGACGTTTGTCGAGGTCATGCCAAGCGATCCGTACCTGATCAGGGGAAAAATCAACAAGAATCAGACGCTTTTTGTGGCTTTGAAGAACCATGGACTAGATGTAAGCGACATCCATCAGGTGATTACAGCGATGCAGGAAGTGGTGGATTTTCGGCGTACCCAGCCTGGCGATAAGTACGAAGTGCATCTGGATGCCGACAGACGAATCGTCAAGTTTCAGTATGAGGTATCGCCCGAAGACATCAGCATTGCTCAGCGAGAGGGGACAGTCTTCCTGGCGCAAAAGCTCGATGTCCATAAGCAAATCGAAGAGAAGCGCCTTCATGGTGCCATTCAGAGCTCACTCTACCAGGCTTTTGTGGATCTGGGGGAGTCTGGAGAACTGGCGACGCATTTTATGCAGCTTTTTAAGTATGATATTGACTTTGGTACGGATTCTCAAGTCGGGGATACCTTTAGCGTGCTGGTAGAGAAGATAACACTGGGCGGTAAATTTTACCGTTATGGCAGGGTCTCTGCTGCCACCTACGAGAGCCGCAGCAAAGGTCGCCTGGAGGCCTATTATTTTGATGGTGATGAGAAACACGTCGGTTATTATGATGGCGGCGGCCGGGCTCTGAGGCGAACTTTCCTGAAGACCCCGGTGGTGGGGTGCACGATGACCAGTCCCTTTGATCTCAAGCGCATGCACCCGATTCTCAAGCGCGTTCGTCCGCATTATGGCATCGACTGGGCAGGGCCAACGGGCACGCCTGTGATGGCGTTTGCGGATGGCACCGTGACTTTTGCCGGCTGGGAAGGGGCCAACGGCAATCTCCTCATCATTGAGCATGCGCATGGCTACACGTCACTTTATGCCCATTTGCATGGTTTTGCCCGCGGCATCAAAAAGGGCAGTGTTGTGCGCCAGGGGCAGGTTGTGGCGATGGTTGGCAATACGGGGATATCGACGGGGCCGCACCTGCACTTTGGGGTTAAGCGACATGGAAAGTATATCGACCCGGCCAGGATCGATGCCACCCATTCGCATACGCTGGCAGGGCCAGCCCTGGTTGCCTTTGATCGGAAGCGCGATGTGTATCGCGCTGCCCTTTCTGCGCCGGGGCTGTTGCCTGCCCATGTACTGGTAGATTCGTCACTGCCTCATGAGGATTCCAATGCGCATGAGGCCATGAATACCGGCAGCCAGTAGGGGCGTTGATCGAATTCTTTTTTCGTAGGGGAACTCGTTCCCCCACACCCCCTGCGTGCCTCCCTGCTTCCTGGAATCTGCACCATTTCGACGCCCAGGCCGTCAGTGATAGGGCGAGTGCGATAGCGGCGCAGGGGGCAACTGCCCCCGCAAAAAAGTTTTTGAATGCACTGACTGGATCGGGCTGGGGCTTTCCGCTAAGTGGTGTTGCATTTTGCCACATTATCTATCAGAGTGTGGCTAAACAGTTTTGGCGTTATGGTTATTTAAGGTGCAGTAAAATAAATTTTTGACGGTGCTTGTATCGTTTGTCGTATGAACAACCTCAGCGAAGGAGATGGAGGATGAAACGATTAGGTTGGTTAGTGGCATTTTTGTCGTTGTGTGCGTCGGGCACGGGGTGCCAGGATGATGCCGTAAGCGGCGACAAAAGGCCGGAGCGCTGCAGTGTGCAGGGGGAGACGAAGTGCAGTACTTCGGGGCAGCTTCTTGTTTGCGATGGCAATGTGTTTGTGGCCCAGAGTTGTGGGGCCGGGGCGATTTGTCATGCGGGGGCGTGCAAGGCTCAGTGTAATGCCAATGTCTTCGTGCCGACGTGTATTCAGGGCGTTCAGCGTGCTTGTGTCGGGGGGGTAGTTGAGGAGCGGGTTTGTGTCGAGGGAGAGGTTTGCCAGGCGGGCGCCTGTGTGGATGAATCGGCACTGAGCTGCGATGCGACGTATGTGCCTCGCTGCAAGGATGATTCGACGTGGTCGGCGTGTGTTGAGGGGAAGGTCAGGGAATCGAGCTGTGCGGAGAACCAGTACTGCTTCGATGGCCGTTGCCTGAACAATGTTCCCTGTGAAGAGGGAACATTTTCGGGGCGCTGTGCCACGGGAACGACGATGGTGGTTTGCAGGGATGGCAGTGAACGCCTTGTGAATTGTCAATCGAATCAGATTTGTCTTGATGGGGCTTGTGTCAGCGATACATCGTGCAATGCGTCGTTTGTGGATACCTGCTCGGCAGATGGTTTGCGCATTTATTGCGATGGCGGCACCATCAGGCGCGAGCCCTGTCCGAGCGGTATGGCCTGTGACGGAGGCATGTGCATCGAACGGGTGCCATGCGGTGAGGACTTTAAGGATATTTGCGTTGAGGGTGAGCGGGTATACTGCGACGCGTACGGGTTCGTCGTGACGGAGAAATGCCCTGGAAATCTCAAGTGCCTTTATGGCGTTTGTGTATCGGATGCGCCCTGTGACGCTGCCACCTATACGCCAAAGTGCCAGGGCGAGTTGTTTACGTCGGCCTGCGTTAACAAGGTTGAAGTGTCGGTTGAGTGCCAAAACGGTCAGAGATGTTATGGTGGCTTGTGTCAGTCCAGGCCTTCGTGTGTGGCGGGTACAGCAGCCATTTGCCTTGATGCGCATACGCGCAGGGATTGCGTGGATGGAGTTGTGCTGGACAGTCTGTGTGATTTCGCCAATGAGGTCTGCTATCAGGGCAGGTGCGTGAACAAGTCGACGGTTGAGACGTGTGGGGCGGGTTTTGAGTCTTACTGCAATGCTTCTGAAGCCGTATTTTGCATGCATGGACTTGTGCAGCGAGAGGTTTGTTCGGCGGATCAGCGCTGTGTGGATGGCGCCTGCCGTAAGATTATCAAGCCGGGGGATGACTGCGATGAGACGTTTGTGACGCAGTGCCTGGACGAGACAGCTTCGGCATTTTGTGTCGGTGGAAAGGTTCAGAGCGTTCCCTGCGGCGACAAGGTCTGCATTTCCGGTGCCTGTCAGGCGCGTCCCTGCAATGCAGCCACGTTTGCGCCGCGCTGCAATGGCGATTTCGCCCAGGTCGTGTGCGTATCCGGCTCTGAGCAGGTGCTGGCCTGCGGGACGAACAAGTTCTGTCAGGATGGGCTATGCAAAGACTCTGTCACCATCGGCGATGTCTGTAACCCGGAAACATTCGTGACATCCTGTCATGAGTCCGGTGCACGCCTCACCTGTGAGACAAAAGACGGTGCCTCGACGGTGGTGGGGACAGCATGTGTCTCGCCCACATTCTGTCTGTCGGGGGATTGCGTTGAGTGCAATTCCGCGACGTATGGCAAGCAGTGTGTCGATGGCAAGGCAACGACATGCTCGGGCGGCAAGCTTGTTCAGGTGACCTGCGGCAGTGGGGAGACATGTGTTGCCGGGGAATGTGTCGAGTGCGATGTTGCAACGTATGTTTCGAGCTGCCCGAACTCCACGACGCAGAGATCCTGTGTTGGCGGGAAGATCGTCGATACCACGTGCGCTCCGGGCACAGAAATGTGCTATTCCGGCAAGTGTCAGCCCAGGGGCGATGCCTGCGATGATACACATCCCTGTCCGGCAAACTACGACTGCGTCAAGACGCTGCCGAGTGATCCTGTTGGCGTATGTGTATTTAAGCCGCAGTGTGATGTGGCGACCTTCGTGCCCCAATGCAATGGCAGCAGCGTCCGAACGTGTGAGGCGCCGGGCCTGTTTAAGGATACGGCCTGCAAGACGGGTGAGATTTGTTCCGCAGGCAAGTGCATCGGCACCGAGTGCAATTCCGCGACATACGGCACGCAATGTGCCGACGCCTCAACGCCCTCTATCTGTATTGATGGTTATATCGTAAAACTGCCTGCCTGTACGGGCAGCACACCAGCTTGCGTGGATGGCGTTTGCAGGGCCTGCAACTATGCGACACATGCACCGACATGCTATGGCGATAGCGCCGTTTATGTATGTTCGCCGGATAACACGATGTCCTTGCAGTATTGCATTGTGGGGAGTGAGCACTGTGTTGCTGGCAAGGGATGTATCAGCCTGTGCGGCGAGGGATTTGCAGCTTCATGTTCGGCCGACGGCAGAAAGGCGATTGTGTGCAAAAGTGGCAGCATTGTCGAGGAGCCATGCGACTATACCGAGACTTGCCAGGCAGGCGCTTGCGTGAGCAGGATTGGGCGGCCATGTACCGTTTACACCCATGTCAATGTCTGCCATCCAACTCCGAGCGGCCCGGTTCTCGAATTCTGTGCAGGCAGCGCAGGCATTCAGTTCTCATATTGTACCGGTGGAGGGAACTTCTGCGGAACGATCAGCGGTATCGCGGATTGCTACCAGGATTGTGCCTCCATGCCTGTAGGCTCTTTGCTGTGCCGTTACAGCACCTACGATGCCGGTATTGCAGAGTGCCGTGCAGGCGTAGACTATCTTGGAAATGGCAAGCAGGGCTTCTTTGATGTCAATACGGCATGTATCGGAGGGGCGTCAGGAGCGTCGATGGGCTGTCACCTGGATAACGTGGGACATCCTGTCTTTGACTTCGTTCCGTGCGCCATGCTTGGCGGCGGTTCATGCAACACGCTGACGGGCGGCTGCACATCGCTGGCTTCGTGTCCGGCAGAGTCTGCGAACTGCACGGGCAACATGGCAAACACATGCGGCATAGATCAGGCAACGGGTTCTTTGGCGCTGACTCAGATGAATTGTGCCACGGTGGGTGCGACATGCGCATCGTTTGTCAATCACTATGGCAGGCCGCGTGCTGTCTGTGTGGGGCAAGGTGACTTCAGCGTTGGCGGTGTGACGATGTCTGTTTCCTCGCTGGGAACTTGCAGCGCGGATAAAAAGACTCTCCATGTGATGTATTGGCTCTCTGCAACAAGCATCACTGCTCGCTCAAGCACCTGCAATACCGAGTGCGTCACGGCCACCAGCGGTGGTGTCACGTATGCCTATTGCAAATAGGAACTGTGCTGGTCTGACTCGGTTCGAGTCACGAATGCCTCCCGCAAGGGGGGCATTTTTTGTTGGAGTGATTGGGTTTGCGACACCAGGTTTGGAAAAAGCGCTGCTGATAGTGGGCGCGCCCTATTCGTCCCTGCGGGCCGAATACGGGCTGCGGCTCCCGCTATCCGGGCGCACGCGCCCGAATACGCGCTCGCATTCTTTTGAATAAAATTAGGTAATGTTGCCTTATGATTGGTTTTGATCTTTCCAAAGCGGAAATTTTTTGTGATATTATGTTGAATGTTTGATACGGAGGTTGTTCCTTCCAATCAATGGAGGTACGCATGCGAACGGGCGCGTTGATCTTGTTGGCGGCTTTGGGGATGGTTGTCGGTTGCAGTTCCCGCTCCATGCCTGGTTCTCCCCCTTCCGAGTCACAAGTCGTTTGTGACCCGGGCTTTTGTCTTGAGAACGGTGTCTGCAAGCCTTGCCCTGCCTCCTGTTTGACGCACAGCGATTGTGGTGAGAATGGGTTTTGTGACAGTGCCAAAGGCCATGTTTGTTCGAAACGCTGCGTTTCAGATGCCGACTGCAAAAATCCAAATACCCAGGATGGCGAATTCTGCCGTGGCGATGGGCGCTGTTCGCCCAGGGTTTTTGAGACGGTCTGGGATATCACTCAGAGCGGTTTGGATCTTGTCCTTCCGTTTGCCGAAGGCAGCTGGGATGACCCTGGAACCTGCGATTTCAAAATCCTCTGGGGTGATGAAGGCCATACGGATTTCGCCCATACAGCCCGCGTGACAGATTGCACTCAGATTCAGAATCGGACACATCGCTATGCCAATCCAGGCACCTATCACGTTCGAATCATTGGCACCTATGACGGATGGGGACGAGGCGACATGTACTCCTGTTCGAGCGACCGCCCAGTGAGCAGAGCCGTACGCCTTCGAGGTGTGGTCAGTTTTGGGCCTGTTGGGCTTACCAGTGGCGCTTTCTATGGCGTGGGCGATATCTTTTTCCCCAGGGAGGATATCCCCGATGCTTCGAAATGGCACGATGCTCGCTGTGCCTTTGCGGGAACACAGACCTTTGATCAGGACATCGGCCGGTGGGACACCTCAGGTATCACGGATATGCGGGGCATGTTCCATTTGGCACAGGCATTCAACCAGGATATTGGCCGATGGGACACCTCGAGTGTCACAGATATGGCGCGCATGTTCGATGGCGCTTACACGTTCAACCGGGATATTGGGCAGTGGAACACCTCAAGTGTCACGGACATGAGGTCTATGTTCGAAAAGGCAATTTCGTTCAACCGGGATATTGGGCAGTGGAACACCTCAAGTGTCACGGAGATGAGGTCCATGTTCGGAAAGGCAATTGCGTTCAACCAGGATATTGGGCAGTGGAACACTTCGAGTGTCACGGATATGAGTGGTATGTTCGATGAGGCGGCTTCGTTTAATCAGGATATCGGTCAGTGGAACACTTCGAGCGTTACGGATATGTCGTATATGTTCAGCGAGGCGACTGCGTTTAATGGGTATATTGATCAGTGGGACACTTCGAGTGTCACGAGAATGAATGGCATGTTCAGCGAGGCTGCTGCGTTTAATCAGGATATCGGCCAGTGGAACACTTCGAGCGTCACGGATATGTCGCGCATGTTTAATAAGGCGGTTGCATTCAATCAGGATATCGGTCAGTGGGACACTTCGAGTGTCACGGATATGCGGGATATGTTTGATAGGGCGGCTGTGTTCAGCAGGGATATCGGCCGCTGGGATACTTCGAGTGTGACAGATATGTCGGATATGTTCCGCGGGGCAGTTGCTTTCAACCAGGATATTGGCCGGTGGAATACTTCGAGTGTCACGCGTATGAGGGGTATGTTCAGCGAGGCAGGTGCATTCAACCAGGATATCGGCCGGTGGGACACTTCGAGCGTCAAGGATATGGCACGCATGTTTAATGAGGCGGCTGTGTTCAATCAGGATATCGGCCGGTGGGACACTTCGAGCGTCACGAATATGGGGGGGATGTTTGATAGGGCGGTTGTGTTCAATCAGGATATCGGCCGGTGGGACACTTCGAGCGTCACGGATATGCGGGGGATGTTTGAGAGAGCGGCTGTGTTTAATCAGGATATCGGCCGGTGGGACACTTCGAGTGTTACAGATATGTCGGATATGTTCAGCGAGGCAAAAGCCTTTAATCAGGATATCGGTCAGTGGGATACCTCAAGTGTCACAAGTATGACGCGCATGTTCAGCGAGGCAAAAGCCTTTAACCAGGATATTGGGCATTGGAATACTTCGAGTGTCACGGATATGGCGCGCATGTTTAATGAGGCGGCTGTGTTCAATCAGGATATCGGCCGATGGGACACTTCGAGCGTCACGAATATGGGGGGGATGTTTGAGAGAGCGGCTGTGTTCAATCAGGATATCGGCCGGTGGGACACCTCGGGTGTCACAGACATGAGGAGCATGTTTGAAGGCGCCGCTGCGTTTAATCAGGATATTGGCCGGTGGAACACTTCAAGCGTTACGGATATGGCACACATGTTTGATGGGGCAAAAGCCTTCAACCAGGACATCAGCCGGTGGAATATCTCGAATGTCACAGAAATGGATGGCATATTCGAGGGGTATGGCAGAATCACGCAGTCTGCCATGTCGAAGGAAAACTACTGCAAGCTGAAGAAACTGCCTGTATGGAAGGATCAGGATCTTGGTTTGAATTACGCCTGCCCCTGAAGCCATTTTTTGCGTTTTGGATTTGATAATGAGCGCGCCCGTATTCGCCCTGCAGGGCGAATACGGGCTGCGGCTCCCGCTATTCGGGCGCATGCGCCCGAATACGCGCTCGCGTCGTTTTGAGTAGGGGCGGAGCGGGATATTTTGGCCATGATCTTGAGCTGCTGGGTTTGAGAACGATTGCAATGGATGGTATTGGTGTGTATACGCGCTCGCGTTCCGGCGAAGGTACTGGAACGCATTGGGTTGAGGAGGCTTAATCAACACATAGGCTACACAGCATATCAGGAACACTTATGGCACAAAAAAAACTCAATGAGGTCTTTATCCATTATGCCGTGCAATGGTTCATGGCCTGCTTGGCTGGTTTTGTTCTTACGCTGGCGCTTTTTCTTCGCCCGACACCTTATGGCTTGCCATACGTCCTGGATCTCTCGCACTACCTGCCACACGCAGTTTTCTACATGATCTTTGGGCTCACTGTCCTCATCATGCCATTTTTGTTCTATGCACTTATTTGCCGTCCGGAAAAACGCAAGTATCACGGCATTGGTTCGGGTCTTTTCCTTATGTTTTCGCTGCTCTTTGGACATGCTGACAACGAAGTGCTGCGTTATATAAGTGTCCATATCACGCCGGATTTTCTGCAGACCTACCTTATGAACAGTGGTATTCCTGTGACAATATGGGCTATTTTTCGCGATGATCTTGGTGGGGCGAATCTCTCGCTCTGGCTTCTTGGTGTTCCTCCGCTTTTCCTTATAGTATGGTTTGTATCAGGACGGCGCCTCAGCTCTTGGTTATATGCAAAACTCAACGCTTCGCGCTGTATTCAGTGCTATGGCGAAAGGGTGTTTATCTTTGTCCTCATTATCACTTTTATTGCTCTGCCTTTCCTGTTCCGATCCAGCTTGTTTGGATCAAAGAATCGGCAGGCGAAGGTTGCTCCCCCCATCATTCTCATTGCAGACTTCATTTCAGAATGGAATGAACCCCCTGGCATTCCTGATAACTACGATGAGCTTGCATCCCTGGCTCAACAACATTGGCTTAAACACGAAAGAGATCCTCACTGGATTATTCCAGACCCCGCCAAACCGTTCAGGAAGACTTACTCAGGTACTTGCCTGTCGCAAAATGCGTCTCCGCTCAATGTTGTGTTGATTTCTTTTGAGAGCTTCAGGGCCAAGAGCATCCGATTTTTGAACCCAGAGGAAACGGCAGATGCCACGCCTTTTCTCAGGAGCCTTGCGCAGTCGGATTTGGGTGCCTACTACACGCGCTATTACACCAACGGGCATCCCACGATAGCCGCTTTCATGGCCATACACACTGGTTTGCTGCCGCATTCTAAGCACACCGTAGCCAAACACTATACTTCGAGCCAGTTTCAGAGTTTCGCGTCTATTATGCGCGAACATGGCTATCATACGGCGTTCTTTGCCGGCTCTGATCCGGACTGGGATAATCAACGGGCCTGGCTTATGCGCTGGTACGATGACATCATCTTCAACCCTAAGTTCAACGAACAGGATCGGTTAATCATGCAAGATGTCGTGCGCTATCTTCGTGACCCCAATCATACTTCCAGGCCCTTTCTTGTTACCGCCTTCCTGATCAGCAATCACCAACCATTCCGGCTTCGTGAGGAAGCATTTCGCCTGAATGCCGGCAAAACATTGTCTGAAGCCATCCTCAATACGATGTATTATGACGATGATGTTCTGCGTGAGTTTTTTGAAGCCATCAAAGATGAGCCCTGGTTTAAGAACACAGTCTTTATCATTACAGGTGATCATGGGACGGATTTGGGTGACCGTGGCAAAGCGCCCAGCTACGAAAATCTGCGTAGAGAAGTGACGCAGATGCCGCTTGTCATTTACGGGCACTCGCCCAATCTTCCGCGAGGCCTCCAGACCACACTTGCAAGTCACATCGATCTTGCACCCACTATCCTCGATATGGTCAACATCTGCGCAAGTAATGCTTTTATGGGTCATAGTCTATTGCATACCCCCTCTTCTGATCGGCATGTCGCTATCATTAAACAAGGCAACTTCGCGCTTGAAACCTTGCAACACTCGGCCTACTTTCCCGCAAAAGGCCCTCTGATGCTGTTTCACGCTGATGATCTCTGGCAGGTGGACAACGTTGCTGAGACTTATAAAACAGAAACCGATTTTCTGCATCAATACATTCGTGATTTGTCCGTTGTCGTCGACGTCGGTTATCGTCTTGAGCTATACTCGCCATAGAGAAGGGGGTGCCATGTCATCGACTTCACAAAAAAAGCCCCCAAAACTGGGGGCCATGTTGCCTGTCAGGCACGTTAATTTTTCAAGTGCCCTTAGTCGAGGGCGATGCTCCCAATGGCAACCTGTGAAGACTGCGATGTTCCTACGACGATGCCGACAGTGGCAATACAGAGGATGGCAACGATGAGGGCATAAATCTTGAGACTTGTCACAATAAACTCCTAATGGGTTGTTTTGATGGCCAACGCTTTGCGCAGGGGCTGCGTGCGGAGTCGAAGCGACCACGCCTTGAATTGTGCAACTCTGACGGCCAGGATGTTGCCCGCAACGGAACAGATTCACCTGTGAGCGCCGAACATCAGATGATGACGGAAAACCGTATACAAACGATACAATCTGTTGGTATCATGCCATTTTTGCGCGACGTCATCGGGTGCGCTTGTATTCGTAAGTGCATGAAACCCTGTCTTCAGGCAGCCTCTGGTTGGAACGTCATCTTGAACCAACATGTTCTGCTGCAAGCCTTGCAGACGGTGGCTATTTAGCGGCGAATGTTTCCGGTGTCAAGAAAAATCATATGTCTTGTCGAATGAGAGGAAAAATATCGATGAGGGTGTGCCATTTTCGAAGGCGTGCAAGGTTTTGGGTGCGCCTTTGCCTGGCCAATTTGTCGTCGAAGATGTTGTCGGCTGCGGGGATGGGGCACAGGCAGAGGGAGAGGGGTATTTTTTGTGCGAGGACATTCTGGAGTGCTTTGATGGTGTCGAGTGTGAGGGGACAGGCCAGATTGGTGAGCCAGACGATGCGCGTTGGCCTGAGGCTGAGCGGGGAGAGGGCGATGTGGGCAAAGGGTGTATGGGAATCTTCGGGGGCATCGGCGGGGAGGTTGGTCAGGTCTGGTTCGAGATGCCGTGCCCGGAGCCGATCTGTGAGGATGGTGGTGTCAGATGCCTGGTAGATATCTTTGGCCGATTGGATGTCATCATGTTGCAGTGCTGTGGCAGCGGTGCGCGTGCGGGACCACTGGGCCATCATGCGCGTGTCGATGAGTGTGCCCTTGGGCAGTTCGGTTCGAAAATCGAGATTTTTGTAGGTTCTCAAATCCTGCCAAAGGGCTTTGACTGCCTGGCGCCATGCTTCCTGGGCATAACGTGCTGGCGGCCATTGGAAAGCCGAGGTTTGCAGGTACCATGTCTGAATCATGCGCTGAATCATGGCATGGGAGGTGCGTTGGCACAGGGTGTAGGCTTTGCCATGCACAGGGACGATCCACAGGGAGTTCAGGGTATTTGGCGCGGCCGGGGCAGAGAGGTGAGCGCAGGCAAGATCCAGGGGGGTGAGGTTTGGATCGTGATGCAGGGGACGCCGCATCGGCGAGGAAGCATCCAGGATAGTGACAACATGCTCCGGCAGGAGGGGCGCATAGGTCATGGTCTGGAGTTCGCCGGTTTTGGCGAACCCTCGCCAGAAGATTCGCCGCATATTGTCGCCGCGCTGGAGGGGGCGGATGCGGTCGAATTCGTGATCTTCCGAATGCTGAAGCGGCGCGGGGGGACGCTTCTGGACGCGCGAATGTGGGAGGAGGCTGGGATTTGGCAGGATATTGAGATGGGCGTTGTGGAGTTCGAGGTGAATTTCGTAGCGAAAGAAGGCGGCGCCATCCTGGCCGGCCAGCCGCATGCCCCATAGGGCCGCTTTTCCCGGAGCGATGCAGGTGGCGTCGAAAGTGGACACCGCAGAGGCTCTTGGAGGGAAGATGGAGAGGGGCGTTTTATGCTGGAGGAGGAGATGGCGCGAAGCATGTGGCTCGAAGGCCAGGGCAAAGAGTTTCCAGGGCAGGGGGTTATTCAGGATGATGTCAAAAGAAAACTGGGCACTGGTGTGACAGGTTTGGGCCGGAAAATGCGCCAGGCGGACGGAGGCGACCTTTGACTGCAAGGTATGCCAGGAGAAGAGAAGTTTGGCGTAAGCGGCAGCGATGATGGCCAGGGCAGTGGCAGAGAACGTTGCCAGGAAGGCGGCAAGGACGAGGTTGCCGAGCGCGAAAATCAGGAAGCTGACGAACATGAGGGTGAGGCACAGGATTAGGGTGACGATGCCTCTTGGCGTGAAATAGGGTGGAATGGTCACCGGATCCTGCGCCATGGTCTGCAGGATGGCTGGTGTGGTTTGGAGTGGGGCGAGGTTGGGCTTGGACATCATGGCTGGGTGCGTGGAGGAAAAGCAAAGCCGCCGATGTTTAGAATATTTGTGATAAGTCCGCAAGAATGTCGAGAAGGGGCGCCAGAGCAATCGTTTGAAAAAGTCGTTATTTGGGGGGCGGGCAGAACAACCACCTCGCCCTTCGGGCACCCCTCCACAGGAGGGGAATTTCCGACAATGCCTCCAATGCGTGAACCACGATTGCTCACAATCTGTGTTCAAGCGATTGCCTTGTAAGTTAATGATACGCTTTGCCACTCTGCCCACAGGCAATGCGCAGCATTGCAGGGGGTGTGGGGGAGCAATGCTCCCCCACAAAAAAGAAGCGGGGCGTTGCGGGGCCGGCGATTGAGGCCCCGCACAGGGGGTAGACGCGTATCGGCCT
>Ga0209737_10000468_pt1 | contig 33128 bp, 17 predicted proteins | sample TergutCu122P3_FD_187284 | JGI IMG/M metagenome (GOLD analysis project Ga0209737, IMG submission 187284) | Cubitermes ugandensis P3 segment gut microbial communities from Kakamega Forest, Kenya - Cu122 P3 (SPAdes) (version 2) | ecosystem: Host-associated > Arthropoda: Insects > Digestive system...
TTTGGTAAAGTTCCACCTCATTTATATATTCGGGAATCTCATTTTCGGTCAATGTAAAATCGTAATAATCTGAGATAGGGGCGTGTGGGGAGAAACCCAGATGGGCAAACTGCAATTCTATCGCTTTATGGACGAAGTTTCGCATATTTTCTTTTCCATCGCAAAAATGAGTGTGGGTATGATAATTACATTTCATAAACAGAGTAACGAGAAACGGGGTAAGAAATTGCTTTTTTATGCTAATAATAAAGAATAGGGAGTTACCTTTTAGATTTTTTCTAATTCACAACTTCCAAAAACAGTTCTTAACATTTCATCCCTTTTGTTTCCTGTTATTTTTATTTGAAGAACAACTTCCGGTTCCGAAGAAATACTTTGTGTATTAACTTCCTTGCTATTGACGTATTTGTCAGGATAGGTAATAATATCAATAATGTTCATCTCAAGTGCCTCTGCAAATAGAGAAATTGTCTTTAAGTCAGTTTTTGTCGCCCCTCTTTCAAAACGGGCATAAGCAGATTGAGTAATTCCCATTAATTCTGCAAGATAATCCTGGGTGTATCCTCTTAATTCTCTTATGGTTTTAATATTTTCTAAGACATTTTTCATAATAATAAAGATAAATTTTTTAATGAACAATTGGGAGTTGGAAACTGAAAACAATTATTCAATAATTGACTTAAATTTGTGTTTATAAGTCGAAAAATGTATTTTCGCCAAAAATTTCAAATAAACAAAATCTTTATGAAACGAAAAATTACCCTTTTACTATGGCTCTGCATACCAATATTTTGTATAGCTCAAAACAACCCTTTACCCCGCTATTATGAATACGATGCAGCGGGCAATCGTATCGTGCGGAAAGTAATAAATGTGCAACCTGCACCCCCTGCGCCGCCGGAGGGTTCTTTAGAAGTTACAAGTGACGAGTTACAAGTGACAAGTAACATTTATTTTGTTGAAAAAGTTGCGCAGGTGGAAATGAAAATCTATCCTAATCCGGCTACGGAAAAGATTACGCTTTATGTTGCCAATATGGAAAAAATGCAAACCGGAACTTTGCAACTATATTCTGTGAATGGGCAGTTATTACAAACCCAACCCATCCATTCTGCAACATGTGAAATATCATTAGCAGGTCTCGCCACAGGTTCATATATCTTGAAAGTACAAATAAATGACACAACAGAAAATTGGAAAATAATTAAACAATAATAAATAATCTTAACCACAAAGAACACAATGATTTTCACAAGGAACACAAAGTAAAAAAAATATTCTCAGTGCCCTTTGTGCATCCTTTGTGCTCTTTGTGGTAAAAAAAAAAAAACAAAAACATTATGAAAAGAAAATCAAACCTTAAATTATTAATATTATTTTTGCACATCACTTTTGCAAACACAATGTTAGCGCAAATAAATACGAATCTTCCTGTGGGTGCCATTCCGGGCGCGATTGATGTATCGCCGATGGGTGCGGCTACCTACACCATTCCCATTGAAGTAGTGCCCGGCACGCAAGGCATGCAACCCAACCTCTCTATAGTGTATAACAGTATGGGCGGTATGGGCTTGTTGGGGATGAAATGGAATTTGGCGGGGTTGAGCGCGATTTCAAGATGCGGGCAGACACCCTATTACGATAATGATGTTGTTACTTCCATACAATTTCTAAATAATGGAGCTTATACCGATCGTTTTGCCATTGACGGAGAGCGTTTGGTTAGTTTGAACGGAACTTATGGTGCTGTGGGAGGAGAATATGCTACGGAAATGGAAAATTTTATGCGAGTTTTTTCTTATGGGGGTACAACCAATCATCCTGCACATTTTAAGGCATTTACAGATGATGGGAGTATCATTGAATATGGAAATACCTCCAATTCGCAACATAAAATGGGTACTACCGATAAGGTATTGAGTTGGTACGTAAATAAAATTACCGATGTCAATGGTAATTATATGACTTTTAATTATAAAAAGTATGGCAATGAAATGGTAATTGATTATATCAGTTATACGGGTAATAATTTTTCCCCTTACGCTAAAGTAGAATTCAGTTATAGAGAATTGCCTGCCCAATTAGGAAAAAATACTTATTTCGTAGGTGGATTCGGCATCCCACAAACCAAGTTGTTAGAATTTATTACAATAAAATACAACAATATAGTGGTGCGAAAATATCACTTCAAATACAACACTGATATTACAGAAGAATTTACCGCACACCTGAAAGAGATAGTTTTGAGTGCGTATGATGAAAACGGTATCGAAATTTTTCTTAATCCAACCACAATTGTATGGGGTGAGAAAGATGATAATGCAACACTGAATGATAGTGGAGGTTTACCCTTTCATAAAAAGTGGTTAACAGGGGATTTTAATGGCGACGGATATACTGATATCCTCTATTTTAATACGGGAAACAATGAAAATAAATGGGAACTCTACCTGCACTCTACTAATACTGACCATACATTTAACTTTCATAAATCAGGCACGCACCAAAAAACAAACTGCCAGTTTCATGTGGCGCGTAACGAGTTTAAAGACGAACTTTATATTATTGAAAAATACGGCAATACAAATATGTGGTATGTAAAAAATATAAGTTTTAATCCCTATAAGGAGACCTCCTATACTACGCCCGTTTATAATTTTGTGGATGCTTATTTTGGAAGATTTGAGAATCGAGATAATGCTCAAATCCTGTTTCTGTGCAGTAGCGACAAAAAAAACTATGATTTAGTGGATATTACCGGATTTAGTTTTTTTAATTTTTCTTTAGGTAAAAAAGATGACCCCTTTAACTTATACATAACAGATTTAGATGGAACCGGAACAGATAATCTTCAACTTGTAATGAAAGAAATACCTGGTATAGACGATTTTACAGCATTTACCTACGATTATAACGGAGGCCTACATCTTGTTGATACAGACGGGTTTCCAACTATTTGGCACCATGTGTATTATGGCGACTTTAATGGAGACGGTATTAAAGACGCATTAGTATATACCAACGATAATAAGTGGCTGCTGCATATTGGAAAAGGTAATTTTAAATTTACACATCCCGGACAAAATGTGACAAAGTTAAATTCTACACCAAAGGATATTACTGATGACAGGTCAGCACCCAAATTTCCCGCTCTTATTGCCGATTTTAACGGTGACGGTAAGGATGAAATAGCGCAAGTTGTTTCAGAATTTATTAAAGGGGGGCAACATCCTCCTACTCCTGGCCGTTGGCGCAGCACTGTTGATATTCTTTATCTTAAAGAAATATCAGAAGATGAATCATGGGTTTTTTGGAATTGTGGCAAATATTGTTGTGAAGCTGATAGAACAGAAGATTTATACAATTTGGGAGATTTTAATAACGATGGAAGAATGGATGTTATCTGGGAAAAAAGTATTATTTGTATTGAAGGTAATAAACAATATGAATTTGTTCAGGAAATTAGAAATGGGATGGGGCAAAAAAATAAACTTACATACAATCCCAAGTTTTTTAAAGCAGAGTATATTTATTATGAAAACTCTTCTACCTCACGTAGTTATTATAAAAAATATTTTTTTCCTGTAATTCAGTCTGTGCAAATGAACAATGAGACGGAAAGTAGTTATAACACAAAGTTGAATTATCTGTTTGAAGAGCCTGCTTTTTCATTGAACAGAAAAACTTTTTTGGGCTTTAGAAGCGTTACCTGCACAAATACACAGCTGCAAAAAACAGATAAATCACTATTTAAGTTTGATGATATATTTTGCCCTGACACTTATGGCATTTTATACGGTAATAGAGAGATTCTACTTCCCGTAAAACAAACAAATTCCGTTAATTCAGTCACGGTAAGCAACAAAATTTTCTCTTCTCAAATAAAAATGGCTTCCAATTATCCGAATCCGAATCGTTTTATATCTTGTTTGGATATGGTTACAGCAACAGACGAGATGTCTGATATAAAAACCGTAACCACAACAACCTTGAATACAGCCGGCAGGGTTGGGATTGTTAACACCAAAACATTTAACGCTTGTAATTCAACTACTTGGTTACACTCAGAAACACAAAACTATACTTATCAAACTATTACCCTCAACGGTAATCAGAAGAAAACCGTACCCACGCAAGTACTTACAACTCAACAATATGGATCAAATGGAACTATTATTGCCGATACTGTTACTTATGAATACTATCCGCCATCTCTGAAATGCTTCCTAATGTCGATGCAACGAAGAAATTTAGATGGTTCAATCAAAACCTCTTATAGTTATAACATTGCTACAGGTGTTTGTATTGCAAAAACCGTGTCTGCTGCCGGCTGTACTTCCAGAAAAGAACAATATGAGTATGATGCAACCTACCGTTTTGTTACTAAAATAACTAATCCGTTAAAACACTCAGCCAATTATACTTACGATGCAAAAACGGGTAATAAGTTAACGGAAACCAGTGCCAATGGGTTAACCACTACCTATATTTACGACAGTTTTGGAAGATTAAAACAAGTAAATCATCCGGACGGCACTGTAACCAAAGATACAATATATTGGTACTCAGGGTCAATTCCTTCAAACGCTAAATACTGCACCAAAACCACCACCACCAGTCAGCCGGATTTAATCGTATATTACGATATTTTGGGCAGGGAAGTGTGCCGCTTCGATGACGGCAACTATTTTGATACACGCTACAATAATAAAGGGCAAGTAACCCAAACTTCCTATCCATATACTAAACTATCTGACCCCGATAATTCAAAAGATTGGAATAAGTTTGATTATGATAATTTTGGACGAAAAAGCAAAGAGATAGCTCCATATTGTAGTTTGTCCTATTCTTACGATAAAAGAAAGGTAACCATAACAGACCATTTGAGGAACAATCAAACTACCTGGAAAGATTACGATGCGCTGGGCAGAATTACTAAAGCACAGGATCCGGGTGGGTTAATTAATTACACGTACAATGTTAACTCAAACAAACGACATATAACCACCATAGAAACTAATGGCGCTACCACCACTATTGAAACAGATTTATGGGGCAATCGCCTCAAACTTACCGAACCCAATGCGGGAACAATCACTTCTGAGTACACCAAGTTTAACGAATTAAAGAAACAAACCGATGCCAATGGCAATATTACCATGTACACCTACGACCTGATAGGACGGGTAACCACGGAGAACTTTACGAGCGATCCCAATCACATGCCCTATCCCCCCTCGGTGGTTTACACCTACGATACAGGCAATAAAGCGCTTGGAAAACTCTCTAAAATAGAGATGGCAGGTTATGTATCCGAGCAGTTTACCTACGATAATTTTGGAAGAGTGGCTACTCACACTAAACACACCGGCGTACCCAGTACTTTTCATTATACCTATAACGCAAACGGGCAATTAGAACGACTGAAATATCCGGGCGGTAATTTTGCCGTGGATTACAATTATACTACAGATGGAAAACTGAAAGAGATTCGGCGTAGCGGCGATAACAGCCTCATTTATAAAGTGAATACCCGAAACAAGTACCAACAACCCATCAACGATGCTTATGGAAATAGTCGCATCATGCCGATATCTACGCAGTACAATTACAATGATTTCGGAATGATTACCGGCATTAAAACCACTGTGGGAATGCAAAGTGATACTATAGACCCATGGGGAGGAACAGGCGGAACATTTGAAGATAGAGGAAACGGAATAGTGATGAACTATGTGTATGGCTACAACGAAAAAGGATTAATGACCTCACGAACAGATAATACGGTAAACCAAAACGAGAGTTATGTGTATGATAATTTAGACAGACTTACCAAAAACACCTATTACGATTATAAAGGTAAAAAAGTTGTTCAAACTTTTACATACCAACCCAACGGCAATATACTCAGCAACTCTCAGGTAGGGGAATATATTTACGACCCTGTGAAAAAACATGCGGTAACCCAAATTGAGTGCCCCAATCCCGACCTTATATCTCAAAACAAATGCAGTGTGGTTTACAATCGTTTTAACCAGCCTACAAAAGTAACGGAGACTTCGACTGCGCTCAGCCACCAGATAGAACTCTCCTACGGTGCCAACCGGCAGCGCAACAAGGCGGTGTTTAAGGAAAACGATTCCATAATAGACACACGCCACTACATAAACAAATATTACGAAAGGGGACGAGACTCGCTGGGCAAAACGCTCTATTATCATTACATTTACGGCGATGGCGGTGTGGTGGCATTGCATATTGGGAATCGTAATATCAATCTCGAGGATTCTACTGCGTTATTTGATCCCGGTGGCATAGACCAACCCAATGACCGCAGTGTAGATACTGTTGACGTGATGTACTTTATTCACACCGACCATTTGGGCAGTTATTGCGCCTTAACTGATATAAAGGGTAATGTGGTACAGCGCAACTGTTTTGACCCCTGGGGCAATTATGCTTTTGATAAGTGGTATATCTGTTCAATTACTCATCCGCGAGGCGACACGCTTTCTGCGTTATCTTTCCCCATTACCCGTCGCGGCTTCACTGGCCACGAACACTACCCCGAACTGAAAATCATTAATATGAATGGGCGGTTGTACGACCCCGTAATTGCTCGCTTCTTCTCGCCTGATAAGTATGTGGCGAACAGCAGTTTTACGCAAGATTTTAACAGGTATACTTACGCACGGAATAACCCGCTGATGTACACGGATCCCAGCGGGGAGTTTATTTGGATACCCGTAGTTCTGGGTGCAGTATTCGGCATTGTACAGGGTGCTATGATTGGACACGCCAACGGTGCACAAGGCGGCGAATGGGCAGGTTATATATTGGGAGGTGCTGCAATAGGTGCTCTTTCCGGGCTTGCCGGTGGTGCTGTAGCCGGAGCAATAGGTCAAGCTGCTTTCCTTGGTTCAGGTATAGTTGGAGCAAGTGTCGGGGGAGCAGTGAGTGGTGCCATTAGTGGTTTTGGATATAGTACGATGGCTGCAAAAGGAGATGTTGTAGCCGGCTTAAATGGAATGTGGAAAGGGGCAGTTAGTGGACTTGCCGGTGGTTTGGTGGGGTCATCCATAGGAGGAGGAATTGGAGCATTTGCAGGTGGGGCTACCTCTGGTGTAATTGGTTCGGCTTTGAATGGAGGTAAAGGTGGAGATATTCTTAAAGCTGCATTAATTGGCGGTGCCGTATCTTATGGTAGTTTTGAAATTCAACAGGCTATTAGTTATGGGCTTTATAAAGGCGGGGACAGACTTTTTGGAGATCTTAAATATAGTGGGTTTCGTAAAATTAGTGTTGCTACTCAACGTTCTTTTGCATGGGGAAAAGAGGCAGGCGGATGGATATTAAATGATGGAACAGTAGGAAAAATTGCATATGGGGACGGAGGAAGTGTAACTTTACCGCCAAGACCGGGCAATGCTGCTTCCAATTTCCACACACATCCAAATCAACCAAATATAGCTATGCAGTGGCACGGCAGAGGTGATTTAACGGGGGAAACAGATGTTAATTATGTTATAGGGTGGAATACAACCTACAGACACAATCCGAATACGCATCCTTATCTTCCTAATCCCTCGTGGTCAGTGAACTACATTAGACATACATACATACCGTCACTGTTAACGCCTTCTAATAATGGTTTTAATTCTTATCCATTCTATTGGTTTTATTTTGGTCATTAAAATATAAAAGAGATGATGAAATTAGTTTTGATATGTTTATTTTTAAGTTTTTGCTCTATGAAATGTACAGATGACGAATTTATAAAATGTTCAGATTGTCATGATAGGGAAGCTGTTTTAAAAGTAGTGAATAAAATGGCTGAGAGAAAATTAAATGACAAGATTGATAAATTTAATATTGAGATAGAAGAGGAAGATGATTTTTATACAATAATCTATACTCATATTGAGCTTCTTAATAACCCCTTGAAAAAAGGAGGGAGCACTTTTATAAAAATATCAAAAAAAGATTGTAAGATTGTAGAATACAGCAAGTCTATATAATTGATGGTAATAACAAACGAAATAGTACAAAAATTTGAATAGCCTGCATATTAGTGGGCTATCGAAGCAAAAACCAAAATTGAGGAATTTGCAAACGAAAGTTAAAAGAAACGTATATGAAATTTTTTATTTATTTATTTTACTGTCAGTAATAATCATTATTTCATTGAAAGCCCAAACACAATATCCCAAAGGTATTTATTTAAGTTATCGTGAACTAAAATGCAATAAGCAATAAGAAAAAATAACCATGCTAATACAAATCCTATCAATTAATCGTTATCAGGAAAAATAAAGACTTATTAAAAAAACTTGTAAAATTTTAAAAATCAAAATTATGAATTTAAAACGCAATTTATCAACATTTTTTATCTTTGTAGCAATCTTCATTTCCACTCTTTTGGTTAACGCCCAAAATAGTGCTGATACAATTGAAATGAGATATTCCGGATTTGGAAAAGCCTATTATAAAGATAACATCAAACTGAGTTTGAGCGAAATGACGCAATTAACCCAATCAATCCCTAAGGCTTATAAACTTATAAACCAAGCGCACGCTATGCGAGTGGGAAGTTATTTTTTTTCAATTCCCGGTGGAGCTGCTTTAGGTTTTGCCTTAGGTCATGGCTTAGGGCGTAGCATGGTGGGTGCTCCGATAAACAAACCGTTATTCTTCTCCATGCTGGGGGCAGGTGCTGTTTTTTTAGGGATTGGTATTGGTTTTGAAGTAGGAGCAAATAATAAACTCAGAGAAGGTGTGGCTATTTTCAACAACAATGTTAAACAAAGCAAAAACGCAAACTTAAATATTGACTTATTACACACAGGAATGACTCTGAAATTGAACTTTTAACAAAAAAACAGAAACCCTAATCTTTAAATTTTTTTAACCAATTAAATGACTTATTATGAAAAAAATCAATTTAATTATCACATTATTAGCAGTTTGTATGCTAATGATTACCGGTTGCAAGAAAAACAACTTAACGGTAACTTATGACGCCAACGGCGGGGTGGGTACTATGCCCGCGCAAAATTTTGAACGGGATGAACCCCAGGCACTACTTCCCAACGCCTTTATATGCGAGGGATATTGGTTTAAAGGCTGGAACACCGCCGCAGACGGCAGCGCCCAAAAATACGCCAACCAGCAAATTATTTCCATTCAGAAAGATATGACACTGTTTGCCCAATGGAGAACCATCGCCAATACTTATTATGTACTTTTCTACGCCAACGGAGGCACCGGAACAATGGAAAACCAAGCCTTTATTGAAGATGAAGAGCAAGAGTTAACGCCCAATACATTTATCCGTTCCGGTTATATCTTTACGGGATGGAATACCAAAACCGATGGCTCCGGCTATCAATATCGGGATAAAGAATGGATATATTTGGAAGCAAACCTGGCACTGTATGCCCAGTGGACAAACAGCACCGGCGGAGGAACACCCTGCCCGGGTACCCCCACTGTGAAAGATGCGGCAGGAAACACCTACAACACGGTGCAAATTGGCTCTCAATGCTGGCTGAAAGAAAACCTGAGAACCACAAAGTATAACAACGGCGAGGTTATTCCAATCATTACCAACTATATGGAATGGTTAAACCTTGAATCCGCTGCCATGTGTTATTACAACAACGACACTGGAAATGCCGCCTCTTACGGTGCGCTTTATAACGGCTATACATTAGATTCGGAAAAACTTTGCCCTGCAGGTTGGCACGTTCCCTCCGAAGAAGAATGGGAAACTCTTGCCAACCATTTGGGAGGTTATGATAATGCCGGAAATAAAATGAAAACAGTTTACGATTGGGCAAGCGGCTGGGGTGGCGAAAACGGCAACGGAAGCAACGAAAGCGGTTTCTCTGCGCTACCTGCCGGCTGCAGAGTAGGTCCCGCTTTTGCTCAATTCATGGAAATGGGGAATGAAACCTTGTTTTGGAGTTCCTCCGAAGGGTACTACTGGGGTAAATCTACTGTAAGATTAGTGGCAGGTCGTAAAGAATTGATAACAACATCCAATAACAATGTTTTTGGTTTATCGGTGCGGTGTATAAAGGATTAATGAAAGATAATCGAAAAAACCTAATTCACTTTAATAATCTTCGAGCCGCCGGTAGTGGAAACACCCGAAATATCTTCCGCTCTTTTATACTTCAATATTGAGCCGCCTGAAAGACTACCTTTAATCTTTTTATTCACAGTTACTTCGCCATTTGAAGCACCGGAAAGGTCAATATCAAGGTTTTCCGATTCTAATTCAAAAGTGAGAAAAGTACTGCTTCCCGAGCCGTTAAAATCGGTTTCCGCTGCATAGCCGCTACCGTTAAACATGGAAGAACCGGATGCCTTAACCGTGCATCGTTCAACATCTATATTGCTATATGTAACTTTTGAACTTCCCGAAAGCGTAGCATCTATCCGTTTTCCCTTAAAAGAGCATTTTTTCATTATGGAAGCACCGCTCAGATTTATTACCTCCTTATCTCCCTCGCAAACATAACCATCTAATATAGAAGCACCCGACAATGTAATATCGGCAGAAGAAGTAAAATTCCCATAAGTGTAGATAATAGCGGCACCACTGCCTTCAATATTTTCAAGGGTTGCTGCTTTAATAGTGGCTCTCAGTTTTACATTGCGGTAGTTGTTCAGATTATAAACTTTTATATGTAAGTAACCATTGGGACGTAATTCTGTCTTAATTTTTTTGTCGGGAACATTGTACTGAATGAAAGCGCTGTTGTTTTCATCATTCTGAGTAACGGTTACTTCCCAAGGTCCCTCAATGACTATTCCTTTGATGGCATCGTTAATAATAAGTTCTTTGCCAATGAGTTCGTGATTTTCATAATCATTGCCGCAGGCGCTGAAGAGAATGGCAATGGCGGCTACAATGGTAAGTAGCAAGGTTGATTTTTTGGTTTGATTTTTCATTTTGTTTGATTTATTTGGTTAAACTTTTTTTTGCACGCAGATGACGCAGATTTTAATAGATTTTCGCAGATTTTTTAAAATTTTATTCCTCCGGTAACGCCAATCCACATATCCAGAATTGTATTGTATGAGGTGTGGCTATAGGTGCTGTAAGGAACTTTTATTGGTTTTTCGTAAGCAGGAATTACTGCCTGTACCCAGTCACCATTCTGAATAAGCAAATTAAAACTAGGTCCTACATATATTTTAAAGTGTTTGGCAAAACGATAGTTGAGCAATGGTTTAAATTGGCAAAATGTATTCCACCGTTGCGGAGACAAAGATTGAGTATCCGATAAATACAAATACAACTGTGAATGAGAAAGTTCCAAATTCAGTCCTAAATTTCCTATCAGTTTAAAACTTGTTCCCAATCCTGCACCCACCGACCAAAATTTTTCCGTATAGTTATATCCCACAGAGATAATTGAATACAACCGTTTCACGCCGGAGCGGAAGGTTAAGGCGGTATGCACAAACTCGCCGGCTTCGATACCGGCTTCCAGCACGCCCCCTTTTTTCACAATGTTAATTAATCCCAACGAAACCCCATCCGCCGTGTCGCGCACATTTATCAATCCCATCTGGAATTTACCTTTTTTTGTAATGTTCAGTATTCCTGCAATTTGGCAGGCAGATTTCTCGGCTCTGTTGAAAATGCCTCCTGCCTGCAGGTAAGCCGTTTTTCCAATGTTAAAAAATCCTGAAAACTGCATCCAGGCAGAATTGGCAATATTAAAAAGTCCGCTTGCCTGAACCCACGCCGTATCTCCAATATTAAAAACTCCTCCGAACTGTGCGGATTTTCCTTTTTTGGTAATGTTAAAAACTCCCGCAAATTGTGCGTTTCTACTCTGAACATCTGAACATCTTGAGCCTGTTACATTAAAAAGACCTGCAAATTGCACGCCCTTTGCCGCGGAGGTGTTGATATTGAACAACCCGCCCAAATCAATGCCAATCGTTTGCCCCGTTACCCCACCCAAAATACTCAGAGAAACGTGGTAGTTATTACAGGGAGATTTTACCCAACCCGTCCCCAACGGATAAAAAAATGTGAATAGAAAGGGTTTCACCACCAACGGCGCAGGAACATTATCAACAACAATTGAATCTTTTTCTTCTACTGAGGTAATGAGGTTTTCAATTACTTGTAACTCGTCACTTGTCACTTGTAACTCGTCACTTATCACTTGTAACTCATAACTTTTAACTCTTAACTCTTCACTCTTAACTTCTAAAGTGTCCTGTGCTAAAGCAGGTGTAACAGCCATCGCCGTGGCGATTAATAATTCTGTGAATAATGCTTTCATTTCATCATTTTTGGTTAAACTTACACTGTCAAGACAACTTTCCTGTAAGTTTCCATTATTTGAAAATGTTATTTTCTCCTTTTTTCCTTTCTCCTTTTCTCCTACTAAGGGTGCTTTTTGAAAATAAGGGTTTAATGTATTCTCCTTTTCTCCTTTCTCCTTTTCTCCTTTCTCCACAAAAACAATATGTTCCCCTACCTTTTTATAAGAAATGTATGGAGGAAGTATGATGGTAAGAATCTCTTTTACCGTTTTATTCTGCGCATTAACCGACACCTTTGTTTTGGGGTCAATAATTTGAGAATTGTAAGAAAATCGTACGCTTGTTTGTTGGGTAATGGAGGTTAAAACGTTCTCAATCGGTTCTTTATAGGCTACTAAAGAGGTTACTTTTTTTGTTAACGGGTCGGTTTGGGCAAAGGTAATATTTGCTATGAAAAAGAATACAAAAAACAAAGAGATTCCTCGCTGCGCTCGGAATGACGTTTCGCGGTTTGCTCGAAATGACGTTCTTTGCTGCGCTCGGAATGACGCGTACATATCACTTTTTCTTTTAAAATTCAATAACATAACCACCCTCTTTTTTCAATAATCGTGCCCCAAAAGTGGCTGCAATGATTTCCAAAACATTATCAACAGAATCATCTGCATCAAAACTTGCATTCAGAAAAAGATTGTTATTACCATTTGTTATGATAACAATTTCTACTCCATAATTGTTTTTTACCATTTCAATGGCTTCCACCAATGGCGTATTGTGAAAAACCATATCCTGTTTTTGAATATCTATTTGAGACGCACGACCTTGCGTCTCAAATATCATACTAAATTGTTTTGTTTTAGCATCATACACCGCGCTTTCGTTTTGCTTAATATAAACCCCTTCATTTGTTTTTGTATAAAACCAAACCTCTCCTTCCGTTACTTCAACGGTAATTGATTTATCGGGTTGTGTGGCATCTACGGTAAAAATTGTGCCGATATCTTCAATAAATGTCTCACCCGCCTGAACGATAATTCCTGCCCCTACTGAGGTTTTAGAGGCAACGGTAAACAAAGCCCTACCTGTTAAGGTAACTGTTTTTTCATTTTTTGAAGTATATATGATTTCTGAGTTTGCATACAGGGTAACACTACTGTTTTCAAATATCTCTTTCGTTACTGAGGTTTCCAATGCTGTCAATTTGACAATATTTGATGGTTTATTAAACATATAGTACAATGCAAAGACACTGATTAACAAAATCGCGATTGCGGCTGCAACTTTTAAGGAATATGAAATCCTGAAGTGAGATTGCGGGTTTTCAGTTTTGTGAATATGTTTTTTGAATTTCGAGAGTGCTTTCTCCGTATTAAAAGCCGGTATCTCTTTGGTTTGCCCAATGTTTTGATACAACAAACACCATCGTTGAAACTCTTTTTCATTTTCAGCGGATTGTGCCAACCAATCATCTAAGATTTGGTTCTCTTTTTCGGAAATTTCTCCGCAAAAGTAGCGGGCTAAAATTATATCAATTTCTTCATTCATAATTATTTAAATTAACAATATCAAAAGTGCCGGAAGCAGATAATCTTTCAACTTCAGGCGTAACGTTTTCAGGGCTTTTACTATTTGTGTTTCAACGGTGTTGGGCGATATTTGCAGTTCCTGTGCAATCTCTGCGTAGGAAAGTTGTTGCATTCTGCTTAAAAAAAATACTTGCCGGCATCTTTCGGGAAGGGCAGCAACTGCAAGGTCAATCTGTTGAGATAACTCTTTATGAGACAGCGCATACTCTACATTATTGCAAGATAAAACGCTGCCGAATGCCATCTGTTCGTGATGTTCCGATTGCATTTGTGTTTTCTTCACTTTATTCAAACAACTGTTGTGCACCATTCTATACATATATGATTTAATTGACGTATGAATTTCCATTTTATCCCGCTGGTCCCACAATTTGCAAAAAACATCCTGCACAATATCTTCAGTTTCCTCATAATTTTGAAGAATACTGAAAGCATACCGGCACAGCGGCTCGTAGAGTTGCCGGAATAGCACCTCGTATGCTTTAGCATTTCCTGTTTTCAACTCAAAAATGTCAATCTTTTTTTCCAATGCTAACCTTTTCTTTAACCACGCAAAAATAGACAATTTTTATCTATGACAACTAAAAGGGGAAAAACCATTATTAAGAAAAAAAAATATTTTTGCGAGCGAAAAATTTATGGTAAAAATGATAAAACGAATAACACTTTTATATATTCAAACAATGTATATGATTGAACAAACGCAATTTCGAGAGCGTTGAGCCGGTGCGTGGCGTGTTCCGACCGTACCGGCGATGACTAAGGCGCACCAGCAGGGGAAGTATCCAAACTCTTTCAAAATTAAAATACTTTCCCTGCTTAACCGGCACCTCAGGATGCGATGAAAACCCCGCACATCTATTTGTTAGTATGGCAAATGGTGGCACACCCCAATTTTGAGTGCAAAAATACTAAAAATTGACATACTGAATAAAAAAGTATTATTTAAAAAAAACGAAATTTTATGAAAAAGTTAAATATAAAACTATTTACTGCGTTATTTGTATTGGCAATTATTGCAGGCGTATGCATTTTTAATGCGTGCAAAAAAGAGGAAACAATAAAGAACACAAACCCAACAGAATGGGCTGAGAAAATTGAGTATATGGAAATACCCTGTGTTGACTTTTCTCGAATTAAAAAAGAAACCCGTACAAGAAACGGGACAATGTTAGTATTTGAATCCTGGGAACATTATGCGAATGTTATTGATGCCTTGTTGGATTTTTCTTACGATTACTTTAATACACGAGTTCAACAAATTCTGGCAGAAAACCCCGGTATTGATGAAGATGAATTAAGTTTAATTGTGCACAATGAGGGGGTTTACCAATTTATGCCCCTCTATTCATTTTGCCAGCAACTACAATTCAACAACAGTGCTTTTCAAAATCTCAGAGCCCAAGAGATTCAATGGATGCAAAATCCCAATTCAGCACCAAACAATCCCTTTGATGAGTCGGGGTTGGGTTATGTGGAAAGTGCTTTACACGCTCCTGGCGGTGGAGTTATTATTGGAGAAATGATATATAAAGGAGATTACCCAGATGAAGAACCCGGACCTAATTGTCGAAAAAAAGACGACATTGAACTTAGAGCTATCAATAATAATAAATGGCCTACCTATTACTATAATGACAAAATTAGACAAATTAGAGGCTTTCTCAGTTCAAATAGACAACGTAGTTACGCAAAAACTTCTGTCTATTATTACGATAATAATGAAAATCTCATTGTATGGTGCGCCAATATAGGCGTGACGATGGCAGGAGTTAGACTAGCTGAATGTGCTATTGACGCAGACTTTGCTTGTTCAATCTACCAAAAAGGAAAAGTTTTTGCAAGTGTATGTGAAAAATATGATTGGCACATTGGAGAAGGGAAAAATAGTTATTTGCATCCACTTTATTCGATTTCGAATAATGAAATTAATTTTGCAATTGTACATAGTTGGCACACTGCCCATGGACAACCCAAGGATTATATTTTGGGACTTTAATTTTTAATTTTATGAATATTCAAAAAAACTTTCTTTTAGCAACTTGTTTTATCTGTTGTTTTTTTATTTTACCTGCCCAGGAAAGCATTGAAAAGAAAAGCAAATACAGGTTTGCCGATAAGATTATTCATTCCTTTGGCTTGCAATACAATAATGCATTTCACGACAAAGGAAAATTTACCTACAGGAATGCGCCCAACTACTCAATGGGGGCGCATCCCTGTATCTCTTATGGGCGAGAGTATATTGTGAAATACAATCTCACTTTTCCTTCAGGGTGGGGGTTTTCTACTGAATTTGTAGCAGGTAACAGAGATTTTGCAACCTGGAGAATTAATGATGAAACAGGAAAAAAAGTGTATATGGTTTCTTTGTGGAATGAGTCGTTGAAACCTTTTTTAGAATACACCTACTTTGGAGGGCAACTGAAAGCCACATATATGTATCTTTTGAATGAAAAAATTACTGTGCAGCCTGAAATGGGGATTAAATTACTGAAATACATACAAAGTGCTTGGGGTTATATTAACGTTGAAATGATTGCTGATGAAAATGGAAATCCCGTGGTTGTTGATATGTTTCGCTGGTATGACCTCAGCAACGACAGGGAGTATAAAAGATTTATGCCGGAGATTACCGCCGGCATAAATTTTCTTTTTCACGGCAAAAAAGACCCACGCCATAATTTTGTTTTGGGGTTAAATGGTACATTGGGGTTTATTGACCGCTATTCAGGCTGGCAACGATATTCTAACACAGGAAAATTAGATGTTATTATGAAGTACGGTTCCTCCTTTTTTGCCCTGAATATGGGCTATGAGTTTACAGGATTCAAAAAACCATTGTATAAAACTAAAGCATACCGAAAAGAGAGAATAGCAAATATGACATTTGAAACTTTCGATTTTTCCAAGCCTGTTCACTCTGTAGGAGCATATTTTACATCGGGCTTTGGTATTAATACCCGTGTTAGAGACGCCCAAGGTACGTTTAAACCCTATCAACTCTCTACTTTTGTGCCGGAATTGAATCTTAGATACAGTTTGTCGGTTAAAAGTGGCTTGGGGTTTACGTTTGAAATTCCTGTAGGTCTGTTTGAAAGAGAAACAAGTTATTCTTTACATTCAATAATTCCGAGAGATTTTGTTTGGGCAAGTGGGAAAGCAACCGGCCCGGGTTTGTCATCAGAGATGCACGTCGCTCTTCCTTATGTAGGCGCAGTGCTTAAATTCTCTTATCTTGCACCAATTCATAGAAATATGTTTATTCAACCGGAAGCAGGAGTAAAATTTATGCCCTTTGTGTATCGTCTTGCAAGTTTTGAGGCTTTAGACGGACCTACAAATATTTATTACAATGATTTTAAAGTTGGCGAAACAGACGTAGTTTGGTTGCAGGTATTGCCTAAAGTTACGGTTAAAAGTTACGTAGTTCCTGATATTACGCTTGCAGTCAACTTTATGGTACACGGAAAAAAGCCGCATCATAACTTTATTTTTGGGGTAAATGCCAATATTGGTTTTGTGGATAGAATGACCTGGGAATATCAAACCACCGATGCACTTCCGTCTCATCTGCAATCTTCGGGTAAGTATGGGCTAAGAAGTACTTATGTTGGTTTTCATTTGGGGTATCAATTTATGACAGCATCAAAAAGAAAGTATCAGTAACTAAAATCATTTTTAAATTAATCAGACAATTTCACTCCCAATATCTAAGATATTTATTCTATCTTTGCGTTTCAAAAAAACAACCCAATGCCTCCTTTTAAAAACAAAATTGCCATTGCCTACGATTTCGACGGTACTTTGGCGCCCGGAAATATGCAGGAATACGATTTTATTCCTGATCTTGAAATGGATAGCCACGAGTTTTGGAAAGAATCGAACGAAATTGCCAAACAGCACGATATGGACGAAGTGCTCGCCTATATGTATCTGATGTTGGAAAAAGCCAAACAAAAAAATATCCCGATAAAAAAAGAGGATTTTTATAAATATGGAACACAAATCTCTTTTTATCAAGGGGTTGAACAATATTTTGAAAGAATTAACAAATATGCAGAAGAAAAGGGTTTTGAGATAGAGCATTATATTATCTCCTCGGGGCTGCGCGAGTTTGTGGAAGGCACCTCCATAGCCCGTCATTTTAAGGATATTTTTGCTTCAGGGTTTATGTACAACGAAAACAATGTGGCTTGTTGGCCCGCGCTGGGCGTTAATTATACCAACAAAACACAGTTCTTATTCAGGATAAACAAAGGAATTCATAATTCTTATGATAATACTTTGATTAACAAGATTGTTCCTGAAAATGAAAAACCGGTACCCTTCTCTAATATGATCTATTTAGGCGATGGCGAAACCGACATTCCGGCTATGAAGATGGTAAGAATGCAGGGCGGATATACGATTGCCGTTTACAATGAGAACTATAGCAAGGGGATTCATCCCCTTGTAAAGAAAAAGAATCCAAAAGAGATTTGTGAAGAGATTGTGCGCCAACAGCGTGCCGATTTTTTAGCACCTGCAAACTACACCGAAAATTCTCCTTTGGATGTTTTGATCAAAAGATGTATTGACAAAATTGTAGCGGAACAGGAGTTGAATCGTTTTGGACGGTGACTTTTTTAAACACAGATGACACAGATGACACAGATAAACACAGATTTCTAACACACTATTATTATGAAAAGAACAAGATATATATTAATTATTAGCATTTTACTGATTGCATTTGCAGTTTCTTGCGCTTTTGTGGCGAGAAAAAGAGTTTTTTTTACCCCCAATACCACTTTTTTCACAACGCTTACCATTCCTAAACAGGGCACATTTGAACAGGTTGTTGATTCTTTGGTTAGTAATAACATTGTAAAAAACATTCAGACCTTTAAACTTGCGGCTAAAATTTTAAAATATGACAAAAATGTGATGCGCGGCAGGTATGAAATTAAAAAGGATGAAACCAATTATCAACTTATTAAAAAACTGCGAAAAGGACAGCACTATCCTGTAAATTTTACTTTTAATAATGTGCGCACTTTGCCCGACTTTATTCAAAAAACAGATAAAAAGTTCCTTTTTTCTGCTCAGGAGTTACAAAATTTGTTAGCGGATGAACAGTTTTTGACTGAATTGGGGTTTACAAAAAGAACCCTACCTGCGTTGTTTATCCCCAACACCTATCAGATTTATTATGATATTGATGCGGATGAATTTGTGGAGAAATTTCTCACTTTTTACCAAAATTTCTGGAATGAAAAGCGTTTGCAGCAGGCGGCGGCTCTTTCGCTCTCTCCGGTTGAGGTTACTACGTTAGCTTCTATTGTGGAAGAGGAAAACTACAAAGAGTTTGAAAAGCCGATGATTGCAGGAGTTTATATCAATCGTTTACGAATAGGAATGCGGTTGCAAGCCGACCCAACGGTAAAATTTGCGGTGGGAGATGTTACGTTAAGGCGTATATTATTCAAACATTTGGAAACAGATTCTCCATACAATACCTATATGTATGCCGGATTACCGCCGGGCCCGATTCGCTTTCCCGACCCCTCAACCATCGATTCAGTTTTGCAATACACAAAGCATAATTATCTGTATATGTGTGCTAAAGAAGATTTTTCGGGGGAACATAACTTTGCAGCCACTTTGGCAGAACATGAAAGAAATGCTACGAAATACCGGAATGCGTTGAACAAATTGCAGATTAAAAACTAAAAAAGTGTTTCTTTGCCGCCGCAAAGGCTCCGTAGTTCAGCTGAATAGAACGTCAGATTCCGGTTCTGAAGGTCGTGGGTTTGAATCCCGCCGGAGTCACAAAACCAATTAATAGGGTATTAATCAGCAATTTAATAAATAATTCTCAATTCTTAATTGTCAATTGTCAATTGTCAATTGTCAATTGGTTTAGGTTTTTTGTTTCTGTTTTTTGGCAGCGGGGAACAGCACATTATTAAGTATGAGCCGGTATCCTGCCGAGTTTGGAAACAGGTTCAGGTCGGTGGGCGGGTCATTTACATAGTGTTGGTAATCTTCGGGGTCGTGTCCGCCGTAATACGTAAAAGTCCCTTTTCCATACGTACCGTGAATATAGCGCGCTTCGTCAAAAATTTTGGTCTCCCCAAGAATTACAATGTGAGGTTTAATTCTTCTATTGTTGAAAGCCGTGGTTTGCCCCATAAATCCCGAAATTACATTTTGGTGGTTTTGCGTGAGCATCGTAGGCACCGGATCCCATTTTGCAGAAAACTCAAACAAGGTAAAATAATCGTTTCTTTTGTTGCTGGTGTGCATATTGGGATCCACATCGATATTGGAAATTTCATAAATATAGGGATTCGTAACGAGTGTGAAGTCAGTGAAAGCGAGACAGTTGTCATAGTTTAGTTTTTGTTGTGCCAGAGGGTCCATCGGGTCTCCGTCGAATGGGGTATCGCAAATGTCCACGCCGTCTGCGGCAAGCGCCACATCAAAGCTGTCTGGCGCAGAACACATAGCGAACAAATATCCGCCGCCCATCACAAAATCTCTGATTTTTTTTGCCACCGCCAATTTCATCTGCGACACTTTTTGAAATCCCAATTTAGCAGCCATCGCTTCCTGAGTGCGCACATCTTCCTTATACCAGGCGGCATTTCTGTAAGATGACCAAAACTTTCCGTACTGCCCTGTAAAATCTTCGTGGTGCATGTGCAGCCAGTCGTATTTGGGAAGCACATCATTCATTACCTCTTCATCATATATTATATCGTAAGGAATTTCGGCGTATGTTAATACCAGCGTAACCGCATCGTCCCAGGGTAGTTTGTTTTTGGGCGAATAAACGGCAATTTTCGGCACTTTTGTCAGTTTCACTTCATCCATATTACTTTCGGTGGCGGCAATTTCGTTCAAAATAGCGGCGGCTTGCACATCGGCAATTACCTGATAGGAAACCCCGCGAATTACGCACTCGTCTTCCACCACAGCATGGTAAGGAAGCATAAAACTACCCCCGCGATAGTTAAGTAGCCAACCCACATCAATATCTTTGGTAATGGCAAAATAGGCAATCCCGTAGGCTTTTAAATGATTCTTCTGTTCTAAATCCATAGGAATTAACAACGCTGTAGAAAACGTATAAATAGATGTTAATGAGAATATTAACAGTAGAAATAGGGCTTTAATTTTCATTGTTAGAGTTTTTTAGGTTTGTTATGTAAACGAAAAGAGTTTTTTTTTATTTCATATATAAATCGCCAAATCATATATATAAATCGGTAAATCAAACCAAAATAAATTTTTTATTCTATTTTCGCGCTCTTATACTGTCAAATAATTAACCAAAATAAATATTTATGAAAAAACTATTTATCCTGTTGTGCGTTTTTTGTTTTCCGTTGTTTGCTTTTGCCGGCGAGGCAGACATTCAACTTCCTGATTTTAAAAGCATTACTTTTTTTAGCGGTGCAATATCCGGCTGGTCGCTCTTACTGTGGGGCTCCATCATTGTGATTCTCGGATTGGTGTTCGGCTTGTTTCAGGCGATAGATATCAGAAAGTATCCGGTGCATAAATCGATGTCAAATATCTCAACAACTATCTATGAAACGTGCAAAACCTATCTGTTGCAGCAAGGAAAATTTTTGTTGATACTGTTTGCCATCATTGGTGCTGCCATCATTTTTTATTTCGGATTTCTGAGCGGAAAAGGAGTTGGGGACGTGCTTACCATATTACTATGGACGGTACTTGGGATATCCGGCTCTTACGCAGTTGCCTGGTTCGGAATCAGAATCAACACGTTTGCCAATAGCAGAACTTCTTTTGTTTCTCTGAAAGGGAAACCGTGGAATGTAGTATCTATTCCCCTTCAATCGGGAATGAGCGTGGGCTTACTATTAATTACCATAGAACTGATATTGATGCTGGTAATCCTGCTTTTTGTGAACGCGAAAAGTGCCGGTGCCTGCCTCATCGGTTTTGCCATCGGCGAATCATTGGGTGCCAGTGCGCTCCGTATCGCCGGAGGTATCTTTACCAAAATCGCCGATATCGGTTCCGACCTGATGAAAGTGATTTTCAAAATAGGGGAGGACGACCCCAGAAACCCCGGCGTAATTGCCGACTGCACCGGAGATAATGCCGGCGACAGTGTGGGTCCTACCGCAGACGGATTTGAAACCTACGGTGTAACCGGCGTAGCCCTCATATCTTTCCTCGTATTGTGTATGCCCTTCCACCCCGAAATTCAAGCCTTACTCATCGCCTGGCTATTTGTTATGAGAATCCTGATGGTCTTTACCTCAGTTTTTTCTTACAAACTAAACCAAATTATCTCTGAAGCAAAATATAAAAAAGCAGATAATTTTAACTTTGAGGCCCCCTTAACCTCGTTGGTGTGGATCACTTCCATCGTTTCAATTATCATTACCTACATTATTAGTTATTTATTACTTAATAATAACAGCGAATCCGCAAATTATAATCCCGAATTATGGTGGAAATTAGCCACCATCATCAGTTTGGGCACCCTCGCGGCAGCCATTATCCCAGAATTTACCAAATTCTTTACCAGTTCACATTCCAAACATGTGGAGGAGGTAGTTACTGCTTCACGCGAGGGCGGGCCTTCCTTAAACATCCTATCCGGAATGGTTGCCGGTAACTTCAGCGCATTCTGGAAAGGAATGGTAATGGCAGGTTTAATGGTGGGCGCATTTATGGTTTCCGCTCACGGACTTGATATCTTTGGTGAGTATGCCTCCATTTTCGCCTTCGGTTTGGTGGCTTTCGGATTTCTGGGAATGGGACCTGTTACCATTGCCGTGGATAGCTACGGACCGGTTACCGACAACGCCCAATCGGTGTTTGAACTTTCACAAATTGACAAAATTACCGGAATAGATACCGAAATAGAAAAAGAGTTTGGCTTTACACCCAACTTTGAAAAAGGAAAATATTACTTAGAGGCTAACGATGGTGCCGGAAATACTTTCAAGGCAACGGCAAAACCGGTACTGATAGGCACAGCCGTGGTGGGTGCCACCACTATGATTTTTGCCATCATCCTTTTGTTGAAAAATTTAGGATTATTACAACTGAGTTTAACCGATGCCCCCGTAATTTTGGGTTTTATTACCGGCGGCGCAGTCATATACTGGTTTAGCGGTGCCTCTATGCAGGCAGTTACCACCGGCGCATACCGTGCCGTAGAGTTTATTAAAAGAAATTTGAACTTAGACAAGGAGGAAGCGGATATCAACGACTCAATAACGGTGGTAAAGATTTGCACCCAATATGCCCAGCAGGGAATGTGGAATATCTTTATTGTAATCTTCTCGTTAACGTTGGCGTTTGCCTTTTTCGACCCCAACTTCTTTGTGTCCTATTTGATTTCCATTGCCGTGTTCGGATTATTTCAGGCGATGTATATGGCGAATGCGGGCGGTGCGTGGGACAATGCCAAAAAAGTGGTGGAAGTGGACTTGAAAGAGAAGAACACCGAGTTGCACGCCGCCGCCGTGGTGGGAGATACGGTGGGAGACCCTTACAAAGACACTACCTCCGTAGCGATGAATCCTATTATTAAATTCTCTACCCTCTTTGGATTATTGGCAGTAGAGATTGCCATACATATTAAACTTACCGCAAAAGCGGAACAAACTTTTGATTACACCCCCTTCATAGGTGCATTCTTCTTTATAGTGGGATTAATTTTTGTGTATCGTTCCTTTTACAGCATGAGAATAAAAAAGTGAAAAAATGAAAAAAAAATGAAAAAAAAATCAATATGATATTCATATTAAAAAATATTTATCTTTGCAAGCCGATGAATAGTACATAAAATAAAAACTAAGGCATTGAAAATGACCCAGAAAAAACCCGTTCAGGCAGGGTGTAATTGCCTGAGTATTAGTTTATTAATGAACCAGTAAGAAATTATTAACATAACAAAAAATAGTAACAATTAAATTTTTAAGCAATGAAAAAATTTACAATTTTTCTTCTAACATTCCTATTTTTGATAGGATTTATTAATGTGAACGCGCAAGATTACAAAGGCGACGACGGACCTCTACGAATCTCAACTGGGTTACAAGGTATGTCGATGCAGCAACTATTTTGTAGCGAAGAGGCTTTTGACGACCCAAGCAAATGGCCTACAGTTATTTTTAACATTCAGGTTGATGAAAATGAACCTTCATTGGGGCAATTGAGAAATCCGACAATCTACTGGACAACAGATTTAAGTGCCGGATGGTGTACCACACCGATTACTGCTACAAACCCTCCTCCTTATGTTATTCAATTTGGAAACTCATGGTTTGGTATGGGACCCGGAATATCTCAATTTCACCTTCAATTCAATCCGTTGGAAATTCTTAATGACCCTACAAACCAGTTCCCTTATTTTCCACCCCTTGGCGATCCTTCCTACCCTATCTTCACTACTTTTACCGGAAGCATTTGGTTTTATGCTACTATTGAATTCTATAATACTACACTTACGCCTCCTGTTTGGCAAGAACACACCTGTATAGACCGTCCGATAAAGTTTGACCTGGTTGAACCCCCAACCATTACCTTTGATCCGGAAGCACTTATAGGGATCTTGTGTGATGGTGGAAATGTAGATTTAGATGCATCTATTGAATGGTTGGTTTCGGATAAAGATGGCAATCAAGTACCTTTTGAAGATTTTCAACAGATTGAATATCAGTGGATTGATTTCTACAATGGCGTGAATAATATTATGGAAACGGGTACTCTTAAACCCAATCAACTCCCAGCTATCATCCCTTCTAATGCTTCTTTCCACGGTCTTGAAGCAGGATACCACGTTTTTAAATTCATTACTCACATTACAGACATTGCACATAATTTAGCTTATAGTTGTTTTGATACTTTAGAAATAGAATTTTACGTTTCCGAACACCCAGAAGTAGAACTGATTGTTGACTTAGCGCTTATCGACGATAAACTTTACGGCGTGTGTGAATACGAAGAATCAATTGAAATTGTTGCAGTAAACCCAGGCTATGCCTTTGGAAGCGATATCAATATTTTCAATAATGCTACTTCCTACCAGTATTATTATACATTGTACATAAACGGCGAGTATTTTTCTCATTATGAAAGTACTATCCCAGCCGGTGATGGAATAAACAACGTGCCTTTTACTATTAATCTTTCCGAATTAGATATTTGTGACAATGAAATTACTGTTACCCTCGAAGTTTTCAATACAGATGATGCCAATGTAGAGGCAGGTTGTATTGGATTTGACACCATTTTCATTAGAGTTTGGCCAAGACCGATTATTACCATCGCCCCGAAAGTGCAGGAAGTTTGCTCAGGCGAAGAGTATGAAGTGAACGGCTTTGCTACCCCGCAAGAATGCGGCGCAACCGCTTTCGATGAGTTTGCATGGACTGTTAATGCTACAGTATCCGGTGGCGTTGTTACCATGTTCCCCTATCCGGGTATTATGGACAATATACTATATGAGAATAGTTTAACAACATTAGTAACCGTTATCGACTCGGTTGAGTTTATGGTTAGGGATAACAACGGATGTTGGTCTCTTCCCGATACCGCATTCATTACTATCCACCCGCTTCCGGTTATCTACTTAGACGAGATGATGGTGCCAGATCCTGTTTGCTACAACCACGAAGAGTTCTATTTAGAACCGGTTTATATTTTGGATGAAAACAATGCCATATACGTTTGCAACGACTGCCCAAGCTGGTGGAAAGGAGATGGCGTTATTGAAGAATTGGATGATGATGGCGACCCCACAGGAAACTGGATATTTAATCCCAAAGACGCTGCCGATATAAATGGTGGCCCCGGAACAGGAAACTGGGACATAGAGCTTTGGTTTTACTATACCAACGAATTCGGTTGTACCGACTCTGCTATGAAAGTGATACGAGTGTATGACCTCCCCGTGATACCGTTTGAATACCCCGAAGAACTCTGCGCCAGAGAGAGTGAATTCCCAACATGGTTCCCCAGCGATGATTATCTGCCCTCAGGTCCTATCACGTTTGCTGAATTTTCAATTGACCCACCGACAGGTTTACCCATTGACCCCGTTACCGGAGAATTATTCCTTTGGGGTGCTACTCCCGGCGAATATGTAATTACCTACATCTATTATGATAGCTATTGCTGGAACTTCTCAACAGGTACAATTCTCGTGCACCCGCTACCGGTAATTGATGAAATTACACAAGATGTTATCCCCTGCGTTAATCAAACCGCAACCCTTACCGTTCATATCAGTGAACCGGAAATGAGCAAAGTGCATATCCAATGGTGGAATATGACTAATCCTCCCACTTATATTCCTGCTCCGATGGGCAATGGTGTTACACAAGTCATTATAGGATATGATATTCCTGCCTTGTACAAAGTTATTGTAACCAATACTGAAACCCAGTGTTTCGACTCTCTTGAATATTGGGTTGAACCTACGGTTAATCCTGTGGATACAATTATCTTTAATATGCTACCGGGACCCTATTGCAACAACTCTATCGTTAACTTAGACGCTACCAGAATTTTCACATACGGTTTTGAAGGCACTGTGCAAAATTTCCAATGGGGTGTTTGCGAATTCGACGCCGGCGGATATGAAATTATATGCTATGAAATTCCTTTAACAGACTTAAACGGACAGTACAAAATTGAAGCAGGCTTAACAACAGAGTTTGTTAGATTCTATATAAGTTTTAACACGGAAGGATATAATTGTCCTTACAGATACTGGTCAGATCCTATATATATTATTCAAACCATTAAAGTTGACCTTATTGGTGCGGGAATCGACACCGTATGCCACGGCGGAAGCGTAGAACTGAGATACAAACTTTCCAATATTAATCCGGAAATGCCAATCTGGTACAGAGTTTTGGAAAACAATATATGGTATGAAGGCGTAAATGAAGTACACAAAGTAGATCCGGGCAGCACAGAAATCTGGTTTACTACGCATCCGGCATTACATACCAACGAAAACGGACCGGAATCTTATTGCTACGCTGTTGAAGTATGGCAATATCCTGATCCTTATTATTACATGATATCACCCTATATTCCCGGTGTTTGTTATGTTACCTCCGATTGCCACATGGTAACGGTATTGAAAGATCCTGTTCTTATGTTAACCTGCCCGAGCACGATAATAAAGTTCCCAACGGAAAACCCGGTGTTCACAGCTAACTTGGCAGGCGGATACGGCGAACCCTACTACTATTGGTATCTCAACACCGTATTAGTTCAGGAAGGACCGGAAAATACTTATGAATTAGATGATCTCAGCGTACTTGGTAATTTGGGAGATTACAGAATTGACGTTAAAGCCACTCAACCTTACTCCGGTTGTGATGCAGAATTAGTAACCTGTTTCTTCTCCGTAGTTTGTCCTCCGATGACCGTTGAGATTAAAGGACCTAAACAAGCATGCGTAGGTGAAGTAGTAACCCTTATTGCTGATGTAGTTACCGAAGCCGAATATACAGTACAATGGAAAAAAGGTGGAGATTATTTAGAAGGTGTTCCCGGATATGAAGTTGTGAATAATAACCTTGTCTTTACCGTTGGCGAAGATGTTGACTTGGACACTTATTATTTAGAAGTTTCCAACTGCGGCTGCGAAATCAAAACAGCATTCCATCAACTTCAAGTTATCCCCAAAACAGTTATTTGGGTTGACAACTACACCATTTGCGAAAACGGTGCCGTAGAAGTATCCGTTAACCAAGCCACTTTCGGTGGAAACGAAGTGTACCGCTATATATGGTTTGATGCAGAAGGAGAACAAATAGATATTACCTATATTAATAAGAGAATTTTCAACTTTGACGAAATGACAGATGATGTTACATGGTTCTCTGTTCAAACAGAAATGTTGAATGCAGTTTGCTCTTCCAATGTAGCAGAATTTAAAATTACCGTGTTAGGAAAACTTGAAGCAGTTTCACTCTTTGCTTCCGATACTATTATTTGTGTGAACAATACGGTATTGTTTACTTTAGGAACAGACGAAAATATTGCCGAGTTTGGTACTCCGGTATATACTTGGTGGGTTGACGGATTCCCAACAGACGCACCAAGTCTCGATTTTCTTAACCTCTCTTTCACTTCATTAGGAATGCACTATGTGAACGTACAAATTACATATCCTGACAATATTTGTGAATTTGTTACCAACGACATCTATATTGAAGTACGTGAACTTATTGGTGTTGAAATTTCAGGAGTTGAAGAAGTATGTATGAAAGAAGGTGTTCCTGAATACCTAACCGCATACGTTGAGCCTTATGAAGCTACCGACCTTAAATATCAGTGGTATGAAAACGGCTTGCCAATCTTAGGCGGAAATGCTTACAAATATGCCATTAACTCAACTCCCGGAACATATACTTATATGGTAATCGTAACCGATACCCTATCAGGCTGTGTAGTACAATCAGAACCTCATACCGTAATTGTGGACAAATCGCCTGTAATTACCGGCATTATCGCAGTTACAAAGACTATTTGTTTGGGCGAACAAGTTGAATTCTCTCACATACCGCCTATTAATAATGTTACTTATACATGGTATCTTGACGGTGTTGCACAACCCGGTGCTACATTAAATATATTTACATACGTATTTGATGTTCCCGGTAAGTTTGTTGTAAAAGTAAAAGCAACTTCCAATGTATTGGGCTGCGAATCTGATTTAGTAACTGTAGGAACTATCACCGTTAAGGCTCCGCCTACGGTAACTATCGATGGACCTGCTTTAGTATGTAATGCAGTAGAACAAGCAGTATTACAGGCTACCGTAAATCCAACGGCAGGTAATTACAGTTACCAATGGTACTTAAACGGAGATCCTATTGATGGTGGAACCGGTGCAACGCAACAAATTACTAATGTACCGAACTCTGTACCTTATCAATATTATGTAATTGTAACCGATGACGACTCTGGTTGTGAAGTACAATCTGCAGTTAAAGAAGTAACCGTAGAACAATTGTTAACTACCGGTATTACTGCTGACGCTACAGAAATTTGCCGCGGCGCAAGCGTTACCTTAACCGCTAATGTTTCCGGCAACAATTTCAACCTGCAATGGTATGCTACCTTAGGAACACAAACTTATCCTATTACAGGTGCCATCTATCCGACATTACAAGTTACTCCGGATCAAACAATGACCTATCACTTTGTGGCTACTCAAATTGGCTCAGGATGTGAATCACCCTCCAACCCGATAACCATTACGGTAATTCAAAAACCGGATGCTCCTGTGTTGACCGCTACTCCTGCATTAGTTTGCAGCGGCGACCAAGTTACCATAAGCACTACTGCTACAGGAATGATTACATGGTATAAAAACGACTTTGCGCAACCTTTCTCAGGACCAACGCCGTTTAACTCCATTACCGACCAACCTACTGCAAATCACTCTTTAACCACTTACACCTATTATGCTACTGTTACTACTGTTGGTAGTCAAGTATCTTGTGTATCTGATATTTCTGCTCCGGTTACCGTTGTAGTTCACCCGATTATGAATTGGGTAATTGATGGACCGGAAACAGTTTGTACACAAGCAGTAGGCGGTGCACAGGCAATACTGAATGCAATTCCGTTTGGCGAATTTGAAACACAAGTTGGAACACAATATGAAATGACGTGGTCTTATCAACAAGGAAACAATCCGGAAGTGATTTTACTTGGACCACCCAACCAACTTCCGTATCTGCAAATTCCGAACAATTTACCGGTTAATGACCCCGCTGCTCCTTATACTTTCATCTTAAAAGTAAAAGCACTCGGATATAACTGTCATTACACCGCTTACCACACTATGCATATCTTAGAGCAACCTACAGTTGCCATTACCGTAGATAATCCGAATATTTGTATAGCCGGTACCGTTGTAGCTACCGCATATCCGACCCCGGCAAGCACTGCTTACACTTATGTTTGGAAATTAAATGGTGTTGTTGTTCCAGGAAATACTGCACAAATGACATTTGCCGGCAACTTTACTTACGGAATTAATGAAATTACCGTAGATATTCAACGCGAATTTGCCAATGCTGCTTGCTCTGCTACATTTACCAAAACTATCAATGTACTTACTCAACCTTTCCTTGAAGTAGCACAAACTATTATGGGACAAGAACTTCCTGGTATGTGTGTGGGCGGTAAAGTAGATCTCTTGGCAGAAATTCTTGGCTTTGATGTTACCCAAATCTTACCGAATGTATTTACTTACGATTGGTATCTGGATAACAACCCGTATGCAAATCAAGGTAACGCACTTTCAAAAGTGTTCAACACACCTGGTATCTATACATTCAAAGTACAGGCTAAAACGGCTGCCAACATAGGATGTTTCAGCGATTTTGCTACCTCTACTGTAAAAGTGGTTGAACAACCTGCAGTTTCAATTTACCCGAAAGATTACAACTTGTATGAAGTGTGTCCGGGCGCAGTTATTGAACTTATAGCAGTTACCAATATTGTTGATCCTACTATTCAAAAGGGAGAAAAATACAAATGGAATGATGTTCCGGATTGGGAGCCTTTCACTAACCAGATTCCTCCGCATTCTGTAACTATCAACTATGCAGGTCTTAAATCCTTCTTCTTGAAAGCAGAATTTGAAAATCCGACTTGTAATGCAGCAACCTCAAATACAGTTACCTTTACCATTGCTGACGCACCTAAATGGGAACTCTCTATTGCACCGACATTTTATGACGGAGGCTGTACAGGTCAACCTATCCATTTGTCTGCTACGATTAAAGGTGGTGTAGGTGGTGCAAACGGTGCAACTATCCAATGGTGGTACAGTTTGAACGGCGATCCTTATCAAAAGATTCAAGGACAAGCAGGTGGAGACATCTATTGGACTCCTGTTCAGGAGGGTACCTACTTCTTTAAAGCGGTTTATACGCATCTTAACCCATTATCAGGTTGTTTAATTCCTGATGAAGACGGCATCTTAGGACCTTATGCAGTTGGTTTGTCAATTACTCCAAAAGCAGTATTTGTAACAAATGGAGCTCCTCATATTTGTACCAATAATCCTTCCGCACCGGTAGAATTAGAGATCCATTTTACAGGAACACCACCGTTTGCATTCTGTATAGAGGACAATTTCGGAGGCAAAAAATGCTTCACTGATATTCATGATAATCCTTTCATTTACAAGGTTAATCCTTCAAAAACTACCGAATATACTATTACCTCTTTGGAAGTGTCTTCAAAATGTATTGTAGGAACTTTCAAACCAACTACTGTTACGGTTGTTGTAACCGATTTGATTGTTAACGCACCCACATTTGAGACTTGCGATGGACAAAATGAGATAACAATAATTGTTAATAGTGCTGCATTAGTTACCAGTTTTGCTACGGTAATATTCCCCGGAGGTCAAACGCAATACGTTCCAATTCTACCTGACGGTAGTGGAACCAGCAAAATCACTATTGACATTCCGCAAGGATTACCATTCGGTGTATATGATGTAACTATCATTATTGACGATTGCGAGTTCGTAGTAAGTGTTGTTTACAACCACACCGGAACCAGCAACAATTTAATTCATAGGAGATATGAAGGTATTAACGAAGTATTGGTAGTAAGCAACAACTCTGAAGTGGGTAGTCAATACTACAACGGCGGATACAATTTTACCTCTTACCAATGGTATAAAAACGACGAATTGATTCCGGGTGCTACGCAACAATGGTATCAAGACCCGAAAGGTATAAATGGCAAGTATCACGTGAAATTAGGCGGATACAGAGTTGCTGATGGTACCCCGGTTGAATTCAGCACCTGTCCGATGGATTACAACAATACAGGATCTGTCAAAGCATACCCTGTACCAGCAGGCGTTGGAGAACCGGTTTATGTTGAAATTGACCTGACTGCTGAAGAAATGAACGGTGCTTACATCGATATTTATGACGCTAAGGGTGCATTCATCAATCAAGTAAAGGTTGTAAGCCGATTAACTAAGGTTGATGGATTTAAAGCGCAAGGTACTTACTTCGGTAAGATAACTACCGGTACGAATGAAATTAAGGCAGTTAGATTCTTAATTGTTAAATAAATTTAATGTATAAAGCAGGCAACTGAACTGGTTGCCTGCTTTTAACAAATAATCATAAATGTTAAAAATTAAAAAATAAATAAATATGAAAAAACAACTATTATTAATCGGTCTTATTTTCGGAATGTTTACCGCTTTTTCACAAGAGGTAAGAACTACTGACAAAGCAGCACCTGCGCCAGCAACAGAGCAGGAAGCTACTAATGATAATGATTTTTGCCCCCACCGCATAAATGTACGGGTGGGTGGAGGTTATGCCAATAATACCTTTAAACCCATTAAGGATATTGCAACCAGATGCTCCTATACCGCAATGGCTGAAATAGGTTATACCTACTTCTTCCACAAAAACTTCGGTATCGGGCTGGGCGTGGGCTTTAATAAAGTGGGTGCTAAAGCTAAAATTAATGAGAATCTTACACTTGAAGGTGTTTTAGATAGTAAATATCATGAGGGAGGCCATACTTTTGATTATGTTAAATTCACCACTGAAAATCTTGTACAAAAACACAATATCTGGGCTATTGAAGTTCCATTAACGGTGCAAGCTGAGAAAAAATGGGGAAAACATGGTATCTATGGCGGTTTGGGCGTGAAAGGTTACTTCCCGGTTGCCGGAAATGTTAAATATTTAGACGGAACAATCCATATTGATGAAATGTATTCTTCTACCCTTAATGTTACTTATTTTGGTCTTACCCAATGGATGGACCCCCAAACACTGAAAGGAGTAGCGAGCAAACAAAAAATGAGGTGTTCTATCGACCTCTTGGGTGAGTTTGGTGGAATTTTCGGCATTTCAAGAGCAACTGATGTGTATGTGGGTGCTTATGCATCCTACGGATTCTTGAATGTTTATCCAAAAGGAAATGCAATGAAGTTTGACAATTTGGATGAAATTGACTCAAAACTTATTTCAGTTTCAGATAGATATTCTAATGCAACAGATAAATGGAATCTTGTTCAGGTAGGTGTTAAAGTTGGTTTCCATTTCAAAACCTGCAAATCTTTCCGTACCGACAAATTTATGAGAGACGAAAAGAGAGCCTTTATGGATGAAATGAAGAAAAAACGTAATGAACCTGTAGTGGTTACCAACACCGTTACGGAATATTATTACTTCGTACCTACCA